>MAAB01029386.1_pt1 | contig 37966 bp, 29 predicted proteins | sample 1115991 | NCBI WGS metagenome assembly MAAB01 (sample SAMN04961124, study PRJNA320927) | seawater metagenome | isolation source: sample BD02T18 sea water enriched with oil for 18 days | place: USA:Gulf of Mexico | collected 2013-07-27 | reverse complement strand
GTGCTTGCGCATTATATTGAAGCTAAACAACTTAATGCCCAAGTTATTAACGCTTGTTTTGCTATTGCTTGTCCCGTTGATCAAGACTTAATTAGCATGACAAATTTACCTTGGCAGTTCTCCCAAAAAGAGCTCAAGCAAGATTTAAAGCTCAATACTCTAAGTTTCATTAATGACTACACCGCCATAGCTTTGGCCATCCCTCTACTTTCAGAGCAGCAAAAAGTAAAAATCGGTGGCGGTAAAAGTATTGTTGGTAAACCTATTTCGGTGTGCGGACCAGGTACAGGCTTAGGTGTGGCTAATTTAATACCAATAAGTATTTCAGGCCATGAGCAATGGCACTGTATCAGTGGTGAAGGTGGTCATATCGATTTTGCACCGATTAATGAAACAGAACAGCAAGTAAAAGATTTTATCCATAAGATAAAGAAGCGAGTTTCATACGAGCAATTACTGTCAGGTTATGGTTTAGAGCAAGTCTATCAAGCATTATTATTTATTAATAATGCGAAAGAATCCAGCATCATTAAAGAGACACTTTCAGCTAAGGATATCACCAGCAAAGCTCTTGCTGGCACTTGTACTACTTGCGAGCAAACACTTAGCCTCTTTTGTAATGTTTTGGGCAGTTTTGCTGGCGATTTAGCGTTAATAATGAATAGCCAAGGTGGTGTTTATATTGCTGGTGGTATAGTGCCGCGCTTTATTGATTACTTAAAAGCGAGTGATTTTAGAACTCGCTTTGAAACTAAAGGTCGCTTGTCGGCTATTACTGAGCAAGCCCCCACTTACGTGATAACTGAAGAGCAACCGGGATTACTCGGTGCCGCTGCTTTTATCTTGAAAAACTAGCTCTGTAGCTACTTGGTAAAATAGTGAATACGTATGTAATCCCTAGTGGTTACCCTAGAAACTGCGTATATTAAAATTCTTGTTTTAGCTTTGTTGGCCATGTGCACATAAAAGGTATTTCAATACACACCTTGTTTTATACCTTATTGGTATTGCACATTACTACTTTATTTATCTAGAGTAATAATGTGCTTTTTTTTAAAGACAAGTACCGCTACACATAACAATAAGAGTGCCTTGAGATGAGTGATACAAGCGACATAAGTAATCAAACAACCCCAAACCTGCAAAAACCACGTTTGAGTTTTTGGCAAATATGGAATGTCAGCTTCGGCTTCCTCGGTGTGCAAATTGGTTTTGCATTACAAAATGGTAACGTTAGCCGTATATTGTCTGATTTAGGTGCTGATCTTTCTTCATTATCACTCTTTTGGTTAGCAGCGCCCATTATGGGCCTATTGGTACAACCTATTGTTGGTGCTTTATCGGATCGAACATGGAATCGCATAGGTCGGCGTTTACCCTTTGTTTTAGGTGGAGCGCTAGTTGCCGCCGCCGCGATGATTTTACTTCCAAATGCATCAATGGTTGTTGCTTTTATCCCTCCGATTATTTTTGGTTTATTAATATTTGCCATTAAAGATGCTGCTTTTAACGTAACATTTCAACCATTTCGTTCGCTTGTATCTGATATGGTACCTGCCGAACAACGTAACCTAGGTTATTCGGTACAAACACTATTAATTAACATTGGTGCGGTAGTTGGCTCTATTCTTCCCTTCGTGTTAACAAACGTAATTGGCTTAGACAACGTATCAGTGCAAGGTAAAGTTGCACCATCAGTCATTTGGGCATTTTATATAGGTGCAACTGTGTTATTAGGTTCAGTCTTGTGGACAGTATTTAGAACAAAAGAATACAAACCGGAAGATTATTATGCTTATCAAAATTTAGATGCTGAAAAAATAAAACAAGAACAATCAGTTAAAAAAACCACCTCCGAGCGATTAGCTGGTTTTTGGATATTATTTAAAGGCATGCCTGTGATCATGAGACAATTAGCAATAGTGCAATTTTTCTCTTGGTTTGCGTTATTTATTATGTGGACGTATACACCCGCAGCGATTACTCAACATGCTTGGGGAGTAGCCGTTGATTGGTTTGATCCTGATTATATTACTGCAATGGGTGGTTTGCCTGAGACTGTTGCTGCGGCTAAAGGTGCTGCTGGCGATTGGGTTGGAATTTTATATGCGGCACAAGCTTTATTTGCTGTGTTTTTCGCTATTGTATTAACTAAATTAGCCAATACCTTTGGCCGTAAAACGGTTTATTCATTATCATTAATCGCCGGTGGGTTAGGCTATTTAAGCTTTATTTTATTTCAAGACCCAACAATTACCCATGTGAACTTATTAATCACTGAGGTGCAAGTGCCACAAGGCGCGGTTGGTTTAGTTTGGTCTATGTTAGGTATTGGTATGGCATGGGCGGCAATTTTATCTATGCCTTACGCGATACTTGCAGGGGCTTTGCCTGCGGATAAAACGGGGGTTTATATGGGGATTTTTAACTTTACTATTGCCGCACCACAAATAGTATCAGGCTTAGTTTCAGGTTGGATTTTAAACCATATCTTTGACAACAATGCTGTTTATATAATTATGTTAGCGGGTGGTTCTATGATTCTAGGGGCACTGTCTGTGTACTTTGTTAAAGACGGTGTCGAAGACAAAACGGAAAGTAATCAAGTAGAAGTTACCGCTTAATACCAATACCACTAATGACTTCACTGAACAAACTAAAAAGGCGCTTAAAGCGCCTTTTTAGTTTCTAAATGAATTAGGTTTACATTAAAAAATACTCAACTAGCTACCACAAGATTTACGGATAACTAATTCTGGTGGGATCAAGGTCGTTTTGGCTTCTTCACCATTTATCATCGTTAGTAACGTCTCAACTAATAGCTCACCCGCTAATTGAGTATCTTGTTTTACCGTGGTTAGCGGTGGAAAGGTGAAGCTTGCAATAGCAATATCATCAAAACCTACCAAAGCAACCTGTCTTGGAATTTCAATACTATGTTCTTGTAATGCACGCATTGCACCAATGGCAATCAAATCACACGCCGCACAAATAGCATCAAAAGACTCTGCACTATCAATCAACTGACAAGCGGCCTGGTAACCTGCTTCTTCGGTATAAAGCGCATTAAACTGCAATAGTGGGTTTACCGCTATGTTATTACTTTTTAACGACTCACAATGGCCTTTATAGCGTTCAAAAAACTCTGGCGCATGAGTAGAGGCACTACCCAAAAAGGCAATGTTCTTACGGCCTTTTTTGATGAGATGCTCAGTCATTTCTTTACCACCTTGATAGTTATCACAACCTATCGAGATCAGGGGTAAGTTTTTAACTTCAGCTCCCCAGCGGACAAAGTGAGTACCTTGCTCTAGTAATTTAACTAATTTCTCTTCGTAGTCAACATAGTCACCATACCCCAACAAAATTAAGCCATCAGCTTTATTGCTGTCTTCAAAATCAGCATGCCAGTCATCACTTGCTTGTTGAAAAGACACCAGTAAGTCGTAGCCTTTTTTTGAGCAAGCTCGGGTGATGCTGCCTAACATGGATAAGAAAAAGGGGTTTATTGCCGAGTCATCGTTGGTAGGATCTTCAAATAGCAGCAAAGCAATGGTATCACTTTGTTGAGAGCGTAAATTACTGGCGTTTTTATCAACTTTGTAATTTAGCTCTTTCGCTATGGCTTGGATTTTCTCTCTGGTGGCCTCATTAACTAATGGGCTATTACGTAAAGCTCTGGAAACAGTAGACTGAGAAACTCCAGCACGATAGGCGATATCAAATGACGTTGATTTTTCTTTCACGTGACCTACTTAAAAGAAGTTAAATAACAAGAATATAATGACTAAATAATATACCTGAGCAGCTAGCTTATGTATAGCTTGTAACTTAACCAGAATGACCATCTGGCACTTTTATTTATTTTTTAATAGTCAATAAAAAACCCAGTTTACAAAAAACATTGCATACTGGGTTTATTATTTAATCAAAGCACTTTTGATTTAAGTGTTTTTTAGGTCATATAAGCTAAAACATAGAACCGACTTCCAAGTGATATGAGCCGATATTAGCATCATCCGAGCCGCTAAAATCTATCACTGCTTGTCTATAACTAGCACGGAAAAAGAGACTGTTATCTAGCTCATATCGAAAGCCAACCGCTACATTGTAAGAAAAACGATCGTCGTTATATGTATTTTGATAACTATCACAATATAACCCCCACCATGTCTGCCAACAACCTCCGACTGGCGGACCATCTGCTATATTACTATCGACAAAACTCCAACCAACTCCAGCCTGTACATAAGGAGTAAAATTAGAAGCAAACAAACTAAAAATCACATTAAATTGACTCTCTAACAAGTCCATCTTGTGGTTTATTTGTGCACTACTACCGTCATCAACATCGATTGCTGTCGCCGTATAACTTGGCGTGGTTGATGAAAAATCAAAGTTCACTAAAATATGTGGATTAACATTATAACCTAGGGTAAAACCCCAGCCATAATCACTATCTATCTCAAGTTTAGAGCCATTATTACCATCAACATCACTAGACTGATTATTTAATAATTTAAAACTCGACTCCCATTTTTCACCACGTTTTGTATATTTAGCGTTGGCATCAGTACTTACTGTGCAAGCCATTATGGCAAGAGCAGTACTGAAGATAACTGCTTTAGTCATTAACACCTTGTTGAAAAACATAATTATTCCTTTAACTTTATTTTATTCTACCCAATAAGCTTATTGAGCTTTCGTTGCACGAGAAACATATTCGCCAGAACGTGTATCGATACGAACTTTCTCACCAATTTGTACAAACAAAGGAACACGAACAACGGCACCCGTAGCTAATGTTGCTGGTTTTCCGCCTGTACCTGCTGTATCACCTTTCAAACCAGGATCTGTTTCGGTAATATCAATTTCAACAAAGTTTGGTGGCGTTACTGAGATAGGGGTGTTATTCCATAAAGTAATGGTATGAATATCACCTTCAACTAACCATTTAACGGTATCAGCTACTGCTTTTTCATCAGCACCAATTTGCTCAAAAGTTTCATTATTCATGAAGTGCCAAAACTCACCATCTGCATAAAGATAAGCAAGCTCTACTTCCATTACATCAGCACCTTCAACCGTTTCACCTGATTTAAAGGTTTTTTCTAACACTTTACCCGAAACCAGTTTACGAATTTTAACGCGACTAAAGGCTTGACCTTTACCCGGCTTAACCAATTCATTTTCAAGAATGTTACAAGGTTCGCCATCAAGCATGATTTTAAGACCAGCTTTGAACTGGTTTGTACTGAAATTAGCCATTATAAGAGTGCTCTTTTATTAATTACTGTGTTATTAATTTGATCTTCACTAACCTATAACCGCTATAATGGGCGAAGCAGTTAGCAAGAGATGTTCAATTGAAATTAGAATTACCGCAGATAATAACCCAAATTCACAACGATTTGCATCTTTGTAATGAAAAATCGTGGCAAAAAGAGTTAGGTGAAGTAGTCACCGAGCCAGAAAAGCTACTAGCATTACTTGATATTGCAGTAGATGATTATATTCAACACTTTAAAGCACGTAGTTTATTTCCTGTTCGAGTACCGTTGTCATTTATTAAGCGGATGAAAAAAGGTGATATAAACGACCCACTGTTAAAGCAAGTCATGCCACTGTCCAAAGAATTTGTTATCACTGATGGCTACTCTGCAGACCCGCTTGATGAGCATGATACCGTGGCTGAAGGTTTACTACATAAATACAAACATCGCGTGTTAATGATAGTAAAATCTGGCTGTGCGGTAAATTGTCGCTATTGCTTTCGTCGTCACTTTCCTTATCAAGATAACAGCCCTAATAAAAAACGCTGGCAAAGTGCTCTCGATTATATTGCTACGCATAACGAAATTAATGAAGTCATTTTTAGTGGCGGTGATCCGCTAATGGCTAGCGATGATCATTTGGCTTGGCTTATCGAACAAATAGAAAAAATCCCCCATGTTACGCGATTACGTATCCATAGTCGCTTACCGGTAGTTATTCCAAAAAGGATTACTAAAGGCCTAGTGACTTTATTAAAACAATCGCGTCTAAAAGCCACCATGGTTTTGCATATTAACCACCCAAATGAAATTAACCATGAGTTAATAACAGCACTTGAACCGCTTCGAGAAGCACGTATACCACTATTTAATCAAAGTGTTTTATTACGTGGTGTAAATGATGATGCAAATATATTAATTACCTTAAGTGAAGTGCTATTTGATGCAGGTATTCAACCATACTACTTGCACCTGTTTGATGCTGTCCAAGGTGCGGCCCACTTTGATGTGCTAGAAGAAGATGCTGTTGCGATTGTTAAGACCATGTTGGCAAGTTTGCCCGGTTTTTTGATGCCAAAATTAGTACGCGAAATTGCTGGCCAAGCTAACAAAACCCCGATCAATCTGGCATAATTGCCAAAAGAAATCCTATTGACTTAATAAGAAGTATTATGACTAAAGCAATTGAACAACAACTTATTGAAAATATTTCAGTTATTTTAAAAAAATCTTTATCGGCTGATGCTACCTTAGCTAATTTACGTGAACAGAAAAAAGCCGGTTTTAAGGCTATCTTCACTGCTGATGCGGGCTTTGAAAGTACAGAAAATACTTTTCAGCCATATGTTGAAGAGATTGCTAATGACCTTGTTCAGTGGCAATCAAGTAAAGATCAAGGCCTTTTAATTGCTTTAGTTAAAAAGATAGAGCAACTTTTCACTGTTTTAGCTAACTTTGAACAAAGCTATAATCAATAATACTGAACTAACGTTAAAGCCGTCATTGCTGAAGCCTGTTAATCTAAGCTCTATATTCTAAAATGAGCTGTCTCGATTAGAATTTTTGATAATGACGACTTTTATTACTTGTTCAGAGTTCAGATTACTTAAACTACTCAGTAATTTTTTCTGCCATCACCTGAACTCTACAATCATGTTCGTTTAATAAAGCCAATATATTCAGGTTGAGTTGATTAATTTCATCAAGAAACACATCAAAATTTGTCGTCTTTACATAAGCTAAAATATCAAGCTCTAAGCCGTAGATAGTGTACGCTTTAAAATGTGCCCTTAACGGCGATGAGGCAATGCTTTCTGTATCGTTTAGTAATGCCTTAATTGCCTCCAAAAGCGCATCGATATTTTCTTTTGATGTATTAGGCGCTAAGAATATTTTAGGTCTAAACGCTATTTTTTCACGCTCTGAAAAATTTTCAAGATTCATATCAATGAATTTTGCATTAGCCACATAAATAACACTTCGGTCTAATGTGCGTATACGCGTAGAACGTAAACCTATCTCTTCTATCACACCAAAGCTGTTACCAAATCGACAAAAATCCCCGATTTTAATTGGAGCTGATGTATACAAGGTAATCGCACCAATAATATTTTCTACTGTTTTTTGCGCCGCAAGTGCAATGGCTAGGCCACCAATACCTAAACCTGCCAATAATGTTGAGGCATTAAAACCAAGATTCTCCAACCAGTTTAATGTAGCAATAGTGAAAACGACTAGCTTTACTACAGTGCCTGCAGGTCTTATTAAATAGACAGCTAACGGTTTATCTTGTGCTATAAATTTATCTGCCAATATTTTTTTCATTAAATCAATGAAGCGAAAAAACACCCAGCACCAGGCGATAGTTAATAGAGTACTGCCTTCGGTTACGGCTTTCAAAGCAATAGTAACATTGGCTTCATCATGAAAATTACGCGCAAGTATTACTGCCATTAATAAGGCTACAGGCTCTTTAATAAACGTTAAGACTTCGTTAGACACTTTTTTATAAGCGCGTTTGATGCCAAAGGCTGTCAACCAAGTGAACACCTTAGCGATGAAATAGTATAGCGATAACATTAAGGTGAAATAGAACCACTGCCAAAGCATGACACCAAATAAGTCTATTGCGGGTAGTTTTTTAGCTAAAAACTCGCCCAATGGTGAATATGAATAACGCTTAAATAAACGGGGGATTTTCTCCACAGTAGCGTTGGATATTTTCCATATCTTGACTCTATCTTCAGCCCGGGGTATACGTTGCAACAATATATCAATATCATTGTCCTGATATTCTACCTTCCCTACTAACTCTCTATAGGAAGGTAAGTTATCGTTAAGGCGACCTTCCTTTTTAGCACTAATGCTATTTAGATCTACCCATAACGTACGATTCAGCACAACACCGAGTTGCCTTGCTAACTCCTCTTTACCAACATTGAGTGTTTTTTCTGATAGGTTTCGATAATCTAAATAATTACTGGCTAGAGCTAAGTCTGCTGAGCGCATTGCCCGTAAGTAGCCCGCCATTGCGCTTCTTGGCTGTCCTCTCTCATATTCATCACGAGGCACGTTGTACTCATCCTCGATGGTATGATCACTTAAGCTTTCATCGGAGCTTTCATTGCTATCAAGCATCTTTTTAATTGAAACATCTTTACCATTACTACTCGATGATTGTGCAACGGCGGTAAACGAGTGAGCTATAAGAAAAAAGAGTATAAAGAACACGCCAGGGTGACAAAAAATAGTGGTGTTAGGGGCTAGCTTCATTGCACCTATCCTTGTGATAACAAAAAGTAATATAACAGGGATAATAACTTAAAAACTTAAGGGAAAATACAATGGCTTATAATAAAAAAGCCACCGAAGTGACTTTTATAGAAAGGTATATTCTGAAGTACTACTTCTCAATAATGATTGCTTCAAAAGTATCTTTAAACCAATCATCGAGCATTTTCTTTTCGTAACCTAGTGATTTGCTACGATACTTTAAATTGCTACCCGACATAAAGTTCATGTCACGAATACTCACTTCTTCAGATTGAATCACATTACCTTTAGCATCAAGGAGCTCATATGAAAAGTTCATACGCGGTGAGTAAATTTGCTTAATAATACGCGTTCTGTGTATACCTGCCGCGTTAGTATCACCTGCTAAATCAACATCAGTTACGTCAATTTTAAGCACTTGCCCTTCAGGTAATGTTTCTGCAAGTTTAGCAAAGTGTTTTTCTAGATCTTTAAAAGTACGCTCTCTAAAAGATTTACGCCCTTCGTTACCCGGATCAATATCACGGTAACTCTTATAGTCAGTCCATGTCACTTCACTACTTGCCGCAAAAGCACTCGGTGATAATAAAAAACCTGCAGAGAGTAATGTAATCAATAAAATAGATTGTTTCATATGCTGTTCCTCAAATTAACGACTTACCCTATTAAAGCAGGGTTCATCACCTTAAGTTGTCTCAATTTGATATGTAAATGCACTAATTTGTAACGTAAAACTGTTTCATTACGCGGCTGACAATTTTTTCAACACGTTGCACTCGTTCTGCTTCAGCAATGTTTTCATGTGCAAAACCCTGTGCTGCACCGCGCCATACTTTTTTCCCAGTACGAGCATCCTCAATGTAAATTAAGAAACTGCCCTTTTTTAATTCATCATTACTCGGTAAACCTGGGGTAACACCAAATTTATCACTGATAGTTTGATCTGATAAATCACTGGCTAAAGCAATACCAAAACCAACATGAAAAGCAGAGTTTTTAGCATCACCGGTACTTTTAAAACCATGACTATTTAAATCCATAATAATAGCATCAGCATATAGCTTATATATTACTTGTGTTTGCTTCGCCTTTAATGACGTTTCTTCGACATACTTAGGTGCAAGTGAAAACTGACTACCTTGTGAATAAGAAATAGGAATATCTCGAACACTTGAAATAGCTAATTGATTTTTATTCACGGCTGGCTCTTGTGGTACGGTCACACAAGCAGTAACAAATGTGCCACTTAATAAGGCAATGGCTAAAGTAATTTTTTTATTCATTATTCAATCCTAGAAATATGTATTAGCGCTTCAATATTGACCCAATTCTATAATTAAGTATATAAATACATTAAATTAAAATCTGCAACAGTATGTAATTAAATCAATCAAAGCGTCTTACCAAACCTAATTCATAATACGGTTAAATTCACAGGTTTTATGGTGCTGTGAACCTATTAACAAATAAAGTTACCTATGGTCATGAAATACAAATTACTGATAAAAATATTAGTAAAGAAGCAATTATTAAGATTGTTGCCATTAAAAAAAGTTCATTCGGGATTGGAAATTAAAAAGGTACAGTATTAACTTAAATTTATGCAAAGAAGCTCATTAAACAAATTTTTGATGAAATATATATCCCCGTTACCATTCAAGATGCATGTTTCAGAGTTTGTGAGTTGTTTCAGCTTTAGCCACAGCAATTAAATAATGGTTATTGTTTTAGGTTACCAGAATAAGATAAGCGAGGCATTAGCCGCATATCAACAAAGTATGCGTATTGAACCCTACTTTGCCGCCGCTTATGTCATTAGGGCTGAGTTATATAAACGACAAGAGAAATATAAAGAAGCTATCGATACCTTGAACCTTGGCAGTAAAGCCAACCCATCTGATAGCAGTATTCCGCACAGTTTAGGTTTAGGTTGAGCGTATATCAGAGCCAAAGATATTGGCCAAGCACAGCATTAGAGAAAATTGTCCCTGCCAATGTTGTTGATGCATTAAGTCAGCCTTTGATGATAAAACAAGCATATAAATGATGCCTGCAGGATAATTTTTTTGGTAACCAATATTGGTTACCAAAATACCCCTCAGGCATAAAACCTTGATTGGGAAATAATCTATCTATACTGTCACCTAACCGGGCAACTATTTTTAGTTAGCCAACTTAAATTGCTGTGTTAATTGGTTCAGTGTTGAAGCAATGACACTGATCTCTTGTCCAGCAGTTGATACTTGCGTAGCTGCTGCTGAGTTTTCATAAGCGACATCACTGACAGCAATAATATTCTGACTAATTTCATTAGAGACACAAGATTGTTCTTCTACAGCGGTAGCAATTAATTCAGTCATTTGAGTAATACTACCAATATCATCATTCATAATATGAATCATCTCAGCAGTTATCTGGGCATTAGATAAGGTGTGTTTACATACATCTCTGCTGGCAGTTATTACTTCAACGGCATTATTCGAAGAGTTTTGTAAGTGACCAATCATTTCTTCGATATTTTTAGTGGACTCTTGCGTTTTTGATGCAAGTGTCCTTACTTCATCAGCCACAACAGCAAAACCTCGACCTTGCTCACCTGCTCTTGCCGCCTCAATTGCAGCATTAAGCGCAAGTAAGTTAGTTTGATCTGCAATATTACGGATAACTTCTAAAACAGAGCTTATTTGGTTTGAATCTGTTTCGAGTGTTTTAATAACGTCACCGGCAAGAATGATTTTTTTATCTAATTGCTCTAAATCATCAATAGTTTGTGAAATTTTATCATTAGCTTCGTTAGATGAATTCTGTGCTGATAATGCAGAAGTTGCCGCATTACTTGCGCTGCTAGCTACCTCATTAATACTAGTGGACATTTCTTCTACTGCCGTTGAAACCAGTTCAATATTTTCTTGCTGTTGCTCAAGACTTATTGACGACTGTAAGCTTAGTGCGCTTGTTTCTTCTGCGGAGCTAGCTAAGCTATTGCTATTATCTACAATTTCACTGACAACTCCAAAAAGTTGGTTCACCATTACTTTCATGGAGCCATAAACACTTTCTGATTCGCGTCCTTCCTCAAAAGTAACCGTTAAATCACCACTAGCAACTGTTTCGGTGATGTTTTTCATCTCGTTAGGTTCACCACCTAAAGGAGTAGTAATAGATTTGGTAATCACAAGCGCAACAGCAATAATAACAACAATAAAAATCATAACAACAATGGCGATACTCCAATAAAGTGTATAAATTGATTCAAAGGCTTCTGCCACATCAATTTCAGACAACAACGCCCACCGAATACCATTTATATCAACAGGAGTATAAGCAGATAAAACAGGGTTACCGTTATAATCTATAATGATTTTCTGGCCAACTTCCCCTTTTATAGCGAGTTTAGCGCCTTCAGTATCCACACCATTATTTTTGACTGTCCCTGAGAAAGACGCCCCTACGGAATGTCCTTCTGGGTCAAGAAATGAGTCTGATCGCATTAACAAGTCGCTGCCAATTAAGTAGCTTTCCCCTGTATCTCCCATGCCCGCACGCTGTTGCATTACTTCACTAATTTTTTCTATGGATAATTGTAAGGCAACGACAACTGAGATCCCAGAGTTAGTGGTTAGCGGTAAGGCAATAAATCCTGCTGGGTCACCATTACTTGGTGCATAATTACTAAAGTCAGACATAGCAAATTTACCACTGTCCTGCACTTTTTTGAATAACTTGCCCAGGCCTGAGTTATTGTATTTCCCTGTAATTAAGTTGGTTTGATAGTCAGCTTCTTTGGTTAGGGTATAGAAAATTTCACCTGCGTCATCAATCAAGAAAAAATCATAATAACCATAAGCTTTTATAAAATTATCGAAATATTCATTCTGGTTATGTGCTGAAGTATTTAAAGCCATTGACGAGCTAAAATCGAGTATCTTTTCAACTGTGCCACTGAGTACCTTAATATCACCTTCACGTTCAGAAAAATATCCCTCTATCTGAGATTTTTTAATTTCGCGAACCGCGACGAGCTGAGAAAATATTTGTTGTTCAATTGTTGAACTTGAGACATAACTTGTAATAAACCCAACGATTAGGGTTGGTATTAAAGCCAGTAATAAAAACGCGATCAATAATTTTTTTTGTAATTTCATTGTCGAAAATCCTTTTAAAATAAACTAGAAATCCATTTAAACATCATCGAATTCAATGATGCGAATTATACTTTGAAGCCATCTAACTTCAAATATTTATGCATACAGACTATAACACGTGTCCTAAAGCAAGTATTAAAGATTGTATACTAATTCCAAGGAAACAGTTAATACGGCAAGGGGTTTAATCGCTGAATAGTTGTTACTGAGTATTACAAGACCGAGCCTATTAAAAGGTAAATCAAAGTTCTGTTAGCTGTAGTTTACGTACTAGAGGCATAAATAATTCAATCAAGTTAGAAAGAGCTTTGTAAACTGTTTAGATCAAGGCGCTTTATGGTGACGTTTAGTGTTTCTTTAACGAGTAACAAAGCAACGCAGTAATCAAAATTTTAGACCAGCATAATTACATTACGCCACCCATATAGAGCTGATCTGTTTGTTTTTATTAATTAGTTGCATCTGAAAACAAGTGATACTCACTTCATACCCATTTCATCTAACAACCAAATCTAACTAATTTAACTTTGACGGATTTACTATTTTATTTAATATTCATGGCGTTTTATCAGTTTTCAAAGCAGTCCTAGTTCAGAAGTATATTTTCCAAATAAATAGTCAGCTTTGCATTCAGCATTTGAACTCAAGCAACAAAGCGGTCATTCATCACCTATTTATTAATGATCACATAATACCAAGCGGATATTACTTAATCTTTAATATATCGTTATATTTTTTCGCGCTTAACCATAATATCGACAATAGAATCACTGTTTAAATTAACGAGCTAAAATATAATTTTAATCCAGACGATTTTCGAATTTTATTTTGTACTGCTCTAACATGGAGTATAAGAACTCTAGTTTGATGTTTTTGATACTTCCCTTGGCCATTATATAATTTTCTTTGGCCTGCTCAATATTTCCTTGCAGCAACAACACCTCAGCTAAATGAAGTCGGGTGGAATTTATGCCTATTTGGCTTTTAATTATTTGGTATGCAGACAACGCATTTGTAAAAGACTCTAAGGATTTATTAAGTCTTTTTTGTTTAAGATAAACTAAGCCTTGCTCTTCGGCCACACTGGCTTTTAGGAACCAATCTTGCTGTTTATCTGTGATATTATTCACTTGCTTATAAAATTGTAACGCTTGGTTAAAATCTTGTTTTTTAGCTGAAATTCGTCCTTTAAGTAATTGGATATTGGCAACTTCTAGTGGCTCTTCTATCAAAATATTAGCTGATCTATCTAGCAAATCAGCCGCCTTTTCTGTTTGATTATCCCACAAGTACAACTTACTCAAATAGATCATGGCAATAACCGAGTCAGGGTTCAATGATAGATAACTCTCAAAAAAACTAATAGATGTATGCCAATCCGATTCATAACTAATCATGGCTTCAGCAAATAAAGCATCGTTAAACTCATTTATTGGCTTATATTTACTTTTTTTGAGTGGCTGATTGATAAAGTCGGCTAACTTTTTTGATAATGTGACAAGTGCAGCATTTATTGAAGTATCAAGAATAACACCTTGCTTTACATCATTTTCGACATGAAATTTATAAACCAGTTTATAGTCGGACACATAACCTAATATCTCTGCTTCAACGATTAATGTAGCACCAGACACATTAAATATTTTAGCGACATCATTAGATGAAAATTTTCGGTCTAAACCTGCGGTGTGCATTAAATTAGGAATGTAGGTTCCCTGATAGATAAAAATTGAATTAGGAAAGCCTTTTAATTTTGCGATAAGCTGCTCCATCGCTCCTAAATAAATCCAGTCATTTTCTCCATAAGGAATGCTATTTTTTATTGGCAGCACAAGAATACTTTGATCGAAATTTACATCAGCAGTGTCTTCATTTGAAAACAAAATTGTAAGTAGGGTTAAACAGATGAGTAAAATGGCAGCAATATAATATTTCAATAATGAAGGTGTTGCTAAACCACTCAGTTTATCTTGCTGATTATGATTAATAGGCTCAAATTGTGCAGTGAATTGATATCCCTTACGTGGAAAGTTCAGAATAATTTCCGAGTGACCAAATAATTTACGAATTTCCCTAATGGACTGAAAGATAACACCATCATCTACGTTTACATCGTCCCAAATACAGTCCAACAGCTCCTGTTTACTGATTATATCTCCAGCCCTATTAGCCAGATATAACAGAACTTCTAACGTTTTAGGCCGAATGTTCTGACAATTGTCATCAGCAGATAACGTACGTGCTTGTACATCAAGAACAAAAGTATCAACGTGGTATTTCATTAAAGCGGCATGTGAATAAGAAAGTTATATGATGTTATCAAATATTGTTAGCTAGCATCAGTTAAATTAGTTGTTTAATTTCTCATGCTAACTTGAGTTTCTATCAAAACAAAACCAGGCACATAAGTTAACTAACCTGAACTCTGGATAAGCAACACTTGCTCAATATTCCCCTTTATCCAATTCTCAGCGTTAAAACGTCGATAAATAACCCGTTATTCATAAACGTTTTGCCTTGATAATGGAATAAATTGAAACATTGATAGCGTATATCGCTATTTAATCCGATAAGTTTTATTTTTAATAACCTTAAGCTGTTGTTTTTATTTAAACATCAAGCACTCATTATCCAGAGTTCAGGTTAACTATTAAATAAATACCAATCCATTAAATATAAGTGTTTTTTACAAAGTATGACTTAACTTCAAAAAAACACTTTTTTGGTTCGTTGTTAACCCTTTAATGGCATCATTATCAATCGCATTGCTTGATAAACCAAAATAAAAAGCCGAAAGTGCATCAAAACGATAAGAGTACACCAGTTGAGATCCTAGGCTTTTACTTTTCTTATCGATATCAAAAGTATAATTACTCGGATTAAAAACAACGTTATTATAAACCACAGATAAACGAATTTTACTGACACCATTAAATTGATAATTTACTCTTACATCCGATAAATTTGCAGTATATAAATCTTCATTTGCTGCTTTCATTTTTTCATAGGTATGCTCAAGCCTGATATTCACTGCCTCATTAACATCCCACTGTATTATTGGCAGCAACTGTACCTTCTCTCCTTTACGTTTATTAGCATAATCAACAGCATCACTTTTAAGCAATAAATTACTGATGTAAAAATTAGCAATTGGCCGAATTTCACCATAAATAAAACTAAAGTCGATATCAAACTGGCTGCTATTATCGGTTATATTGGTAATGTTTGGGTCGAAGCGTAAACCAACTTTGGTTTGTTTTCCTATCCCTGTACTTATCCTTGATTGCATCACACCGTTAAGGTTTAATTGAATTTCTGCATTGTCACTTATTAATTCGTTATTAATATTAGTTTCTTTATCAACACCAACCCAAAATTCAACTTTATTCCAAATTGGTGATTCAGGATAATGCACATACCCCGATCTAATTTGACTTTCTTGGTTATCAATTTTACTAACGAAACCTAAGTCAGCGCGAAAGTCTTCTCCTTTGTATTTATGATATGCACTTAACCACCAGTTTCTTTTGGTGTGACTAAAATTTACTTGCCACGCAATATCGGTAAGTTCATCGTTGTTATTAACGCGTAAACTTGATTCATTGTCACATTTAAAGCAAACTTTTTTATAAAAGTCAGTAGGATACTTTGTATTTGAAGAGAGCAATTGTGCATCTAAAAAGGTACTTTCATTGAAACGTAAACGACCATCGATAGAAAAAACATAGTTATGATAGTTTTCACTTTCTCTTATCGTATTGGTTACCCCTAACGATGAGTCATCGCTAAAGTCGTAACGATAGCGTAACGCGGTATTAATGGTTTTTTCATCAATATTTACTAGGGTTGAATTAAGGTTGCCGGGTATGAGTAACCGTGTGCTTTCATCATCACTTGCTAGAGCCGCAAAGGTACTATTACCGCTACGTTGGGTATATTTTACGCCTAAATCAGGCGATAAAATATTTCGGGTATAAACCAGGTTATATAAACTATCAAAATAGTTATGGTTTTCTAGAAAAAAACGTCGTTTTTCTGGTAAGTACAATGAAAAATTACTATTGATATTAAGTGGTGCATTATCTAATTCTATTTGCGAAAAATCTGGATTAATCGTTGCTGAAAGTAAGCTATCAGAACTGATATTCCAACTAAAGTCTCCTCCCACTTCAACATCATTTTCACTGTGCCAGTTTTCTTGTGTCGATAAATTCTTTTGTTTATTTTTACCCATAACAATACTAGGAACAAAAACCATATTAGTACTTTGTTTAGCCGCTTTAAAACCTGATATTGGTTGCATTTGACACAGCGAACAATTATTTTCTCGGTCTTGAATGACATTCGAAATTTTATAACTCACTTCTCGCGGATAAAAACGCATAAACTCTGCCGACCAATGTTTAATTCCCGTATCGTCGGCAAAATTGAGCTGGCTTAACGGAATAATAAACTCAGCGGTAAAACCTTGTGCAGAGATAGCTGTTTTTGCTTGCCAAACGGCATCCCAATTATCATTATAACGTTGAGTAATGCCACTTTCTATTGAATCAATTTGTACTCCTTTAGCATTGACATAAAAATGATAAGCCAGTTTATGGGTATTAAGCGTATCTAATTTAAAGCCGACTAAATCATCATTCCAAACTTTATCACGATCACGTAAATAAGCTCTTATTTGTTCGGGATGTGGATCTTGCGCCTTAAAGCCCACATATAAATTTTCACCTGACTCATAAATATATACATCGGTTTGCACCATTGCTTTAGTATTTTCAAAAGGCTCAATAATATAATTAAGCGGAAAATGTTGGGCTTTTTGCCAAATAGCTTCATCAAGTTGACCATCAAGTATTATCGATTGTTGATAATACGGAATTGACAATGATTGAGCGTCACTATTCATTTTAGCCAACGTTTCAGCGGGTAACTGAGCAATGAAAAACAAGCTAAAGCAATACAATAAAATAGCGAGGGAACGTAATATCATCTTAATAACCTTAACGATACCCAAATAACTTCAAGCGTTTTTTCAGCGAGAGGCTAGCTGTGTATGAGTCGTAAATTCAAGTTTCATCCAACAAAATATTCACCTGCTTAATAAAACGTAAACAGGTGAATATAAATAAAAAAACTAGGGTATGTTGACCTTTCGCGGTTAAATTTTGTTCGAGATAAAAACGTTTTAATCGCGGCGGGTAGTGTGTAGCCTAGTCACTCTAAGCAAATACTACTCAACAAAGAGTAAAACGTTTTTAGCCGAATCCTTCGGACAGCGTTTGTTGGCCATTTTTACGGCGTTATCGCCTTTTGATGTGGAACAACCACATTACAAAGGCACTACCTTGTATAAATACCCAACAAAACGGCTGCAAAAACAATCTCGAAAGATCAACAGCCCCTAATTACTGACAGGAGCCAATAAAACAATGTTAAACGGCGAGCTAAAGTTAATTTTATTGTTATCAACGGTTATTAATTGATTTGAATAGTAGTCTTTCACTTGGCTGCCATTAGGAAAAACACCATAAACGGGTACAGTTTTTAAACCTTTTTTTACCTCTAAAGCAACGAGTACTTGATTAGACTTACCATTAGCAGTGTGACTCCTACTAAAAACATAAGGTTTACTACGATGCTGTTTATGAATACCTGCGCCAACGGCAAGGTGGTCATGACGGAAAGAGCCTAACTTTTGCCAATGAGTAAGCAGCGCTCGGGTGTCTTTCTTTGCTAAATCTTCCCAATTCATAAAAGAACGCCACGTCGCATCCCCCATAGCTCCCTCAATAGTTAAGTTTCGTGCTAACTCATCGCCATAATAAATTTGTACAGCGCCAGGTGCTAACATCAACTTCGATGCGGTTTGATATGGACTCTTGCGGGCTTTATCATAAGGTTCTGGGTCATCATGAGAGACAACGTAATTAATTACACCAACCCCGGTAAGCGCACCATTATTTAATTCTTTTGAGTAAGTGCTAAAAATATCTTCCATTGAACCTTCAGCATGCGTGGCAAAGCCCATGTTGATTAAGCTATCAAAACCATAATCAAAAAAATCGACTTGTTTATCACCATAATCGTAATTTCTGGTACCAGCAGGGGTATTTTTAAATCCATCTACGCCAAAGTGCATTACTTCCCCAACCATAAAGAAATCTTTATCGTCTATAACTAATGCAGGATTTTTTGCTTTCCATTGACTAAAAGCTAATGATGCCTCCGTTTTTAATACTTGCCATATTTCTGCTTCAACATGTTTAGCCGTATCAACTCGAAAGCCGTCAATTCCATACTCTCTAACCCAATCGGTTAACCATTTAACAATATAGTTTTTAGGGGCTCTATTAAGTTTTGTTCTTTCGAAAAATTCATCAAGCTCTGCCAGTTCTTGCTCAAGTCGACCTTCTACGCGCCATTTTTCCAATAAAAAATCAGGTAACTCAACATCTTCTTCTGACTCGGTAAGCACATCAGGTATGCTCGTCGCTAATGCACATTTTACATTATGCTCATAGCTATGCCATTGGCAGGCTGGGTCGGTTCTAACCCAATTATTTGGCCAGGCAACATCTGCATTTGTTTCTGGCCCAGTATGATTAATAACAACATCGGCTAAAACACGAATACCGTTAGCATGTGCGGTATAAATCATGTTTTTCATCTCAGCTTCAGTGCCAAAATTAGGATCAACATTGGTCCAATCTTTTATCCAATAACCATGAAATGGGTAACTTCTACCCCAGTCTTCATCCCAGTAACCGTGAACTTGTTCATTCAGTGGTGTCATCCATAAAACATCAACCCCTAACGCTTTAAAGTAGCCATCGTTAATTTTATTAGTTACGCCTGTAATATCTCCACCCATAAAATTTCGCAGCACAGCAGCATCTTGTTTTCGGTCAAAAACCTGATCATTGCTTTTATCGCCATTAGCAAAACGATCTGTCATCATAAAGTAGACAATGGCATTGTTCCAAAAGGGGTCAATCCCTTGCTCAGGAGATTTTTCAATGTGGTTATTGGTTTGATTTGCTTCGCTATTATTAATGCTATCTTTACTGCTGTTGCAGCCAAATAGCAAAGTGCAGGCAATAAAAGCCCCTAACAAGTGATTTGTCATAATTTTGTCCAAAAAGTGAATTTTAGTTTATAGGTGTGTAACTGTTTCTTAACCGTTGCGGTTTTACTAAAGCCGCAATATTTCGGCAGGATATTTGTGTATTACCGCATAATTTTGTTTGTGAATTATTTTTAAAACAAACAAATAAACCATAATTATTGATACTAAGTTAGCTGGTAGTAATAGCCAGCTTGAAAATAGAAAAGAGTAATGGCTAAGCCATGAAAAAGAAAAATAAAGTGATAATGGCATTAACAGAACAGCATAAAGACTCGCAGAATCGATGGATGCGACAAATAGAAAAATCAGATTTTTATAGCGCATTAAATAGTTCCCAATATATACAAAAAGTTGAGAACTATTTAGCTCTATTACGCTATAAAAGAGAACTTAAAACTTCTTAAAAAAACTTAAATAGTTGAAATAATTAAAAAAACCGCAACTATAATGTAATAGTCTAAGCTAATTGTTCATAAAGATTATCGACATTAATATCAGCAGAATACGACTCTGTAAATTAAAGAGGATTATGTTGGAGAGGGGGATACTTAATATGCCTATTTATTATAAGATAGAAATGTCTTCTTGCGTAATATTGCTGCCATCAGTTGAGATGATTTTTATTCATATTTTTAGACAGCTTTAGGCTCTGAGTTTTCATCTAAAAATAATGACCACCGTGCTTTAAGCAGGCATAAGACCCAGCAGGAAGATAGCTTTGGTCCACAATTAGGACATGACAAATATACTATTAGCTATTGATAATCAGCTAATAAAAAAGCCTGAATATCACTATTCAGGCTTTCGTTTAAATGGTTAGAGCTAAAGTAATAGATTAAAAATCTATTACATCATGCCGCCCACATATCAATGATTCATTTGATTATATTGAGTTATTAACATGGGGATTATATTGATACCCCACCTTATACCTCTACCAATCAAGAGTATTAGTTAACCAATTAAAATTTAATGAGATAATGTTCTCATTTAAAACTCCATTTTGTTTCGCTACTATTCCCAATCAGAGTCTAAAATTGTTGATACTCTTTGTCCGCTATGCCAAATCGGACATTCACATAATCGTATTGATATTATATGTAGTATTAAGCAGAAGGTTTCCTATAATTTAAAATGAGCATTCACGTAGATGATTACCCAGCGAAATCTTTAACTCCTAGATAGTCATAAAATTGGAAGGCTAGCTTAATGAAAACTTAGGTTACCCCCTTGCAGTAATTGTTCATGGAGCAGTACTTTGCTTGCCATAGGCTGAGCATTGAGTTTAATCAATGGCGCTTTTTCAATATCTAAATTTTTGGCTTTACTGATATTTAAGCTACGACCATTGCTTAATTTAATCGTGGCAGAATCAACCTGTGGTACACCATAGACATATTCACCGATAGCAGGATCTACAGGGTAGAAACCAAGCGCTGTAAAAATATACCAAGCAGACATTTGTCCGCAGTCTTCATTGCCTTGAATACCATCGGGTGTATTAGCATAAAATTTTTCGCTAATTTTGGTCACTAGCTGATTTGTTTTTTCGGGGCGATCAGCCAGCGCATAAAGATAGGCAATATGATGACTTGGCTCATTGCCATGAGCATATTGACCAATCATCGCTTCTTGTCCTAAATGGATGTCTGTATTTGGGGTGTTGGTAGTGAAAAATTCATCCAACTTAGCAACAAAAGAGTTTTTTGATCCAAACAGTTCAATCATGCCTTCAATATCATGTTGAGCTGCCCAGCTGTATTGATACGCGTTCGCTTCGGTGTAATCACCAGGGTTATTCATGGGGGAAGTCGCTGTGAGTGGGTTGAAGTTTTCTCGCCACTGTCCTTTTGAATCTTTGCCCCGCATAAACCCTTTCGATTGATCAAAGAGTGCTTTGTAATAGTTAGCCCGTTTGATTAAGTGCTGGTAGTCTTGTTTTGCACCAACAAGTTTTGCTAGTTGGGCGCCAGCAAAGTCATCATAACTGTGTTCAAGTGTTCGTGATACTGACTCGCCATCTCGATCAAGTAGATCAAATGGGTAATAGCCGTATTGCTCAAGTAACGACCAATCACTATTTTTATGGCTGTTAAATAAGGTTGCACGTACTGCTTGCCACGCACTGTTTTTATCTATTCCCGGAATGCCTTTAAGCACAGCATCAACCACCACAGGTACGCCGTGATTTCCTATCATAGTGTAGGTTTCTTTATTAGCTAAGCCCCAAATAGGAAAAAAACCTTGTTGTTGCTGTTGTACTATCAACGAGGTAACAAAATCATCAACTTTCTCAGGCACTAAAATAGTATATAACGGATGGGCTGCGCGGTAGGTGTCCCACAATGAAAATGTTGAGTAATGGCCATCAGCTACTGCTTGGTGAATTTTATCGTCGTAGCCACGATAACGGCCATCAACATCAGCGGTTTGATTTGGCTGAATAAACAAGTGATAAAGCCCGGTATAAAATATCGCTTTTTGCTCCGCTGAAGCTTTAATATCAATACGCGATAGATATGCATGCCATTGTTGATTGGCTTGCAGGTAAACTAAATTAAAATTCCAATGAGGCACTTCTGCCGTAAGGTTCTTTTTCGCACCTTTAGTACCCACACTAGAAAGTGCCACTTTAACCAATAATTCTTGCGTTGGTATGTCACCGAAATCTAGTTCCATCTTTTGTGCTTTTTCTCCCGTTTTAGCAGTAAGTACTTTCTTGTTTTTTATTGGCTGATTAAATTTGATCACGAAATAAGTTCTATTGGTCACCCAAGCTGTGGCCTCAATCATGCCAGATAGGGTGTATTCATCTTCCATCACAACATTTGCTTGTTTAACATACTCGTTCAGTGGCTGCCACGCGTTAACAACACCATGTTGTAAATCGAGATACACCTTATGATCTGTCTTTTGATGAAATTGATATTGATGAAAAGCAACACGCTCAGAAGCGGTCAAGGAAACATCAATACCAAATTTATCGAGAGTTACTTTATACAGGCCGGGTTTTGCACTTTCGTTTTCTTTGGTATATTCGCTGCGGTAATTACCATCTTTTATTTCACCGCTAAAAGGTTGCAGTAAAATATTGCCCATATCACTTATACCTGTGCCACTTAGGTGATTTTGCGCAAACCCCATAATGGTTTTATCTTTAAATTGGTAACCGCTGGTGTGATCCCAACTATGATTGTTGGTATTTGGGCTAGGTTGCACCATGCCAAATGGATAGGTGGCACCGGGAAATGTATGCCCAGTGCCATCTGTACCGATAAATGGGTTTACATGTTTGGTATATGAAGTGTCGTGCTTCGGCATTGCATGTGTTAGCTGCGAGGTAAGTAACACTATTACAGCAACACATATAACCAACAACTTATTGGTTAATGACTCTTTATTGTTCATCTTATCCCCTAGAATATTAACGATTAGTTTTCGCTTGGCGTAAGATTGCAAAAATTCACGGTGAAATGATAATTAAATTGCTTAAAAGTTTCTCAAAGTAACTTTAAAACCACTGTTTTATATAGCTTTACATAAATTTAGTGTTATTTTCATTTGTTTTCAAATAAAGGCGACTTTTGCGCTAAAACATCATTTAAAAAAACTATATTAAGTTGTTTAATAGCCTTGCTGGCGGCTTTAAATAGGCTAGCACCTTGTGCATGTTTTCCTGCTAGGCTTAATGCTTCTGCTTTTTGTAGTTGCACAGAATAGCTACCTACCAGGTTGTTGATAGTCTGATAATAAGCAAGTGCAGTGTCAAAATGGTCTAATGACTCGTGATAGTTATGTTGTGAAACTAACGCACCGCCGATGGCATCTTCTATCCGTGCGGTTAGCAACAAATGTGTCGGTTTTATGAGTAATAATTGTGCCTGCTGATATTCCTCGATTGCTAGCGAGTACTGATTGTTTTGGTGAGCAAGTAATCCACGATAAAAATGAACAAAGGCTCGGTGCTCTGATCTTGGTGCCGTTAATGAGGCTAATTTATTAAGTAAAGCATGGGCATGCTCTGCTTTCTGTTGCCAAATATAGAGCTTGGAAAGATATCGAGTGGCCATGATCGAATCGGGCTCTATTGCCAAATAACTTTGTAAGAAGCTAGTCGCTTCTTGCCAATCACTCTCATAAGTTAGCATTGCTTTGGCAAAAAGCGTACTTTTAAACTCGCTTTTAGGTGTTTGGTTTAGTTCAAGTTGAGTTGAATAACTGTATTGTGCTATTTCACTGGCAAGCGCTTTCAAACCTTGATCAAGTGTTTTCACTAAAAAGGTTTTTTGATGAATATGACTGCGTTGATGAATCGTTAATGTAACTTTGTAATCGAGGTTTTCCCCAAAAAAAGTAGACTCTACAAGGTGAGTTGCCCCTGAAATATTAAACAACTTTTGAGCATCTTTAAGTGCGGCCCCCGGTTCATGTTTAACATGGTTAATTAACTCAAGTACTTCACCCGTTGAGTAAAAACCTACCTTGGGGTTAGATTCTTGTAACAGCGTGATGAGGTGATCCATACCACCAAGTACTAACCAAGTATTATCTTCATATTCAATATTATTCTGGCTTGGTAATATCAAAATACGACTTTGCATTGATGGCTGCGCTTTATTGTCAGAAAAATCATAGAAATTAGCTAGCAACAATAGCCCTAAAACAAGTACTGCATATATCGCAATCAGATGTTTGTGTAAGTACCACGACTGAGGACTCGATAATTCGATTACCGTAACGTTAGCAACAAATTCATAGCCTTTTCTGGGGTAGTTTACAATTGATTGGCTCGTGGAAAATAGCTTTCTTATTTCACTAATTGATTGAAATACTACGCCTTCATCAACAACAACGTCATCCCAAACGTGCTCAAGTAGTGTTTCTTTTTTTATCACTGTACCGGCACGCTCAATGAAAAAGAGCAGGAGCTTTAACGTGCGAGGGCGAATTGAAGACGTTTGCTGATCTTTACATACGGTACGTGCTTCAGTATCGACAATAAAGTCATTAACACTGTATTTCATTAATTTTTTTACGCCTTCATTTTAAAAGGTTACCAAGACCGCAACCTATAATGCTGAATTGAACTACGCGAGTTAAAATTCTGATAGTTTATATCAATAAGCGATGCTAGCCTATATTTAGCATTTGATGAACGGTTATCTTTGAAAATAGTGGCGAAAAGATGTAAATGTAAAGAGATTTTTTTACATATAGAATCAATTTAGCTCTAACATAACAAAATAGTTTCATTCAAAACCTGCCTTGATTTGTGCTTGTAACCAACCTACGCCTTTGCGTACGGTTGTTGACTCTAGATGGCAAGGTTTGGCAGCCGAGTAGCGATTACTCATAGTTCTAAGCTGACAATTCTCTTTAGGTTTAACGTTTCATAGTTGTATATCAACGAAGATACACGAAAGCCTCGCGAATTAAAAAAGCCTGAATATTACTATTCAGGCTTTCGTTTAAATGGTTAGAGCTAGAGTAATAGATTTAATATCTATTACATCATGCCACCCATGCCACCCATACCACCGCCCATGCCGCCCATATCAGGCATAGCAGGAGAAGCATCTTGAGGCGCATCAGTAATCATCGCTTCAGTTGTAAGCATTAAACCAGCAATTGACGCGGCAAATTGTAGTGCACTACGTGTGACTTTAGTTGGGTCTAAAATACCCATCTCTAACATATCACCGTAAGTACTATTACCAGCGTTGTAACCAAAGTTACCTGTACCGTTACGTACTTCGTTAAGTACTACTGATGATTCATCACCACAGTTAGATACGATTTGACGAAGTGGCGCTTCCATCGCGCGGATAGCAACGTTAATACCGTGAGTTTGGTCTTCGTTAATGCCTTCTAAATCTTTAATTGCTTCGGCTGCACGAACTAAGGCAACACCACCACCGGCAACAACACCTTCTTCTACTGCAGCGCGAGTTGCATGTAATGCATCTTCAACGCGGAATTTTTTCTCTTTCATTTCAATTTCAGTGGCAGCACCGATTTTGATAACGGCAACACCGCCAGCTAGCTTAGCTAGACGTTCTTGTAGTTTTTCTTTATCGTAATCTGAAGATGAATCTTCAATTTGACCACGAATTTGACTAACACGTGCTTTAATGTCGGCATCTTCGCCAATACCATCAATAATAATAGTAGTGTCTTTCGAAATCACTACACGTTTTGCTTGACCTAAATCTTCTAACGTAGTTTTTTCAAGCTCCATACCAATTTCTTCAGAAATTACCGTACCTGCAGTTAAGGTAGCAACATCTTGTAGCATCGCTTTACGACGGTCGCCAAAACCAGGTGCTTTAACAGCAGCAACTTTAACGATACCGCGCATGTTGTTAACTACTAGAGTAGCTAAGGCTTCGCCTTCAACATCTTCAGCAATAATTAATAATGGCTTGCCTGCTTTAGCAACACCTTCAAGCGTGGTTAATAACTCACGAATGTTAGATACTTTCTTATCAACTAAAAGAATGAACGGGTTTTCTAATTCAACAGTGCCATTTTCTTGGTTGTTGATGAAATATGGTGATAAGTAACCACGGTCAAACTGCATACCTTCAACAACGTCTAATTCGTCAGTTAAGGCTTGACCTTCTTCAACGGTAATAACACCTTCAGTGCCTACTTTATCCATTGCTGTCGCAATGATTTGGCCAACAGTTTCATCAGAGTTAGCTGAGATAGTACCAACTTGCTCAATGGCTTTGTTGTCTGTTACTGGTGTAGAGTTTTCTTTCAAGGCAGCAACGGCAGCGATAACCGCTTTGTCGATACCACGTTTGATATCCATTGGGTTCATGCCCGCAGCAATCGATTTCAAACCTTCGTTAACAATGGCTTGTGCTAAAACAGTAGCAGTAGTTGTACCGTCACCCGCTTCATCATTGGCTTTAGAAGCAACTTCTTTCACCATTTGTGCGCCCATGTTCTCAAACTTGTCTTCAAGTTCAATTTCTTTAGCAACAGTAACACCATCTTTAGTGATTGTTGGGCCACCGAAAGATTTATCAATAACAACATTACGACCTTTAGGGCCTAAGGTTACTTTTACTGCGTCTGCTAATACATTTACACCACGTAGCATTTTTGCACGTGCGTCATTTCCAAATAATACGTCTTTTGCAGCCATGTTATTTATTCCTATAATTTTGTTTATTCATAATAATTAATTTTAAAGCTATGCGCTCAAGCAGCAATTTTATTAAGCTAGTGTACTCAAGAGCAAAGAAGAAGCACGGAGCTGACGCTAGTCAGTGAGTACTTCTGATGCCGCTATTGTGTAAAATAGCGACATTAAATCTTTGCGACTATTCTACGATTGCCAAGATGTCAGATTCAGAAAGGATAAGTACTTCGTCGCCATCAATTTTTTCAGTTTTAACGCCGTAACCTTCAGAGAAGATCACTTGATCGCCAACTTTAACGTCTAACGCGCGTACTTCGCCGTTATCTAGGATACGGCCATTACCTACAGCAATAACTTCACCGCGAGTAGATTTTTCAGCAGCACTACCCATTAGTACGATACCGCCTTCTGATTTTGTTTCTGCATCTTTACGCTTAACAATTACACGATCATGTAGTGGACGAATGCTCATTAATTCTCTCCTGAGATTACTTATTTAATTAGTAAGTTATTTAATAAATTTACCAGTCTTAATTAACCACTAAAGTTAACGACTAGATTGTTGTTAATAGAAATGGGGATAAAAAAAGCCGACACAAGGTCAGCTTTCATTTTTTTATACTTTTCACCAATTTTTAGATTAGTCTTTACGTTGAAACTCGCCTTCTAAGGTATCACCTTGGTGATGAGACAGTGGTTTGCTATCTTGAGTAAAGCTCTGCTCTTGTGCTTCATGCTGATAAACATTACCAGAACCGCTTTGAGTAAATGCAGCCCCAGCACTAAACTGATTAACTTTGATATGTTTTTGTACATACGCAGCAATCGCTGTTCGTACACTAGGTATAAGCAGAGACAAGCCAAAAACATCGGTGACAAAACCTGGCGTTACTAATAATACACCCGCGACTAATAACATAAGCCCTGTCACTATTTCCTCAGATGGCATTTCACCTTGTGCCATTTTAGCCTGCACATTTTGCATGGTGGCAAGACCTTGTTGGCGGACATATTTAGCCCCGAGCCAAGCACTTAAAATAACAATAGCGATAGTTGGCCATATACCAAGTAAAGCACCAACCTGCATAATTACTGTGATCTCGATGATAGGGATGATGATAAAAAGTACAAATAATAATTGAAACATAATGATTCCTTCATTTCTATGAAACTTATATTGGGTCTAACGGGTCTTTTTCAAGGCCAGTTGAGCAGTATCAATATTGCGTTCAATATTAGCCTTAAGTTTTCATTAACTCTCAGGGTATACTATCAGCAAGATGGTTGTGGTGAGGTAACAAAATTGTATCAATTAGTATTAACAACGTGTCCAGATGAAACCGTAGCGAAAAATATTGCAAAGCATTTGGTTACGGAAAAACTTGCTGCCTGCGTTAATATAATTGCTAATATCACGTCGGTATATAACTGGCAGGATGAACTGCAGTGTGACAATGAAGTACAGTTACTGATAAAAACCAATGAAGAAAAATTCGTCGCTTTAAATAAGCGAATTAACCAATTACACCCGTATGACGTGGTTGAAGTTATTGCCTTGAATATCCAGCAAGGTGATATGCATTATTTGAACTGGATCACCAACTCTTTGAAGTAGGCTTAATGAAAAATTTACTTTCCCTTTGCTTAATAATGTTAACTGTCTTTACTTTTCTTCCTGATGAGGCACAAGAAAAGCAATCAATTTTTGATGTGTCCAGTTCCAGTTTGTTTAGTAACGATGATGAATTCTTAAAAGTTGAGCAAGCTTTCACTTTTAATTTTTATCAAAAAAATAATCTATTAGAGGTTAGCTTTGATATTGCACCCGGTTATTATCTTTATCGTCATCAATTTAAGTTTAAAGGTAAAGAGGTAAAATTTACCCAAGTTACATTACCTAGTGGTATAGATCACGAGGATGAATTTTTTGGTGTGCAAAAAATATTTACCGAGCAATTAAGCTTCACCATAAATCTTGAACAAGTAAATAGTGACGCCAGTATTAAGATAACTTATCAAGGCTGTGCTGAAAAAGGCTTATGTTATCCGCCAACAAGCAAAGTAATTGAACTAAGTGAAATTGATGCGAGTAAAAGCTCCCCCTTCAACCCAACATCATTAAGCCAAAGCAAGGAAGTAAATGCGGCGGAAAAACAGAACATAACGCCAAAAAGTGAACAACATCAATTAGCTGACATGCTTAAGCAAGATAGCCTATTGTTAACCTTGATTGCCTTTTTTGTTGGTGGTCTATTACTCTCATTCACGCCTTGTGTTTTCCCTATGTACCCAATTTTGACGGGTATTATTGTCGGTCAAGGAAAACAATTAACCACTAAGAAAGCATTTACCTTATCTTTTTTCTACGTACAAGGTATGGCGATAACTTATACCCTTTTAGGTATTGTGGTTGCATTGGCTGGCGCTAAGTTCCAAGCAGTATTTCAACACCCTGCGGTATTAATTGGTCTTAGTGTTTTATTTATATTTTTAGCATTATCAATGTTTGGTGTCTTTAACTTAGCGTTACCAGCAAGCTGGCAAAATAAACTTAATAATATAAGTAACAAGCAAAAAGGCGGGTCTATAACTGGCGTGATAATGATGGGTGTTATATCCGGTTTAGTTGCCTCTCCTTGTACAACAGCACCACTCACTGGCGCATTGCTTTATATATCTCAGACAGGTGATGTGGTTTTAGGGGCATCAGCATTGTATGCATTAAGTTTAGGCATGGGGTTACCTTTACTTATTTTAGGCAGCTCTGGTGGTAAATTATTACCTAAAGCAGGTGCTTGGATGAATATTATTAAAAATATCTTTGGTTTGTTATTATTAGCTGTACCGGTATTTTTATTAGAGCGTTTTATTCCTGAGACCGCTAGTCAAGCATTATGGGCACTATTGATATTAGCCAGTGCTAGTTATTTTTATGTCACAAACCAAAATCATGCAGAAGCTAAAGAAAATCAGCAACAGGCAAAGGGCTTTTGGTATGGTTTGCGCTCTTTAGTTATATTTTTAATGCTCTTTTTTGGTGCTAACCTTGCCTACCAATTAATTTTTCCAAGTGCAAATACCGCGGTAATTGATGACCAGCATGCTAGCTTTAAACAAGTCACCACCTTGGCAGAGCTGAATAAAGAGGTCGCTCTTGCCAACAAGCAAGGTAAAACAGTTATGGTGGATTTATATGCCGATTGGTGTATTGCCTGTAAAGAGTTTGAAAAATACACCTTTATCGATAAAGAGGTACAAAAAGCACTGAGCAATAGTGTTTGGTTGCAAATAGATATGACGGAGTTTGATTCAACTAATAACGCTGAACTTGTTCAACACTATAATATTTTAGGACTGCCCTCTATTTTGTTTTTTGACTTACAAGGAAATGAATTAGCGAAACAGCGCACTACTGGTTTTATGAATGCGACTGAGTTTACTACCCACGTTCAGTCAATTTTTAAATAGTCCTTAAATTATTCAACAGGAAGTAGTCAGCCTCTGTTTAGGCTGACTTATTCGTCGTAACTTTCTTAGGGACTTTCCAATAACCGGATGTGACTTGTTCGTCTAACATAACAAACAAGTCTTTTTCAGGGATAGGCTTAGAATAATAATAACCTTGAATTATATCGCAATCATTTTCAGTTAAGCTACGTAACTGCGCCTGTGTCTCAACACCTTCCGCCACCACCATCAAACCTAAGCTTTTCACCATCGTAATGGTCGAGGTGATAATTTGAAAATCAGAATGGTTTTCAAGCATGCCAAAGATAAAACTCTTATCTATTTTAATAACATCAACAGGCATTTTCTTTAAGTAAGCTAAAGAGGAATACCCGGTACCAAAGTCATCAATAGCAAAGCTAAAACCAATAACCTTCAAGGATTCCATCATAGTAATGGTATGTTCCATGTCTTTAACTAATGTTTGCTCTGTTAGCTCTAACTCAAAATTTTCCGCGTATAATGAAAACTCGGCTAATAATTCCTGTAAGAAACTTGGCAAATTGGCATCAATAAACTGTCCGGCAGATAAGTTTATTGCAATGCGTACATCATCTAAACCATAACTCTTTAAAGCGACTGCCAACTCGAAACATCGACGAATAATCCAGTAACCTAATTCAATCATATGCTGAGAGTTTTCTAGAATAGGAATAAAATCCTCAGGCGATATCATGCCTCGTTCGGGGTGCTGCCAACGCAGTAACGCTTCAAAGCCATAAAGTTTTTTATTTTTAGCACATATTTGCGGTTGTAAACTTAAGCTAAACTGTTGCTTAGCTAGCGCTTGTCTTACCTCACCTTCAAGCATCACTCGGTGAGCGACACGTTGAAACATCTCAGGGTGATAGATGTGATATTGACCGCCACCGTTATCTTTCGCTTCATACATGGCAATATCCGCATGACTAATTAAATCATCTGACTTGTCCGTAGGAGACTCTGTATAAGCTATACCAATACTCGTTGAAACATAAAAGATATTAGAACCAAGTTTTATCGGCTCTTTAAACTGTAATAGTACTTTTTCTGCTACCTCTATGGCTTCATCAACACTCTTGAGGTGACTCAATACAATAACAAACTCATCACCACCAAAACGGCACGCTAAGTCTATCTCTCCAACACTGATCCTGACACGATCTGCAGCTTGGATAAGTAACTTATCACCAATATTATGACCATTACTGTCGTTAACCTTTTTAAAGTCATCTAAATCAAGAAATAACACAGCGACACCACATTTATGACGGGCAATATTAGCTAATGATTTACGTAATTGATAATTCAGCATATTACGATTGGGCAACCCCGTCAGTAAATCGTACATTGCGATATTCTCTAACTCTTTGGTTTTTTGCTCTACCACCAAGTTAAGTTGCTCTAATTCAAAGCTCAGTTCTTGAGATGAATGAACTAATACATCTAATTCATCTGCAAACATCCGAGGCCTTCTTAATTCGACTTGTCGAAATTGAGTAAACTTTTTTTGCGCTAATAAAGGTAGGGCATTTGAAAGTAACAACAATCGTTTGGTAAATGGGCTAGAGATGAAATAGACAAATGCTGCGAGTAAGGTAAAAATAAGACTCAAAGATAATATAAAACGTTTTTGGTACGCATCATTTTTTGCTTTATATGCGGTTATGTCATTAATCAATACTAGATAAAAATTTTGCTTCGCTTGTTCTGATAAAATCAATAAATTAATTAGATAACTATTATCAACTAAATCTAAGTGCAACCCTTTCATTAATATTTTATTCAGCTCAGAGTAAGGTTTATCAGTAGCCAATAAAGACTCTGTTAATTCCATATCAGACGCCGAGATTACTTTAGCTGAAGAAGCACTTATTTCATGCTTATTTTTAGTGGGTATACGGATAACCGCAACATCTCTATCTAATGTTGCTTTTAAAGCAAACAACATATCGACCAGAGATGTGCTCATCGTGACAACAACCATATCACCTTGTTTATTGAGCAAAGGTAAACTCAATAACAGTTGGCAACTTTGTGGACAAAATATCCTATGTTCCGGCTCTTGCAACTTAAAAACCTGCGCAATATTATCTTTTACTACGTTAGGGAAATCGTTAGTGGCAAATAAAATGTTTTGTTTATCATCAACTAACCAAATATCTTCTACATTAAGGTGCAGCTGTAAAGCATCATATTGCTTCTCTAACTGAAGCGCTAAATTAGAAAAGTCATCTTGTTGTGATAGTTGAATTAAATCGGTGAATGACTCTAGCCACACGGTTATTTTAGTGCGTAAAATGCTGTTATGCAGATTAACTTGTATTTGCCCTTGGGCAATATTATTTTGTTGAAACTCCTGATAATCAGCCTGTAAACGCCAATAGGATAACGAAGAAAACCCTACAGCTAAAAAGAGTAAGGTCGAGACAATTAACACCAAAAGCTTGATAGGTACACCAACAAATCGTTTATTCATAAACTACTTCTAAAACCAATACATTAACTGTATAGCCCACATTTCCCAGTCTTCAGAGTCATTAATTGCAGGATTAGGAGCAACCACAGGGGTCAATCTACCGGCACCATTTACCCAATGATATTCTGCTCGCACGGCAAAGTTACTAGTAAAATCATAATTGATTCCTAAAGTGACATCCTTATGAAACCCAAAATAATAAGGCACTAGTCCACCAGTATTCTGCTCTAGCGTTTTACCATCCTTATCATCTTTATCTATATAAAAATCTTCATAACGAGCCAAAAGTGTCATTTTGTCAGTGACTTTATAGCGTGACTGTAAGTAATAACCTTGACCAATATTATCAAGTTCAAATCCTGGATAATAAAATCCATCTATGGTGAAACGTTGCTGATAGATTTCACCACTAAACTCCCACTTCTCTCCTTCATATATCGCATTTAAAGTATAAAATTGAAAAGAAAAATCACTATCAGAGAAAAAATCACCGTTATCCTGGCCTGCGCTGTCATAGGTAAAATCAGCATCAAGTAATGATAAGCCAAAACGCCATGATGAAAAAGCCGGTTGCCAATAAAAGCTCGTTTGAGCATCATAATCTTGCTCACTAGAACCACGGGCATATTCACTTAATACATTTTTAACCTGCTCATCGGATATAGGTGATGAGCCGTAACTAATTTGCCAATCAAAATTACCATAATCATCAGTGCTATAGCTGATCTTACTTGCTATACCGTCACTACCCACAGCAATATCTCTAAAGCCATCAAAATAGACAGACTGAGGTAGTATTATACTTGGTCTGGCAAAAGGGATATCGCGAGAACTAGAATAAAGCCAATGATTATTTTTAAAACGCCCTATATATATATTTGCTTGCCACTGCTCATTAGTAAAGGCCGACCAATCTATCAGTGCATAATCAACTCTAGCTCCCTCAGCATAACGATTCCCGCCATCTAAGTAGACTATTTGAGCCGCCAAGCGAAACTTGCTTGTCAGTTGGTAAGAAGCATTAATGCCTAACTCTGTTAATTCTGTCGAAAGATCACCGCTATCATTAACAAAATCACTGCCATCGACATCAATAATACCTTGTGAGATAAAGCCATGTAATTGAAAGTCTTGTGAGTTAGAGTAACTCTTACCCTCTTCTGCTTGCGCTACAATTCCGCAGGAACTAGCCAACAATAAAGCAAACAAGACTGTTCGTGAAAGTAAGCCTCTAGAACAATACAAATTGTTAACTCTGCTAGATATTTCAGCTGCAGCATTAGTCTTTAATTTTGACAACATTTACTACTCCTTTACTACTAACCTTCTGCATTTCTTCCATATCAGGGGATTCTTTATCTATATAAGCTTCCCTTTGCCTTATCAACATTTCATCAGATAGATAACCAATAGCGCCGGGTGTTTCAAGAACAGCTTGAATAAGCTCTTGTTCAGATTTTACAATAATTGGTGCAACGCCAAGCCCTGAATAAGTTAACTTGTGCCAAATACGGTTGAGCTGATAAGGAAATATTTGCAAGCGTTCTTTGGCAAAACGCTGATGTAATACATGCTGGCTAGGTAATACAAATACTGTAATAGCCTTATTATTACTCCAGCGTAATTGGCGCATAGTATAAATACGGCGTAACTGAGACTTAGTTAAACTGCTTTCAGTTACTTGTGGGTGTGTGACTATCTCAAGAGCAGATACTTGTGAGGACACAAGGCATGCAAGTAGGATCAAGATAGCTAAAGAATAGTATTTAATAAGGAGGCCCTATACAAAGCTGAACAAATGTAAAAAAACTTTAAAAATCAATCTAGTAATAACATCAACTCAATAATAATAGCCCAGTTCAGCAAAAAATCAAACACATACCTTACACTCAAAGAGGTTTGACCAGTACTTTGCAGCTATATTCATCGAAAACATAGTAATTGTCGCCAATAACAAAAAAAACAACAAAAACTAACTTTTTTTATTCACAGCGCCTAAGATTTATGTAATTATTAGCGTCAAATAATTTTTAATAGTGTTTTAGCAGAAGATGAGCGCAAAGTTTACAGTTTTAGTGTTAAATGGACCAAACTTAAATATGCTTGGTAAACGCGAGCCTGCCATATATGGTAAGCAAAGTTTAACTGACATCATTGATGGGCTCATTATAAAAGCGGAAGTAAAGCAGATTGAGTTAAAGCATCTACAGTCAAATGCTGAACATGAATTAATCGATGCTATTCATCAAAGTTTTCAACAGGTAGATTTTATAATCATCAACCCCGCCGCTTTCACTCATACTAGTGTTGCCTTGAGAGATGCTTTACTTTCTGTTGCCATTCCATTTATCGAAGTTCATCTATCAAATGTGCATACACGTGAAGATTTTCGACAGCACTCTTATTTCTCAGATGTGGCTGTAGGGGTAATTTGTGGGCTTGGTTCACAAGGTTATAGTTACGCCCTGGACGCAGCACATGCATACCTCGATAAGAACAAAATACAGTAAATAGCACAAATAACAAACCGTAACAGTTAATGACTGATCATTAACCTATATTAAAAAATAATAATTTTAGCAACCCATATTAAAGGTGTCTCAATGGATATTCGCAAAATCAAAAAACTTATCGAACTTGTTGAAGAGTCTGGTATCAATGAATTAGAAATCTCTGAAGGTGAAGAGTCAGTGCGAATTTGTCGTGGTGGTACTGTCGTTGCGGCAGCTCCAGTAATGCAAGCTGCGCCTTTAGCTGCTCCACTGGCCGTAGCTGCAGCAGCTCCTGCTGAAGCAGTTGCTCCAGTAATTTCTGGCCATGTTGTACGTTCTCCTATGGTTGGTACTTATTATGCTTCAGCTTCTCCAGATTCACCTGCATTTGCAGAAGTGGGTAAACATGTGAATGCTGGCGATACGTTATGCATTGTTGAAGCAATGAAAATGATGAACCAAATTGAAGCAGACAAGTCTGGTGTTATTAAAGAAATTCTAGCGAAAAATGAAGATGCTATTGAATTTGACCAACCGCTATTCATCATTGAATAACCCCATTTATCTTAAATAAAAGATTTCAAACATAAGGGTTATTCCATGTTAGATAAAGTTGTTATCGCCAATCGCGGCGAGATTGCCTTAAGAATATTACGCGCTTGTAAAGAGTTAGGGATCAAAACTGTAGCTGTACATTCAACTGCTGATAAAAACCTAAAACACGTTTTATTAGCCGATGAAACTATTTGTATTGGTAAAGCATCTGCACCTGAAAGTTACCTCAATATTCCAGCAATTATTACCGCTGCAGAATTAACCAATGCTGTTGCTATTCATCCTGGTTATGGCTTTTTAGCTGAGAATGCTGATTTTGCTGAACAGGTAGAAAAATCAGGCTTTGCCTTTATTGGTCCAAAAGCTGAAAGTATCCGCATCATGGGTGATAAAGTTCAAGCTATCAAAGCAATGAAGATTGCCGGTGTGCCATGTGTACCAGGCTCTGATGGTCCATTGGATGACGATGAAGCAAAAAACAAAGCCCACGCTAAACGTATAGGTTACCCTATTATAGTTAAAGCTGCCGGTGGCGGTGGTGGTCGTGGTATGCGTGTTGTGCGCAATGAAGAAGAATTAGTAGACTCTATCGCATTAACCAAAAAAGAAGCGGGCACTATTTTCAAAAATGACATGGTTTACATGGAAAAATTCCTTGAAAACCCACGTCATGTTGAAATTCAAATAATGGCTGACGGCAAAGGCAACGCAATTCATTTAGGTGAACGTGATTGTTCAATGCAACGTCGTCATCAAAAAGTGGTTGAAGAAGCTCCTGCACCAGGTATTACCCCTGAAATGCGCGCTAAAATTGGTGAGCGTTGTTGTAAAGCGTGTATTGACATTAACTACCGTGGCGCTGGTACTTTTGAGTTCTTGTACGAAAATGGTGAGTTCTACTTCATCGAAATGAATACACGTATTCAGGTTGAGCATCCAGTAACTGAAATGATCACTGGTGTTGATTTGATCAAAGAGCAACTTCGTGTTGCTGCTGGTCAACCGTTATCTTATACCCAAGATGATATCAAGGTTTCAGGTCACTCTATTGAATGTCGTATTAATGCTGAAGATCCTCGTACATTTATCCCTTCACCGGGTAAAATTACGCGTTTCCACCCACCAGGTGGTTTAGGTGTACGTTGGGATTCTCACATTTACGCTGATTACTCAGTGCCGCCACATTATGACTCCATGATTGGTAAGCTAATCACTTGGGGTGATAATCGTGATGTAGCCATTGCACGTATGCGTAATGCGTTATCTGAATTAGTGATTGACGGTATTAAAACCAACATTACTTTGCATCAAGATATTCTAAGTGATCAAGGTTTTGTTAATGGTGGTGCAAACATCCATTACTTAGAGCATAAATTAGCTGAACTTGATTAGTTCTTGCTAGAAACGAGTACTGCTCACTCCTAGACATCCTGTCTCCGTGAGCTACCGTTCATCCTGAACATATTAAAAGCCCTGCAATTGCAGGGCTTTTTTGTTATTCTAGTCCGATAAAGCTAAGTACACCTTGGTAAACCTTTCACTTATTTTGAGTTAAAAAGCTATGTCAGACTCCCATGTAAAACCGATAGCCCCTGCCGATGATGACTGTTGTGGTGGTGGAGCCTGTAACCCTTGTGTGTGGGATGGCTATTACGCTAAATTACAAAAGTGGCGTATTGAAGAAGCTAAACGTAGAGAACAAGCAGAAGTTGATAAAAATTCTTAGTAGCCCTTAATGCCAATAAAAATCCAATAAAAAAGCCAGTAAGACTAATGTGTTACTGGCTTTTTCATTATTACTAATAAATGATTACCTATTAATTTTTATCAGCTTTTCATTATACCAAGTTGATTAAGTTCTTTCCCACTCAGCGAGAATTAAAAGGCTTAAAGGCAAGGCATTGATTGCAGAGAATGGTTATTCCCTTGTCAAAATCAATAACGCAGCATGTAAGCCTTTTAAACTCGCCCTTTGGGAGCTTAT
>MAAB01028916.1_pt1 | contig 38051 bp, 31 predicted proteins | sample 1115991 | NCBI WGS metagenome assembly MAAB01 (sample SAMN04961124, study PRJNA320927) | seawater metagenome | isolation source: sample BD02T18 sea water enriched with oil for 18 days | place: USA:Gulf of Mexico | collected 2013-07-27 | reverse complement strand
AAAGATTCGTGAGGACGAAGAAGCGGTAATTGATATGACACCGATGCTCGACATCGTATTTATCATGCTGATCTTCTTCATCGTAACCACTTCTTTTGTTAAAGAAGCAGGTATTGAAGTAAATAAACCTAAAGCAGCACAACAAACTAAACAGAAAAACGCTAACATCTTTGTGGCAATAAAAGATAACGGTGAAATTTGGTTAGATAAAGGTCGTGTTGATATCGAACGTGTTGGTGCAAGGATTGAAAAATTACTTGCTGAACAACCAACTGATGTCGTTATTATCCAAGCTGACAAAGACGCTAAACATGGTGTTGTTGTTAAAGTAATGGATGCAATTAAAGAAGCAGGAAGTGGTCTTAGAATATCCATTGCTGCAGCTAAGGGGTAGAGTATGGGACGCTTTTTAGTATCAATACTACTAGGCGCTGTAGTTACCTTTGGTTTATTTGCTTTTATGGCTTTCCTTGTTTCTAGCGGTGATAGAACTAAGGATGAGGCACAAGAGAATATAATCGTAGAAGTTAATACTACGCCACCAAAGTCTTCTGCAGAGACACGTCGCCGTGTTCCGCCTCCGCCACCTCCGCCGCCTAAAGCGCCACCAAAGCAACAGGCTCCAGAGCCTGAAGCAAGTAATGATAGTGGTGGTTTGCAGTTTAATATGCCGGGTGTACAGTTATCGGGTGCATCAACGGGGTTATCTGCACCGGGTGCTGGTTTTGGCCGTGACGGTGATGCAACGCCAATTGTTCGAATAGAGCCTAAATATCCTATTCAAGCAGCTCGTGATGGTAAAGAAGGCTGGGTTAAACTTTCATTTACAATTAATGAGATTGGTGGTGTTGAAGACGTTAAAGTGATGGAAGCAAAGCCTAAGCGTGTTTTTGACAAAGAAGCTAAGCGTGCATTAAGAAAGTGGAAGTACAAACCTAAAGTTGTTGATGGTAAACCATTGAGGCAACCGGGTTTAACCGTGCAACTTGACTTTAAAATGGACGGAGGTAAGTAATGAGTTTACATAAAAAAACGTTTAAGCAATTTACCTTTCAGCACTTTTCTTTGAAGCTATCTACCTTTAAGGAGTTATCAACTTCTTTAGTTGTTATTGCTTCAATTCTTGTCGCTCAAGTACCTTTTGCAGATAATGCAATGGCTGCGGGCGCTAAACAAGAACAAAAGAAAAAACGTCCTACGCAGCTTGTTGGTCCATCGGTGGGTAAAAAGGTTCAAAAAGCCTTTGAACTTTACGCTGGTGACGAAAAGAAGGGTGTTGAGTCAGATATAGATGGTGCCTTAGTTGTTTTATTGGATATAAATGCCAAGAAAGATTACGACAAAGCTTATGTTTCGCGTTTTATTGCCGTTATGTATGCCACTAAAGGTAGTCAAGAGCAAGAAGCTATAAAGTACTTGAAGCTAGCTGTAGCTCCTGACATTCTAAATGAAGTGGATCACGGCGAAGCGGTAAAGTTATTAGCTGACTTGCAAATGCAAACTAAGGATTACAAAGGCGCATTAACTAATTATTATGCGTGGATGGAATTTACTGGTAAAGATGATGGCAATACTTGGGTTAAAATTGCCCAAGCTAATTATGAGTTGAAACAATTAGATAAAATGATTGTTCCAGCGGATAAGGCTATCGCTGCTTTTGGTGATAAACCTAACCCAAATCCATATATATTAAAGCTTACTTCATATTATGAGCGTAAAAAATATAAAGAAGCCATTAACGTATTGGAAACGGTTATTTTAATTTTTCCTGAGAATAAAACTTGGTGGACACAATTACCTATGTTTTATTTGTTAGTTGAAAATTATCCAAAAGCTGTGCAAACGCTTGATTTAGCTTATAAGCAAGGATTTCTTGAAAAAGAATCTCAGCTTAAAACGTTAGCTAATTTGTATTCTTCTACTGAAGCACCTTATAAAGCTGCTAAGTTGTTAGAAAAGCATATTGCTTCTGGCGATATTACCCGTGATGAGAAAAATATCTCGGCGTTAGCTAATGCTTGGCATGCAGCACAACATATTGGTACTGCTGCTAAGTATTATGGTGAATTAGCTAAATTAACTAATGAAGCTAAGCATTATCGCAAACAAGGTATGTTGTTAAAGCAAGATGAGCAATTTACTAAAGCGATCCCTGCATTGCAGAAAGCCTTGGATCTTGGTGTTAAAAATAAAGGTCGTATATACATGAGTATTGCCGAATCTTATTTTTACCTAGAGAAATACAAAAAAGCTTATGCTGCAATTAATAAAGCAATGAAAGACCCTAAGTCTCGCAAAGCGGCTAAAGGTTGGAAAGGCTTTATTGCAGATACGGCTAGACGCAAGAATGTTTCAATTTAGTTAGTTATTTTTAGATAACGACTAACTGATATTGAATGTTTAAAAAGCCAACATAATTGTTGGTTTTTTTATATCTATTAAAAGTTAAATAAATTGTGATTAGTTGAAATTTTATTTATTATTTGATGGTCTATGTAAAAAGTTATATAACTAATATGCTCAACGTATTAATAATTAAATAAAGGAAACATGTATGAATATTCTTAAAAAATCGGGTTTAGCTGCAGTAATGGGTTTATTAGCATTTTCAGTTTTTGCTAGCAATGTTGCAAAAGCAGAAACTAATCCGTTTGCTACACAAGAAATAGTAACTCTTGTATCACAAGATGGCGAAGCTAAATGTGGCGAAGGCAAATGCGGTGAAGGCAAAGCCAAAAAAGCTAAATGCGGCGAAGGAAAATGCGGTGAAAGCAAAGCCAAAAAAGCTAAATGCGGCGAAGGCAAATGCGGTGAAAGCAAAGCCAAAAAAGCTAAATGCGGCGAAGGCAAATGCGGTGAAGGCAAAGCCAAAAAAGCTAAATGTGGCGAAGGCAAATGCGGTGAAGGTAAAGCCAAAGATAGTAAATGTGGCGAAGGCAAAAGTAAAAAATGTGGTGGTTAATCCACTAGGTTAAACTTTTGAACCTAATAAAAACGAGCTTAACCGCTCGTTTTTTTGTTTATTCATTAAATTTATTGTAACTGTTCACCACCGAGCCGCAATGCTTCACAGAGGGCTCTTCGAGCCTACGCAGAGACTTTGTTATTCTCGGTGTAGTGCGTTAGCACCTCGGTGCTCTCTGTGGTAAATATGTCTAAGCTGAATAAATACAATTTATTTAGTTATAAAATGGTGATTCTTACTGTTTAGGTTTGCCAACATAGTAATAAACCGTCCATTTCTCACTAAATACGCTGTCTAGTGGCACAAAGTGAGCCGATATACTGACTTTGTTATAGGCATTGGTGAAAGTGGTTTTCTTGCCATTATCATGGCTTCTAGGCTCTTCTTTTACTTGCCAACTTTCATCTAAGCATTGTTGAGTAGTGCTAATAGCATTTTGGTAATAACCAATGGCTGTCTTTTCATCATTTGCTGAAACATTACAGGCGTAGGTCGTTTGTTCTCCCCCCCACGACCATATATGACAATCTTCACCAACAAGGTTGTATTTCGCTTTCCAAGTATTACTGACTTTGGCTTTAATTTTTGTCATTTTAATTTGTTCAAAGCCATTATCATAGGCCTTAATTAAGGCTGAAATTTTTTGACAAGGATTGTGGACAGATGTTATTTTTTTTTGTGCAATAGTGTTTTGGTTAACACAAGCACTGAGTAATGTACTTGATAATACTAGCGAGAGTTTAGTTATATTATTCATCAAAATAGCTTCCTGCTACCAAAGGATATTAATGATTTAAATAATACAAAATTATCGATGATTTTAATAGTGATTAAAAACTGTTAAAATTATCCCATACTTATATGCTAGTTTACTTTTCTCTTTTAGGAATTCTTTTGAACAATAACGATGTACTTCGCCGCTTGCGCTACACTTTTAATTTTAATGATAAGCAAATGATGGCATTGTTTGCTTCTGCAGGCATGACGACTAGTCGTGAGCAAGTGAGTCAGTGGTTAAAAAAAGACAATGACAGTGACTTTATTAGCTGTACAGATGTTGAACTTGCCAGCTTTCTTAATGGTTTTATCAATGAAAGACGCGGTAAAAAAGCGGGGCCTCAAGCTGTAGCAGAGAAAAGGTTATCAAATAATATTATTTTAACTAAGTTAAAAATAGCGTTGAACTTAAAGGCTGAAGAGCTTATTGCTTTACTTAATAGTGTCGATTTTAGATTGAGCAAACCTGAATTAAGTGCTTTTTCAAGAAAAACCGATCATCAGCATTACCGTGAATGTAAAGATCAAGTATTACGTAACTTGCTACAGGCAATTGATAAAAAATATCATGTGGCTAGAACGGAAAAGTTTATAAAAGATGATTCAGAGGAGCAAAGCTCTGGAAAACCACCAAGTTCAGAGCGCCCAAAAAAGCTTGGCAGTGCAAAAGGTTATAAAAGCAAACCTGATGAGCCTTACGTTGAGGGCGCTAGACCCAATGCTAGTGCAATCTATGTTAACCCTAACCGTAATAAAAGTAGTAAGAAAGATTCCGTTCGTAAAACTTTAAAGCTCAGACCTGAAGATATTTATAAACAGCCTAATAAGTAAGAGAAAACTTGTTATGAAAAAACCATTAAAAGCGGCACTCTTTTCAGCGTTTATTTTTCCTGGTTGTGGCCAGTTATTATTAAGAAAATATTATTCCGCTGTTTTTTATGCTGCTTTTGCGTTTATTGGTTTGTATTTGTTGTTTGGTGATTTACTCTCTCGAGCACAAGATATCATTGATAAGGTACAAAGTGGTGAAGTTGCTGCGGATCTCGCCAGCATAAGTGCCTTGGTTCTGCAACAATCCGCCAGTACAATAGAATCAATCAGTCCAGCGTTGACTATTTTTTTCATTACTTGGTTAGTGAGTGTCGTTGAAGCTTACCGAGTTGGACGAAAGTTAGCGTCGCTAGAAACTATTAAATGAGACACACTAATTAAAAAAGCCCAAATATCATAATGTTTGGGCTTTAATCGAGTTCTCGTGATTGGGGGGATTACCGGGGATATTATTTCCAATTGTCTCTTTTAGCGGCTTGCAATTTCTCATAACCCTCTAGTAATTTTCCGTGGATTTTAAAGCCTTCTAAGCCAAGCCCTGGACAATGTAAGCCGTCAAAAATCACTTTACCTTCTACCATTGCCAAACAATTCTTGCTCATTTCTTTGCCGTACATTAAAGCCAGCGAAGTCATGTATGGGGCAAACTCTCTATCCTCACTCCATTTTATTTCTAGCAAGGCTTGTAAGCAGCGATATTTACGGGTATTTTCTTCATTGTTTTGATCAAGGTGTAATGCCCAGTTTACCCAATCAATGGCTTGTTCGTCTTGGGCGGCGAGGGCAAGCATGGCTTTAACTTCACCAATGCGTAGATCAAACCAAAGGGTACCCGCATCAGGCGCTAAACCAATAAACTCAGCCGCCGCCAAAGCATCGTTATAACCACCTTGTTCAAGGCCCTCCAGAATATCTAACCAATCATCATGGCCTAAGTCTTTTAGCGTTAGGAAGGCTTCTCTAAACAAGGCGCCGTCATTATTGTTGTTCCAGACAATTTCATCGACAGGGTAGATATCAGACATGCCCGGCACTAAAATTCGACAAGCATATACATTTAAGTGATTGTAGTCAGATATATAAATATCAAAATCCATATTGTGAATAATGGTTACTAAATTATCGTACTCTGTGCCAGTATCAGCGTCAAAGTCCCAGTCAACAAAGTCATAATCGGCTGTGTCTTTAAAAAAATCGTAAGAAATAAAGCCACTGGAGTCGATAAAGTGCAATTCTATATTGTGTGGTGAGGCAATTTCTTCTTCATCAAAACTTGGCGGTTGGAAAACATCAAGCTGATCAAGGCTTCGACCTTGTAATAACTCGGTTACGGTACGCTCTAATGCGACTTCAAAGCTTGGGTGAGCACCAAATGAGGCAAAGACACTGCCGTCTTTTGGATTAATTAACGTCACACTCATCACTGGATATAAACCACCTAGCGAAGCATCACATACTCTTAAATGATAACCATGACTTTCGAGCTCTCGTATATCGGCTAAAATAGTCGGAAAACGCTCTAATACTGTGACTGGAATTTCGGGTAAACAAATACCTTCAGCAATAATCTTGTTTTTAACATAACGCTCAAATATTTCCGATAAGCTTTGTACGCGTGCTTCATTTTGGGTGTTACCGGCTGACATGCCATTACTAACAAACACATTGGCGATAACACTTACCGGAATATAAATATCTTGTTGATCGCGCTCGCGGGTATAAGGTAGGGCACAAACGCCACGCTCACCAGCGCCAGAGTTCATGTCATAAAGTTTATCAACGGTTATTTCACTATTAGGGTCGAAATACTGCCATAAACTTTCATCCATTATCCCTTCAGGCATAGAGTCATCTTCACTGAAGAACCACTTTTCATTAGGGTAATGCACAAACTCATCATTGCTGATTTTTTCACCAAGATAGAAGTCGGCAAAAAAATAGTTGCAGCTTAAGCGTTCAAAGTATTCCCCTAAGGCACTGGCTAAACAAGACTTAGCCGTGGCACCTTTGCCATTAGTAAACATTAAGCCACAGCTGCTGTCTTTAATGTGTACGGAAAAGCAATTCTTAACTGGGTTTAACCAAGAGGCTTCTTCTATATCAAAGCCAAAAGAAGTGAGTTTTTCTTGCATACTGGCAATAGAAGTTTCTAATGCACTGTCTTTGCCTTTGATAAATGTTTGTTCCATGGTTGTTCCGATTAAATAAGGTGAAAGTAAGCTGAATATTATAGCTGAAATTGTGATGTTAAGGCTCAATACTGAACCTTAACACTCAATGTTGAAATTTAAGTTAGGCTAATATTCAACCCAGTGGGCATAATGTTCATTTTTTCCTAATGTTGCTTGACTACCTTTTAGGGAAAAGTCATAACCACATAAAGTAAACTTACCTCGAAAAGCAAGCGCTTGAATAATCGTTTGGCTATCAAGTGGCGAAAAGCTGGCAAAGTAATCAGTGTTGACACCATTTTTACTCGCCACATCTACCGCTAAAGTGCGTACCGGTTTACCTTTATTAAAGCTAATTTGCTGGCAGCTGTTGTCACCCTGTGCACTCAATTGTGACCAAAGTTGTGGTGTATTGACTTCATCAGCTTGCCAATTGATGATCACTCCTTGATGCTGAGATAAATACAAGGTGAAATTATCAGGCATGACTAGTGGGTGCTTTCGTACTATTTTTGCGCTAATACTTGATATTTGCTGAGTAGATTGTTGCTCAAGATCACTTGAATGATTAGCACTGAAAAAGCTTAATAACCATGAGGTTAATATGGCAGCTAAGGTAATAAGCACCATAATTATAATAACTAACTGAGCTTTTTTATTACTTAATAACTTTAAACGGATCAACTCGCCAATGTCAGTTTGCTCACCGTCTAGTTGAGAGGTTTGTTGGTTATTATTATAGGTATATGCTGCGTGTGCTTGTTGAGTTTCGTGTTGCTGGGCGTCAATGCTTATTACACTTTCCCCTGCTATGCTTGGTTCGATACGATATTTCGCCGACTTCCCTTGATGAGTATTTTGTTGATATTCAGACATGTCAACAGGGCCTATATACCCTAATATGTAACTTTTTCCTATGGATTGTTGCTTGCTAGGGTAGGTGAGTAACACTGCGGAACTAAGAGCGGGAATAAGTAATAAATAATAGCTACTGTGTTGCTCAGAAAAAATAATGATCAGCGCCATTAAAGCAAAGCTTAAGCTGGGGGCAAATAACCAGTTTTTATTTAATTTGGCATCATGCAGTCGGCGTAAACTTGTCAAACCCAATGCGGCACTAAATAGTACACTGATCACTAACGAGATAATTAATTTACCGGTGAAAGCCGAAGCTAGCATAATAAAAATAATATATATCGCGCTGCATATAGCGAAAAATCGGCTTCGATTATCAAAACCTTGTAAGCAAAAAAGTGACTTTAATAACTGCACAGTGTCTCCATGGAAAATTTAAAACTGGGTATTAACAAAGGTTAAATTTAATGTACTCGATAAGGGGGAATATCAATATTGTCTAATTTTAAGCCAAACAAGGTTAAAGTCGCATTATTGCTAGACTCGCCATCACCACTAAACTCGACATCAAATAAGCTTAACCAAATTAAGCCATGTTGTTTGGTAAAGGTTAAACGGCTTGAACGCCTAGCGATAGCTATAAATTGTAATTTATTTTGTTCGCAATAATGTTTAGCATGTCTCCGCGCCGCCTCTGATAATTTTCTTAGATAAATAAAGTACCAACAAACTAAGCAAAAGAGTAATAAATAATAAATATTTTCCATAGTAACTTGGTTTTCCTTAAATAAATGAATAAGTCAGTGATTAAGTTGCGTGTTTGTTGCTAACGTTGATTTAATGATACTCGTAGCGATAGCTAATTAAATAATTGCCCAATAGCTTTTGATAAAGCATCACTGCGTTCAGGCGCGCGCATGCATTGAAAAACAATAGGCCTAAGAGCAGGGATAGCGACCAGATCTTTGAAAATATGATTAAATAATGTTTGCTCTTTACTGGCAATGACATGTTCAAAAAATGCCATTAAATTGTCACTGTTTTCTAATGCTAACCAACAACGTCCTGACAAAGTGATCAGTAAATCCGCTGCTAGGGTTTGCTGTTGCAATAATAAGCTTATCAATTGGTGTACATGAGGATGTTGGCAACTACTGGCTAAGCTGCGTAATAGGTGTTGCTGCACTTGTATCATTTGTTCTGTGGCAGGCTCTTGACTGCTTAGCTTGGCCTTAAATAAAGTAATTAAGGCCTCTAATAACTCAACAGCTAGTGGCTCATTTTCTAACGCGCTACATAAAGGTAATAATACTTCATTGGGTAAATGAGGTAGTGCTTTACTGAGTAGCTCACTATTTTTTGCTGTGCCATTAATGTTTTCATTAATGCGCACGGCAAAGTCTGTAATACCTTGTACACCAACCGCTTGCCAATTTTCCCAACCAGTATCACCTGTTATATAGCTGATAAAAGGGGCTAAGTATTCGCTAGGCGTCTGCTTTAATTCAAATTTTATTTTACTGTTTAAGGCCGCTAACTTATATTGTGCCGGCGTGAATAAGTAAGGATTGTTTTTCAATAACTCTTCTTGCTGCTCGTTAGCATCTTGCGTTAAATCAGCGCCAAGCGCTTCAACAATTATGGCAATAAAATGATTTCTAGCCCCTTGGTTTAGTAGGCCTCGTTCATCTAGAGGAAGCTTTAACAGCCACAAATAAGGTTGCGGTGATTGTTTTTGCCAAAAAGCAATGGCAATACAAGCGTGTCCTTGCGATGGTGTCGGATAAGGAATTTGATTTTGTTCAATTTTTTCAAATTGTTCTTTCGATATTTTTGCTATTTTACGACCAACATCATAAAGACGATATTGTGAATTAGAAGATTGTAAAAGCTGGGTAATTGTATCAATAGTATCCATAAGGCCGTAATAATTAGTCAATAAATTGGGAAAAATGTGCATTTGTCTTTAGCGCTTATTATAAGGATAATAGCGCCATTAACCTAGTAAAAAAACCTAGTAAAAACTCTTCACAAATTTGCCAATATAGCGTCAGGAAATAAAGCTTAATGAATATTGAAGCACCTTGCATACCCGAAAAACCGCTACTGACTATTTTATACCAAGATGACTATTTAGTAGCCGTAGACAAACCCGCGGGTTTATTCGTTCATCGCAGCTTTATGGATAAGGATGAAATTTATTTTGCTTTGCAACTCGTGCGCGATCAAATAGGTAAATATGTTTATCCTGTGCACCGTTTAGACAGACCAACATCAGGTGTATTGCTATTTGCGTTAACCAAAGCGGTTGCACAGCAAATGAATGAAGCCTTTGCCAATAAATCTAATGGCGTTAGCTCAGTAAAAGAAATGATCAGCAGTGAAACGGCTGAAACAGTGTTGAACAAAACCTACTATGCGTTAGTGCGTGGACATTTACCTATAGCTAAGCAGAGTGAGCTGATAGATTACCCCCTTAAGGAAAAGTTAGATAAATTAGGCGACAAAAATGTTAGCCGTGATAAACCAGCACAAGCAGCGCAAACGTATTATCAAGTCATCGAACAAGCAAGTTTGCCCATTGCTCTGGGTAAATTTGATAGTGTTCGCTATTCTTTAGTGAAACTAACTCCTGTCACTGGACGGCGTCATCAAATTCGCCGCCATTTAGCCCATTTAAGGCACCCGATAATTGGCGATATTAATTATGGTGATAATAAACAAAACCCTTTTTTTGGTGAGCATTTTGGTTTTAAGCGCTTAATGCTTATTGCTAAGTCATTAAGTTTTACTCATCCGGTTACTGAACAAGTTATTACCGTCACGGCCGAGTTTGATGCGCAGTGGCAGCAAGTGTTTAAAGTGCTGGAATGGTTAATTCAGGAGTAAAGTTGCAATATATATATTAAAAATATAATTTGTGTTTTTTGCTCCTGTCGCGTCGCGGTGGCGACATCACCCAAAGGGAGACTGCCTCCGGCCTCCCTTTGGAATCCCTCGGAGCTGCGATCCAAACGTAATCTTTCATTCTATCAAGTGTTTTCGACGTAATGGCGTTGAACGGGCATCCATGCCCTACATCGCCTTGTTCATCATCCATGATGAAAATACGTGAACACTTTCTTTCATTTCAGCGTTTGTTCACGCAGACAGGAAGTTGGTGTCACTGTTTGAGTATATATTACCTTTTTAAAAGAAAAGCGCTAACTCTTGGTTAGTTTTTTAGCAAAGCGATTGGCATGATAAAAACCAATACTGGTGTTACGAGCCATTTTGGTGAAAATTAAATAACACCAAGGCACTAAAAACAAACTAGTGATGGTGGAGAAAGTTAAACCACCAATAATGGCAATGGCTAAAGGCGAGTATGATGGGCCGTCGCCGCCTATTTGCGTGGAGCCTAACGCCAATGGGATCATACCTAGTACCGTCGTGGCTACTGTCATTAGTACCGGTCGTAAACGGGTGACGCAAATATCACTAATGGTTTGTTCTAAATCAGCAATTTTAGGCGACATTTGATTAATTTGATCGATTAACACTATGCCGTTGTTGACCACTATGCCCATGAGGATCAAAATACCTATCATGCCCATTACTGACATGCTGGTACCAGTAATAAAAAAGAACCAGAACACCCCGACAATAGAATAAATAATTGAGCTAATAATAGCGGCAGGCAGTAGTAATGATTCAAACAGCGCCGCCATAACAATGTAAATCATCGCTAATGCTAGAATCATATTGGTGATCATAATTTGTTGATCCGCTTCTTGGCTATCGAAGCCTTGGCCTAACTTCCAACTATAACCTGGCGGCAGAGTGATAGCATCCATCGCGGTAGTAATGCGATTTTGCGCTTGCTCCATGGTGATATCATTTAAGTTTGCGCCAATAGTCAGCGCTGTTTGACGATTTTCACGATAAATAGCCGTTAATCTTGGTTGTACTTTAAACTGGGCGACATTTTCTAAACTGATGATTTGCCCTGCTATTTGTGTGATAGGCAGTTTCTTTAATTGGCTTAATGAATACTTTAGACGTTCATCATAAAGCAAACGTATTTTAACTTCGCCATTGGGATCATGCCTAAAACTTCTTAACTCTAACCCTCGTAAGGCTGTGCCGACTACTTGAGCAATTTCGTTAGAATTTAAACCGATTTGGCTTGCCTTAACTCGGTCAATAATCAAGACCATTTCTTTTTGATGTTGTGAAACATCACTGCGTACATCTGTTAAGCCGTCAATATGGTTGAGCACAGGTACTACTTGTTTGGATAACTCAACCAGTAAATCAGTTGATGGACCCAATAAGGTCATACTAACACCGCCACTTTTAGCACTTTGCCAGCCAAAGTCAGGCTTAGCTTCAGCAAAGTTGGGCATGTTTTTACGAATGCGCGCCTTTAGCTCGGTCATGGAAATATCGCGATCTTCTTTTAATAACAAGGTTGAAGCAGCGCGCTCACCGTTGTAATAGCTATAAACGGAGTCAATATAGAATTCTTCTTGGTGCTGGTATAAATAATCTTCAAAGCGGTCAACCATGGCTTCGACATGCTCTAGCGGAAATTGTCCCTCAACATGGTAGCGCATATACAAGCGAGTACCGTCTTGATTGTCCATATTGTCTGAGGTGATAGACTCCATAGGAATAGCGGCACTGGCTAAAATAAGCAAGGCCATTATCGCGGTAATTTTAGGGTGAGCTAGCACCCAAGTTAAGCTGGTTTTATATTTAGCCTGTAAGCGACTCGGTTTTTTCTCTGCTTGGGTATTGATTAACTTATCGAGTGATATTCTACTTAATAGTAAGGGCAATAAGGTTTTGGCAATCAATAATGATGCCGCTAAAGAAATGCATATTGCGATAGCAACGTGTTCTAAAAACACCGTTAATTGTACTTTCTCACCAATAATATTAGGTAAAAAAACAATCATAGTGGTTAAAGTACCCGTCATTACCGCAAGGGAGACTTTATCAACCCCCCGTAAAATGTTCTGCACTTTACCCGACTGCGTGGCACTGGGTGTTTTTTGATGCTGTGCTGAAATAGACTCAGTGATCACGACGGAATTATCCACCAACATACCCACGGCAAGTAATAGGCCCATCATAGATAAAACATTAAGGGAATAACCTAATAGATACATGATAGCCAAGGTGATACAAATTGAAAAAGGCACTGACGCAACCACCAATAACGTTGCTGTTGTGTTGCGCATAAACAAATACAATACGGCAAAAGACAGTAGCGCACCGATAGCGCCAGCCGTTAATAAATCAGCTAAAGAGTCGGTAACGCCTTTAGCCTGATCTTCCATCATAAAAATATTTACCCCGTCAAACTGTCGGCTGCTACGAATGATTTCAACAGACTTAACTACCCGGCCGGCTACTTCAACGAGATTAGCGCTAGACTCTTTAAATACGTTAACACCAATGGCGTAGTTTCTATCAAGATGACGGCCATCTACTTGCTCAGGTTGTTCAAAGGCTACGCTGGCAATGTCACCAAGGTAAACATGGTCACTTACTTTTAATGCGCGTATATCATTTAGCTCAGTAAATTCCCCCTTAGGACTAATACGAATATTGGCTTGCTCTGATTTTAATGAGCCAGCATTGATGGTGAAATTCTCTTTTTGCAGCATCATAGTTAGCGCTCTAATATCAATACTATGGCTAGCCATTCTGTCGCTAAGTAATCGAATTGAAATTTGACGAGGATCTATACCATAAAGCTCAACCTTAGAGACACCGCTTAAACGCTCGAGTGGTTTTTTCAGGTAATTATTTAACAACTGATAGCTATTTTTAAGCTCACGCTCGCTAGAAATTCTTAGCGTTAAAATAGGTAAATCAGCCGTGGAAAACTGATAAACAAATATCCGTTGTAAATCTTCGGGTAATAGATGTCGAACGGCGTCTATCTTCTCTCTAGCCTCGATAGCCTTGCCCGTTAAGCTATTCTCCCATTTCACCTCTATACCTATTTCAGCACCGTGCTCTGTTGAGTTAGAATTAAGGCGGATAATTCCTCCCATAGTCGACAAGGCTTCTTCTAAAGGTTTTGTGACTAAACGTTCAACTTCGGCTGGTGTTGATGCTTGATAAGGAGCACTGATCATCATTTCTGGAATATCAATGCCCGGCCATTTTTCTAACGGCAATAACTGTGTGGCAGCAACACCCGTTAACAGCATGGTTAAGCACAGCATAAAGGTAGTGACAGGTTTTTTTAATGCTAGGGTGGTTAAATTAATGCCGGCAGCTTTTTCATTTGTTTGTTTAGACACTGGGCGCCTCCAGCAATTTGTCATCTTTAGGGGTTTGGCTAGCGGTTATGCTTTCTGTGTTGTCGGTAAATTCTGTAGAATCAAACTTTTTATAGTCAAAAAGGTAATATAAAACAGGGATAACCACCAAGGTTAATAATGTTGACGATAACAAACCGCTGATCACTGTAATGGCCATGGGGGCTCTTAGCTCGGCGCCTTCGCCTAGCCCAATTGCCATAGGCACCAATCCCAACGTTGTTGTTAGCGTGGTCATTACTATTGGGCGTAATCGAGAGTTTGCCGCTTCTTTAATCGCACTCATTTTGTCACTCCCTTGTTCACGCAATTGGTTGATTCTATCAACTAATACAATCGCGTTATTAACGACAATACCAGCGAGCATGATCAAACCAATAAAAACAATAATGCTGATATTAGTACCAGTAAGGAATAAACCGTAGATAGAGCCTACACCGGCTAGTGGCACGCTAAATAATATTAATAGCGGGTGTAATAGCGATTCAAATTGAGAAGCCATCACTAAATACACTAAAAACACTGCCAGTGTTAGTGCCATCAACATCGAATTAAACGAGTTTTGCATTTCTTCACTTTGTCCGCCAAAGGTCGCTACCACAGAAAAAGGCAGCTTTAATGCTTCAAGATGTTTTGTGGCACTAGCAAGGGCACTGTTTTGATCACCCATGGCAATGTTGGCACTTATCACCGCTACCCGTTGTTGGTTAATGCGGTTAATTTGTGCGGGGCCGACCGTTTCGACAATATCACTGATGCTAGCGAGGGTTATCGGATAGTCGCTGCTTGGATTGATCACTAACTCTTGTAAGCCATTAATTGAATCACGCTCGCTGAGATTACTGCGCACTAAAATATCAATTTTTCTGTCTAGCAAGGTGTATTTACTCGCGACATTACCGCCTATTTTGACCGCCAATAGCCGAGCAATATCAGGGGCATTGAGTCCCAATTGTGCTATTTTTTGTTGGTTAAAGTGAATTGCCAGTTCGGGTTGACCTTTACGTTGGCTATTAGCTACATCAACAAACTGTTTATCTAGCGCCATTGCTTTGCTTAATTGCTGAGAGTACTTTTTAAGTTCAGCTAGATCATAGCCAGCAAGCTCGATACTAATGGGCTTGCTAAAAGTAAATAATTCCGGGCGATTCAGTGACGTGGTGGCACCAACAATGCTACGGGCGTATTTCCTTATTTTATCCATCACCGCTTGTTCATCGGCGCTATTATGGAGAATAACTTGTAAACGTGCTTGGTGCTCACCGCCTTTATCAGCACTACTGGTCATTAAACTACCACGGCCCGTTAATGAATAGGTACTTTTCACTCTGTCATCATTTTGCAGTTGTTTGGCGATTAAATTGATGGCTTGATCTGTTTTCGCCAGCGGTGTACCCGGCGCTAACTCTACATCAAAATAAAACTCACCTTGTGATAATGGCGGTAATAATTCAACGCCTATTTTAGGTAACACTAAACTTGCCGAGCCGGCGAATAAAAAGCTAATAAGTAGGGTTTTGATACCATGATTTAACGCTAAATTGAGGAGTTTTTGATAGGCGAAAGCAAGCCAATCAAAAAGTTTATTAAAGCCTATTGTTATTGGCTGCATAACAACCGATAAGCCTTTTTTAACGCCATGAAAAATGATTAACCCCAAGCGCATTATTAGCATGGGTAAGTAAATAAAAACGACTTTTAAAGGCAGAGTTAATAGCCAAGTCGCTTTTTGGCTAGAGGATAATTGCTTAAAGGCAGTGTTAGCCACTTTGTTGGCGCTGTCATCAAGTGGTGGTGTTATCTGTCTGGAAGCGAGCATCGGAATTAAGGTTAGTGCTACCGCCAAAGAAGCAATAAGGGCAAAAGCTACTGTCATCGCTTGATCAGCAAACAACTGCCCAGCAACGCCTTCAATGAAAATAAGCGGTACGAAAACGGCTAAGGTGGTTAGTGTTGAGGCAATAATAGCCCCGCTGACTTCCTTGGTGCCCTTTCTAGCCGCTTCAACAACGTTTAAACCTTGCTCTTTGTAGCGTGAAATATTCTCCAACACGACAATGGCGTTATCCACTAATAAACCTGTCGCTAAAGCAATGCCGCCAAGCGACATGATATTTAGGCTGATACCATTGCCATACATCATATTAAAGGTGGCAATAACAGAAACAGGAATAGATAAAGAAATGATCAGCGTTGGCACTATGGCGCGTAAAAATAAATACAACACCAACATGGCCAGTAAGCCACCAATAATAGCGGCTGATTTTACTTCACTAATGGCATTACTAATAAAAGTAGATTGATCATAAACCACGGTAAGTTGGTACTTATCGCCAGACTTTTCGCTAATACTAGCCAGTTCATCGTTAATCAATTTCGCCACTTGCACCGTGTTGGCATCGCCTTCTTTATAAATAGCTAGTTCAACCGCTTCACCTGAATTAATGCGGGTAACGTCAGTGCGTTCTTTATAACCGTCGACTATGCGGGCGATATCATTTAGGTAGATAATTTTGTCATTTTCACGATAAACAACCAGCTCACCAATTTGTTTAATATCGGTAAATTGATTTAGCGTGCGCACTAAATATTGGGTATTGCCATCGATGAGTTTACCGGCAGAAATATTAATGTTTTCGGCATTGATACGGTCGATTATTTGTTGGCTGGAGAGGTTGAGTTGCGCTAGCTTATGTTGATCAATAATTACTTGGTATTCTTGCTCTAAACCACCGCCTAATTTTACTGAGGCAACGCCTAATAAAGACTCAAGCTGACGTTTAATATCGTATTCGCCAAAGGTTCTTAACTTGGTTAAGCCTAATATAGAAGTATCGGTGCTTTGTAAACCAAGACGAATAATGGGGTCTAGCGAGGGGTTAAACTTGAGAATAAGGGGCTTTTCAACATCTAAGGGCAGGGTGATCAAGTCAAGTTTTTCACGCACTTCTAGGCTAGTAATATCCATAGCCGTTTGCCATTCAAATTCTAATAACACATCAGATTGACCCGCTTTAGAAATTGAACTGATTTTTCTTAAGCCTTTAACAACACCAACGGCTTCTTCAATGGGTTTGGTGAGCAATTGTTCGATTTCACCGGGAGCTGCGCCAGTGTAATTAGTACGAACGGTTAGCGTAGGGTAGGTTAGTTCAGGCAGTAAATTTACCGCTAAACGCGACAGGCCAACTAAGCCAAATAAAATCACAGCAAAGGTAAACATCCAAACAGTCACCGGGCGCTTTATGGCAGTATCAACTAAACTCATGAGAAATCCTTTAGCAATTTATTAATTATTATTAATGTGCTTTTACAATGGCGGTTTCGTTATTTGATAGCTCATTATCACTGTCATCGCTATTTTCACTATTAAGCACTTCAACTAACGAATCAGCCTTAAGGTTATGCTGACCATTAACAACCACTAAGTCTCCTTCATTGATTTCCCCGACAACACTGCCAATAACCTCTGTTATTTGCTCTTCAACAAAACCCTTAGTAACCATGATTTCGATCGCTTTGTTATCTCTAACCAAGTAAATTTTGCTGGTGTTATCTAAGGTGATAATGGCATCACTAGCAATGGTAAAGGCATTGTTATGAGTATCAAAAGTTAGGGCTATTTGGGCAAACATACCGGGTTTTAACTGCTGGTTTTCATTGTTAATAGATAAAATGACTTTAAAAGTACCACTGCGTTGGTCAATCACGGGTGAAATTGAGCGAACTTTAGCTTGGTAGACTTTATTTTTACGGGCGCTAAAACTCAATAGTGCTTGTTGGTTTAAATCGACATTACTTAGTTGATGTTCAGGTAAATAAACAACGGCTTGCAAATTTACAGGGTCAACAATGTGGAATAGTTTTTGATACCCTTGAGTAAAGTGGCCGGGTTTAACATAACGGTGAGAAACATAACCCGAAATAGGGGCAATAATTTGACTGTCTTGTAAATCAAGCTCAGCTAATTTACGAGCCGCAACGGCTGCTTGATGCTGATATTTAAGTTTATCTGAGGCTTGGGCGCTAACGAGTTTTTTCTCAGCCATTAAAGATAAACGTTGCAGCTCTTGGTTAATCCCTGCTAATTCAGCATCTGCTTTATCAAGGGTTAACTGGTAACGGCGAGGGTCTATTTTTGCTAATACTTGTCCTTTTTCTACATAATCACCTTCTTCGACAGCAAGTTGCTCGATGATACCCGTCACTCGCGTAATTATATCGGCTTCCGTACGTGACTCTAATGTCGCTGTGGTATGAAAATTAGCAGAAATACTGCCACGCTCTATACTGGCAACGGTAACAGGAATGGCAAATACCGTTTCTTTTTCTTCATCTGTTTTGGCTGTGGTATCGCTACAGGCACTAAGTAATAAAGTACTCATCACTAAGGTAGTGATAATAAATGCTTTGTTGGGATTAATTGTTAGCATGGGACTGTCCATAAAGTTAGGCTATTCTATATTTTCTTATGATAAAAATAGCACAGGCTATGCCAACAAGTGTTAACACTTGTGTAACAAGGAGTTACAAAGCTAACGCTGGTTTAATAGGAAAAGTAAGTTGGTGAAATAACTGATAATTTGGTAAATTTACTCAATTTTTAGTGACTAGTTTTTAGTAGATGGGACTTTAATCGCGCGAATACGCGAATAACGACATGTTCATAACAAAGTCTCTGTGTAGGCTCAAGGAGCCCTTTGTGGAGTATTGCGGCACGGTGGTGAACAAGTTACTAAGGTTTTAGTTTTTTTTAAGTGCTTTTTAAGCGTTATTACTCGCTATTGTGGTGGTGCTGTTATGGTGACAGCATTGATATCTTGTGCTATCAGGTGGGCATAGAGGTGAACGGTACGAGCGCTGTTATTATTGCTTTCTCTCGGACCTTTGATGGCTGTCCCTGTATTTTCATAGGTCGTATTTACATTGGCTGCATAGGCATTTGCGTAACTCGCTCTTTGTTTAGCAAAGTTGATCATCATGTCTTGATCAGCAGTCACGGGTCTATTTAATAGCAACATCATCAGTTGATGATCAGAGTTTAAGGCTTTTTTGACTGTGTGTTGATTAACCGCAGTAAATTGCGTGTAGTTATAGTTTGCACTGACATAACCCTGAGCATAACCATTGTCTGAAAATTGCTTATTGCTGACTTGCTCAGTAGAGCTGCAAGCAAAAAGTGATATACAACATAATAAGCAAATAATGGTTTTGACAGAGTACATAACAAGCCTTCACAATAAAAATATCTTCTATATGAGTGAAAGGGCAAGTGTTATGCCAACTGATTTTTTGACGCAACAGTTAGTGGCCTTGTTTCGTCTAGTGCTATGAAAATAAAGCATAAATAAATCAGTTTTTACTTTTTAAAAAATAAAAAAATCAAAGATGAAAGCTTGTTTTCTATCTATGTACGATCAAATAATAACCGTCAATCTTTTGTTGTTTACGCAAATCAGCTAATAAAAAACCAGTCAATAGACTGGTTTTTGTATGCATTAAACGCGATTGAAATCCCGGCTACATTATCCAAGCCACTGAGCAAATAATTGCTTGATGTAATCCATCAACTTAGAAAAGAAGCTGCCTTCATTCACTTCTTCAAGGGCGACCAGTGGGTATTGAGCAATATCTTCACCGTCAAGTTGTAAAAACAATTTACCTACCACAGTTCCTTTCGCTAATGGCGCTTCAAGTGCTTGGCTTAGTTCAAAGTTGGCTTTTAAGTTTTTACGTTGACCACGAGGTATTGTGATTGGCGTATCAACTAGAATACCTAAATTTACTTGTGCTTTATCACCAAACCAAATGCGATTGCTAGCAAATTTTTCACCTGCTTTGTAAGGCGTAATTGTTTCAAAAAAACGGAAGCCATAGTTTAATAGCTTTTTACTTTCAACTTTACGCGCACGTTCGCTTTCGGTGCCCATCACGACAGTGACTAAGCGCATATCGCCTTTGGTTGCTGAGGTGACTAAACTGTAGCCTGCATTTGAAGTATGGCCCGTTTTCATGCCATCAACATTTAAGCTTTTATCCCACAATAATGAATTACGGTTATATTGTTTGATGTTGTTATAAGTAAACGACTTTTGTTTATAAAGGGCATATTCTTGTGGTACTTCACGAATAATAGCGGTAGCAAGCGTTGCCATATCACGTGGTGTGGTCATGTGAGATGAGCTGTCTAGGCCATGACTGTTTTCAAAGAAAGAGCTCGACATGCCTAATTGCTCGGCATGAGCATTCATTAAATCGGCAAATGCACTTTCACTGCCAGCAATATGCTCAGCCATAGCGACACAGGCATCGTTACCTGATGCGACAATAATCCCTTGATTTAATAAGCTAACCGGTACTTCAGTGCCCACCTCGATAAACATTTTTGATGAGTCAGGGAAGTTTTTCGCCCAAGCGTTTTCGCTGATCATCACTTTATCATTGTTAGTAATATTACCGTTTTCTAACTCTTTGCCTATGATATAGCTGGTCATCATTTTGGTTAAACTAGCAGGCGCTAACTGCATGTCAGCATTGCCTTCGGCGATAACTTTACCTGTGCTGTAATCTATTAAAATAAAGCCTTTAGCGTTAATTTGAGGGACATCGGGAATTATAGTAGCGGCATGACTTAAAGGTGATATTAGTAAAGTAGCACTAAGCGCTGAACTAAAAACAAGGCCACTGAAGAAGTTGATAACTTTGTTTACCCGTTTGTTAATCGGTTTGTTTCTTTTTTGAGTAATTTTTTCAGGTATTTTATTAAGCATAAGTGATATTAATTAAGTGAAGAATAATTGGATGAAAACAAGATATTTAGAAAGTATATCACCTCAAATATGCTTGGCTATGGTAGAAGTTAGCTAAATTGTGTTTTTATTGTTAGAAAACCGACAAACTTCTTAAATAGGCATTTGGATAACCATTTGCTTGCAGCTGCTTTAATAGCGTATTTTGCAGTGCTTCATCAATAATAGGCCCTATTTGAATGCGGTAAATGCCCTCTTTTTCTGGAAAATTAACTGTTTGAGAGTACTTTGTTGCTAGGTTGTTGGCGGTGTTTTTCGCTAACTCAAGTTTACTGGTAGCAAAAACTTGAATGACATTTTTCTTCGTACTGTTTTTAGTGCTGTTTTTGCTACTTTCAGAGGACGAGGGTGTTGGTTGGTTTTTACTGTTAGTAACCCCTTCAAGCGGGAGCGATTTTTTCTCTACAGGCTTTTTGCCAAATTCGGTAATCGCCGTTATCTTTACTTTCGCGGTACCTGTTTTTAACATATCAAGCTTGTATGCCGCGCTATAGGATAAGTCGATAATACGACTTTGGTGAAACGGACCGCGATCATTCGCTCGTACAATAACCGATTTGTTATTGGCAAGGTTGGTCACTTTCAAGTAAGTTGGTAAGGGTAAATTTTTATGGGCGGCACTCATGCTGTACATATCGTAAATTTCACCATTAGAGGTGAGGTGACCATGAAATTTTTTACCATACCAAGAAGCGATCCCTGTTTGTTCAAAATTTTCTGCGCTATTAAGTACTTTATAATCAATACCGCGGACGCGGTAATTTTTATTGCCGCCTCGGCTATGTGCTTCAGCGCGCGCAATAGCGTCTTTTAGCTCTGCTTGATTAGGAGACCTGCTTGGCGTGCTGTCATTAGCATGTTGATAACGACTTGAGCTACAAGCCGTCAGTAGGGTTAGCAGCGTGATGAATATTAAGAGTAAAGCGATATTTTTCATTGGCATATTTTCATTTCTTTTTATTAGATTTTGCTGAATGGTCAGACATGGAATTTACGATGGGTACCTATGGCCATTAGCATGCCAAACCCTGCTAATAATGTCACCATTGATGTGCCACCATAACTGACTAAAGGTAAGGGTACGCCTACCACAGGCAGTATTCCTGATACCATGCCGATATTAACAAACACATAAACAAAGAAGGTTAAGGTTATGCTACCGGCTAAGAGTTTGGTAAAAGCATGCTGCGCGTTTACGGCTATCCATAAACCACGCATAACAATAAATAAATAAACAGACAGTAAAATACCAACGCCAATTAAACCAAACTCTTCGCTGAAAACTGAAAATATAAAGTCAGTGTGGCGCTCGGGTAAAAACTCTAATTGCGATTGCGTACCTTGTAAATAACCTTTACCTTCAAGACCGCCAGAGCCAATGGCAATTTTAGACTGAATAATATGATAGCCCGAGCCTAGCGGGTCTTGTTCAGGATTGAGAAAGGTCAATACCCGTTGCTTTTGGTAATCTTGCATTAAGAAAGTCCATAAAATAGGTACAAAGGCTGAAGCAAGGCCAGCACAAATACCAATAAGCTTCCAACTTGCCCCCGCGAGAAAAATAACAAAAATGCCTGAGCTGGCAATTAGCAACGAGGTACCTAAATCAGGTTGTTTGGCAATAAGCAGTGTTGGTAGTAGTACCAATATAAAAGCGATAACTATGGTAGACAATTTCACCGGTAAGTTTTCTTGGCTGATAAACCAAGCAACCATGATAGGCACTATTAATTTCATAATTTCAGCAGGCTGAAATTTCATAAAACCTAAATCTAACCAACGTTGCGCACCTTTGCCAACATGACCAAATAACAGCACAGAAATCAACATTAAAATGCCTAACACAAAAACAGGTACCGCCCATTTTCGATAAGAAAGTGGCGGGATTTGTGCAACAACTAGCATAATAAATAATGCCACCCCTAAACGAATAGCTTGTCGGTAAACTATGGCCATGCTTTGACCGCCGGCGCTATAAACAACAAATAAACCGAGTGCCATTAATGACAATATACCTAGCAACAAGGGTAAGTCTATATGAAGTTTTTGCCATGTACTGCGCATTTGTTGTTGTTCTTGACCGCTGCTACGCATTAATCTGCACCATTATTTTTTTGAGAAATGTAGTCTTGTTGAAAGGTAGAGTCTCGTTGAAGAGTATCATGTTGGGTAACATTATCTGGCAAGGAAATGCTAGCTGATGAATGAACATGTTGATGAGCGGTAATAATCTCTGTGCTTGTCGTTTGCTCATCAAGGCTTGAAGTGAACATTCTTGAGCCAAAATATTGATCCATTATTTGTCTAGCCACAGGTCCTGCATTAGTGCCACCACCACCTTTGGCGACATTTTCAATAGCAACAGCAACGACAATCTCAGGATTTTTATAAGGGGCAAAGGCAATAAACATAGCATTATCACGTTTACTTTCCTGGGTAGTTTTAGCATCGTATTTTTCATCTTGCTTAATACGGGCAACCTGCGCCGAGCCAGTTTTACCGGCGGCATCATAATGGCTGCCTTTAAAAGCTGAATGTCCTGTCGCGCCAACTACCTGTACAGTTCTGTGCATAGCATTGAGTACTAAATCCCAATTTTTTTGCTGCTTTAACACCAACGGTGCTTGCTCTTCGTAGTTAATCGCGACGAAGGTATTTTCTGTCTTGTCTGCTACCGTAATAAGTTCACTAGTGGCATGTAAAAAGTGTGGCACCTTTCTATGACCATGATTAACTAGCGTGGTGAGTGCTTGTGTTAATTGCAGTGGTGTTACTGTCCAATAACTTTGGCCAATACCAACCGATAATGTTTCGCCAGTATACCAAGGCTTATTATAGCGAGCGCGTTTCCAGCCAACACTGGGCATGATAGCTTTACTTTCTTCATGAATATCTACGCCAGTGTAATCACCAAAGCCAAAACGCTCCATCATGGTACTTATTTTGGTGATGCCGAGTTTAAAGGCTAAATTGAAGAAATATATGTTGCATGATTGCTCAATGGCTTTATTCAAATCAACCCAGCCGTGTCCCCACTTTTTCCAATCACGGTATTTATTGGGTAATCCCTCTAGCTGATACCAGCCGGGATCCCAAACCTTGCTACTAGGTGTAATAACCTTTTCTTCTAAGCCGGTAAGGGCAAGAAAGGGTTTGACGGTTGAGGCGGGTGGGTAGCCTTGGACACTGCGATTAATCAGTGGCAGGTTTTTAGAATTCAATAATTTTTTATAATTTTTACTACTGATACCATGAACAAATAAATTGCCATCATAGCTCGGGTTTGAGTACATGGCTAAAATGCCACCGGTACGAGGATCCATGGCAACTACGGCGCCACGCTTACCTGAAAGGGCACGTTTGGCGATCATTTGTAATTCAATATCTAAGGTTAAGGTTAAATCTTTTCCTGGCACAGGCGGGGTAAAATCTAAGGTGCGAATAATACGACCTTGGTTATTTATTTCTACTTCTTGGTGGCCTATGCTGCCATGCAAAATGTCTTCGTAATATTTTTCTATGCCTAGTTTGCCAATACCGTGGGTTGCCGCATAGTTTTCAGACTTATCAGCTAAGGCTAATTTGTTAGCATCTCTACGGTTAATGCGGGCAACATAACCCAAACTATGGGTAGTTAAATCGCTAAAAGGATAATAACGTTTCAAGCGAGCATCAACAAAAATGCCTGGAAACTTGTGCTGATTAACTGAAAAAAGTGCTACTTGTTGTTCACTTAAGCGTGAATATAAATCAAGCTGTTTAAAGCGACGTTTACCTTTAATTGCCTTGAAAAATTTAGTTTGCCGGTCGGCACTGATTGATAAAAGTTGGCTGACATTGGCTATGCTGGCCTTTAAATCATCTACATCTTCGGGGATCACCGCTAAGCTATAGACAGGTTTGTTATCGGCGAGTATTACACCATTTTTGTCATAAATTAAGCCACGATTTGGCGCGACAGGCAGTAGTTTAATGCGGTTGGAATTTGAGCGAGTTTGGTACTTTTCAAAAGAATTAACTTGTAGGGTGTAAACATTACTAAAAAGTATGAGCAATAGCACCAACACACCGGTAAAGGCAATAAAAGTGCGTCGAGCAAAGAGGTTTGCTTCAGAGGTGTGGTTACGAATAATAACGCGACGAGGAGCCATTAATACTGCCTGCTCGATTGAGAAAGGTTATTGCCAATAAAAAGCACCAGCCAATAAGCTTCGGCACTCTTAGCAAAAAAATGGTTACCAATAATGATGTGACGAGGAGCCATTAGCTACTCTCTGTGATAAGGGTGGTTATTATTGATGCTCCATGCGCGGTATAAGCTTTCTGCGATCAGAACTCTTACCATGGGGTGCGGTAGTGTCAGCGGTGACAGTGACCATTTTTGTTCGCTTGCTTTAATACATGCGGGCGCTAAACCTTCTGGCCCTCCAACGAGTAAAGCAACATCTCGGCCATCAAATTGCCAGCGTTCTAATTGCTTGGCAAGTTGTGGCGTGTCCCAAGGTTTACCTTCCACTTCTAAGGTAACAATACGGCTACTTTTAGGAATAGCAGCAAGTAATTGTTCACCTTCTTTTTCTAAAATACGCGCAATATCCGCATTTTTCCCTCGTTTCCCTGCGGAAACCTCAACTAAATCAAAAGTTAAATCTCGAGGGAAGCGACGCGCATATTCACTAAAACCTTGGCTGACCCAAGTGGGCATTTTAGTGCCAACGGCGTATAAAGTTAGTTTCATAATAATTGCTGCACTTATTACCCAAATGTAGACATTAATTGAGTAATCACGCAGGAAAAAGTTGTGATAGCAAGGCGGTTAATTGAGAAGTAGTCCGCTATTGCGAATGAAACCAACGCAGCTATGGCAATCTTTTAACCAGTGATTTAATCTTCGGCCCATAGTTGTTCAAGGTTATATCTGTCGCGTTGTTCATCGGTCATAACATGGACAATAATATCGCCTAAATCGACCAGTGCCCATTCACCAACATCATTACCTTCTATGCCTTTTGGCTCACAACCTTGCGCGCGACATTCTGTGGCAACGGATTGAGCGATTGATTTCACATGGCGGTTTGAATTACCCGAACAGATAATCATATAGTCAGCGAAGCTGGCTTTATCAGTGATGTTAAGGGAGATGATATCTCGACCTTTCATGTCTTCAAGTTTTTCTATTACAAATGCGTTGAGTGCTTCGGTTTGCAAGGTGTTCTTCCTAGTGTCAGGTTGATTGTTTTACTCGGGAGTAAATCACCGATCATTGCCGTACTTTTGTCATACTAGATGTCATACTAAAGTACGAGCTACAATTAAATAAGTATAAGCAGATAATAATAACACTTTTTAGCGAGATCGTTAACGATAAAGCTGATTTTTGTTGATAAAATCTAAAACGCTCGCGGCAAGTAAGTGCTGACAGTTTTGTTTCTTTGCTAAACGAGCACGAATATCAGTTGAAGAAATATTAAGGTTTACTCGGCCTTTGTTGCTAATAGGCAGCGTTTGCTCTTGGTTTACTTGTTGATCGTCAGTAGTGTTAGGCACAAAAACAATACCGCCACTGCAGGTGTTTTTTAGTAGCTTTATATCGTTAACTTGATGCTTGGCAAGTAATTCTTTGGTGTCTTCATTTAAGTTTTTAAGTTGGTGGTTTGGCCTGCTGTTTACCACTAAATGGCATAGTGATAATATTTCTTGATACTGATGCCAACGGGTAAAAGTGAGCAAAGAGTCTAGGCCAATAATAAAAAATAAGCGCTGCTTAGGATAACTTTGTTGCAACGACTTTAAGGTATCGACCGTGTAAGAATTACCGCTACGTGTTAGCTCACGTTGATCACAGTGAAAAATATCTTCATTTGCACAAGCTAATGTCACCATGTTAGCACGCTGTTGGGCACTTACATTCGGACTGGCTTTATGGGGAGGAATACTGGCGGGGATAAACAGTATTTTGTCTAATGATAGGTAATCAGCGACCACTTTAGCAGGCTCGGTATGCCCTAAATGGATGGGGTCAAAAGTGCCGCCTAATATGCCAATGCTAGTCACGGTTGGTTAGCTGTATTCATATTAACTGTATTCATAGTTAAGGGAAAAGTGTTGGGTGACTTCCCCTTGGTAAAGGGTGAGGCAAAGATCCGCCAATAAGATAAAACTATTAAATTCGCTACTGGTTTTGGTCAATAAATCAATATCAGCCAATCGCGATAATGCTCGCTTAACATTAGCAAGACTAATATGGGTTAGGGCATGTTGATATAAAGGTTTTCGCTTATCCCATATTCGGTATTCTTTATAAATATCATTAAGGTGACTGCCATCACTAAGTTTAGTGAGCATGGCATAAAGCTGATTGATTTCTTTATGAAACACCCACACTAGTTGCCCCGCAGCCGTGCCTTCTTGTTGCATTTTATCTAACATGGTAATGCATTTTTTGCAGTTACCTTGCAATAACGCATCAACAATTTGAAAAGGGTTGAATTTTGCTTGATTGATGACTAAATGCTCGGCGTCGCTAAGGCTAATTTGTTGATTTGGGCTGAACAGTAGTGACAGCTTTTGCAACTCTTGCTCTAAAGCGGGTAAATTGCCTTCAAATAACTCAATCAGTAATAAAGATAATTCTGCAGATAAGTTTAACTTCAGAGCTCGGGCTTGATTTTGTAACCAACGAGGTAGTGCTTTAGCATCAATGTCATAAAGTGGTAGATAACAGCCCAGCTGAGTTAAGGTTTTAAACCATTTTCTATTAGCGCTAGGGCCGTCGAGTTTAGGGCCATGAAAGATAAAAATCACATCTTGCAATGCCATGTTTTTTTCGATGACTTCACTCAGTGCGAGCAGAGATTTATTGCCGTTGTCACCAATTTTTATGGTGGTAAATTCAACCTCAATAATGCGCTGATTGGCAAACAAGCTCATTGATTGATATTCATCAATAAGCTGCTGCCAGTCAAATTTATTGTCGCTACTAAAACGAATTAATTCACTGAAACCTTGCTGATTAGCATGTTTTTTAATGGTGGCTAAACTATCATTTTTTTGCCAAGGCTCGTCACCAAAAACCAACCACACAGGTTTAAAGCCCTGTGATAATGTTTGCGGTAGTTGGTTATGGTAAATTTTCATTTAAGCCTGTTACTTTTTATTTAAAGAGCTAGCGCTGAATTCTGGCCATATCGCGTAAAATTCTATCGGCAGCTGATTTTCTCATTTCACTGAGCAGTAATGATAATTCACGAGACTTTGCTAAGGCTAAGCTGGGATCATCTTGATAATCTCTATTTAATTCAAAGCGAAAGTCTTGTGGTTCTTCAATGGGTTCACCGTTTTTAGCGCTAAAACGTAATTGATAATGCACCGCATAAATAAGTTCATATTCAGCGACTTGGCCATTTTGAAATACCGACAATGTGCGGCGGTCGAGTTTGTCTGACATGATGCGTAGCTCAGGTGCGGTAATACTTTTATGCGCTAGTATTTTTACTTGATTACGGGTTAAATGTTGCTTTACTAAACGGGTTAATTCACCATGCACATCGCTAGAGCTAACATATAACGTTTGCAGCTCGTCATTGAGTAAATAGTCACCTCGAAGTTGAAAGCCACAAGCGGTCAATAAGCTTGATAACATCATTACCAAGCAAATTTGCTTAGCATGTAGGAGGGAATTTATTCCCGAGCGTTCGCGATTAAAACCGCTCCTACAGCGCATGCTAATTCGCCACCACGTTTAATAATTTACCCGGTATGTAAATTACTTTGCGTATGTTTTTACCCTCGGTAAATTTAACGACACCGCTATCGGCTAAGCCTATTTCTTCAACGGTTTCTTTGCTGGCGTCAGCCGCGACAGTGATTTTTGCGCGTAACTTACCGTTAACTTGCACAATAATTAGTTTTTCATTTTCAACTAAAGCGCTGTCATCAACGATTGGCCATTGAGCATCTTCAACTGATTCATTACTGTTACTGGCAATTTTAGTCCATAAATAATTACATAGATGCGGCGTGATTGGCGTTAGCATTAGTACAACTGCGCGCAAAGACTCAAGCATTACCGCTTTGTCTTCTGCGGTAGTCATAGGGGCTTTATTTAAGTGATTCATCAATTCCATAATGGCAGCAATCGCCGTATTAAAGGTATTACGACGACCAATGTCATCGGTTACTTTCGCGATAGTTTTATGTAATTCACGGCGCAGTTTTTTCTGAGCTGAGTTTAATGTTAAATCACTAATGGCTGATAGGTCATCATTTTTTGTATCAACGCTTGCTTCAACAAAGTCATGGACTATTTTATAAACACGTTTAACAAAACGGTGGGCGCCATCAACACCCGAATCAGACCATTCTAAGGTTTGCTCTGGCGGTGAAGTAAACATAATAAATAAACGCACCGTATCGGCGCCGTATTTATTGATGACTTCTTGTGGGTCAATACCGTTATTTTTTGACTTAGACATTTTACTCATGCCCGCCGATATAACTGCTTCACCATCAATTTTACTGATGGCTGAGATTACATGCCCTTTGTCATCACGTTCAACGGTAACGTCATCTGGTGCAATCCATTCTTGTGCGCCATTATCGGCTTCACGATAATAGGTATCGGCTAATACCATGCCTTGACACAGTAGTTTTTTGTAAGGTTCATCACATTGCACTAAACCGACATCACGTAATAATTTATGGAAAAAACGAGAATAAAGTAAATGTAAAATGGCGTGCTCGATACCGCCAATGTATTGGTCAACCGGCAGCCAGTAATTGGCTTTGGCGGGATCAATCATTTGACTATCATCGTTTGGTGAACAATAACGTGCATAATACCAAGAAGACTCCATAAAGGTGTCAAAGGTATCGGTTTCGCGCAAGGCCTCTTCACCATTGAAAGTGGTTTTTGCCCACTCTGGATCGTCTTTAATAGGTGAGGTAACACCGTTCATTACTACGTCTTCTGGTAATACTACCGGTAGTTCATTCTCTGGTACCGGCACTGACTCGCCATTGGCAAGATTGATCATTGGGATGGGTGTTCCCCAATAACGTTGACGTGAAACGCCCCAGTCACGTAGACGGAAGTTAGTGGTTACTTTACCTTTGTTTTCACTTTGTAACTTATCGCTAATCGCTTTAAAAGCTTGCTCGAAGTTTAAACCATCAAATTCAGCGGAATTAATCAATATGCCTTTTTCAGTGATGGCAGCTTTGCTTATATCGGTAATATTAGTATCAGCAACATTAGCGTCATCAGCATTTTGGCCACTTTTTGCAGCGGTACTGATCACTTGAGTGATTTCAAGGCCATATTTAGTGGCAAATTCGTAATCACGTTGGTCGTGTCCTGGTACTGACATTACCGCGCCTGAGCCGTAATCCATTAAAACAAAGTTAGCAGCCCAAACCGGTACTAATGCGCCAGTAAGCGGATGAATGGCTTTAAGGCCAGTATCAACCCCTTTTTTCTCCATAGCAGCCATGTCGGCTTCTGTGGTTTGGTTACCTTTACATTCTTGAATAAAATCAGCTAATGCTGAGTTGCCTTGTGCAGCGTTTTCTTTGGCGGCAATCAGCGCTAATGGGTGCTCGGCAGCAAGTGCGACATAAGTAACGCCCATTAATGTGTCTGGGCGAGTGGTGTAAATGTCAAAGCTTGCTTTTTCACCCGCCACTAGGCCGTCAACGTCAAAAGTCATCTCAACACCTTGCGAGCGACCAATCCAGTTACGTTGCATGGTTTTTACTTGTTCAGGCCAGTCGGTAAGTTGGTCTAAATCGTCAAGTAACTCTTGTGCATAGTCAGTAATTTTAATAAACCACTGCGGAATTTCTTTTTTCTCAACGATGGCACCAGAGCGCCAACCACGACCATCAATAACTTGCTCGTTTGCTAACACTGTTTGATCAACTGGATCCCAATTTACCGTGGCGTTTTTCTTATAAACCAAACCTTTTTCATAAAGTTTAGTGAAAAACCATTGCTCCCAACGGTAGTAATCTTGCTTGCAGGTAGCTAGTTCTCTGTCCCAGTCGTAACCAAAACCCAGTGATTTAAGTTGGTTGCGCATGTAATCAATGTTTTGATAAGTCCATTTTCCGGGAGCACTTTTGTTTTTAATGGCAGCATTTTCTGCAGGTAAACCAAAGGCATCCCAACCCATAGGTTGCATAACATTTTTACCTTGCATACGTTGGTAACGAGAAATTACATCGCCCAAGCTGTAGTTGCGCACATGACCCATGTGTAATTTACCACTGGGGTAGGGGAACATGGCTAAACAGTAAAACTTTTCTTTACTGTCATCTTCAATGGCTTTAAAGGTGTTGTTGTCAGTCCAAAACTTTTGCACTGTTGCTTCAATTGCTTGGGGGTTGTAAATGGCTTCCATTTATGGTTTCTCGAACGCTATTTTTGCATGTTATTCCGCGCTTTTTATCTGTTCAATTGTTACTAGTAACAGTAATAAACACGCAATAATATTGAGTTTAAATTATCGCGATAGAATACCCTATCTCAGTGCCTAACAACAAGCTTAATTGCTGATTTTGTCTATACTTAATATGGTTAGTAACGTGGTTGGTGACGTGGTTAGTTAAGAAGCATAAAATAAGGTGATTAAAGGGCGTTGTTATGACACAAAGAAAAGAGTACCTAATGGAAGTATATCAAGACCTGAATGCTTGGCTTAATGAAGTGAAAGAAATACAAAAGCCAAAGGTTATTGAATTGCTAAAGCAAGCTAAACTTTACGGCCAAGCCCTTGAAGATATGTCGGAAGAAAAACTAACGCAATTTGTTGATAATTTACGTTATGACTTGCATGACTTTTATCAACAAAATCAATCGCAAGCCAAGAACTCTATCTACTTAGGCTTACTCAATGAATCTTTGTGGTCTAATTTGGCACAATTAACCGATAAATCACAAGTAGAGTGGGCAGAATTGGTTGATGATTTTGACCATGATGGTATTTATCATGCGGGTGATGTTATTGGTTTTGGCGAGCTTGCTTGCCAACAATGCCAAGAGACTATTACCGTGATGCACGCCAGTGAATTGGGGGTTTGTGCTCAATGTGGTGGTGAAAACTTTACTCGTTTGCCTCTTAATCCTTGATTTCTTTATTGTTAGAGGATTAGTTAACGAGTACACTAGCTTTAATGCTTTTTTAAAGGCTTACCTTTAAAAAAGCCTTCAAAGAACCGTCAAATAACCTCAAGGATTTTCATGGCTACAACGTCTGTTTCACATTGCAAACTTATCCCTTCACAACTTAGCTCGACCATATCTGCTCAACTTTTTCATCAAACACAATGTGCTAGTAATATAAAACAAACCTTTGTTGGTCATGAACGCGCTAAAGAGGCACTTGAATTTGGCTTAGCTATGTCTGCAATTGGTTTTAATGTTTTTGCTATGGGAGAGCACGGAACAGGCCGACAAACCCTGATAAAACAAATGCTAACAACTTTAGCTAAAAAAGAACCTACGCCGCCTGAATGGTGTTACATCAATAATTTTGATGAAAACCACGCACCCTTTAAACTGTATGTAAACCCGGGTGATGGTAAACAGCTTTTATCGCGGATGAATAAGTTTATTGATGAATTATTAGACTTATTTCCTGAGGTTTTTGATAATCCGGGCTATCAACGACAAAAGTCTGCCATAGATAGAGAATTTAATAAAAAATATGACCAAGCCATTACGACCGTTGAAGAAATTGCTTTAAAAAAGGATGTCGCATTATATGAAGAAAATGGTGAGGTAGGCTTTTCACCTTTAGTTGATGGTAAACCTTTAAATGATAAAGAATTTGCTAATGTAAATGAGACTGAAAGAGCCAAATTTTATCAGTTATTGGCTGAGCTTGAAAATGTCTTGTCTGAACAATTGCTTGAATTGCCTTTATGGAAACGTATTTCATCTGACAAAATGCGTAAGCTTAAATATGACACCGCAGAGCAAGGTATAGCGCCTTATTTGAAAGAGCTTGAGCAAGAGTTTTCTGCTAACCAAGGGGTGTTAAAGTACTTATGCAAAGTGAAAGCGCATATTGTTGATGCTGTTTTAGAGGTTTTAGTTACTGAAGAAGAGGATTCTGCTAACGACAAAGACTTGCGCAAGCTTATGGTGGAGCGCTTTTTACCTAATTTACTGGTGCCGCGTGATGTTAATGATGGTGCTCCTGTAGTTTATGAACAAAACCCAACCTATCAAAATTTATTTGGCCATGTTGACTTTTCTAGCTTTCAAGGGAGCAGTTACACCAGTTATCGTTTAATTCGCCCCGGCGCATTGCATAAAGCCAATGGTGGTTATTTGCTGCTTGATGCGGATAAGTTACTTACTCAGCCTTTAGTGTGGAGTCGATTAAAATTAGCCTTGAAAACAGGGCAAATAACCATAGAGAACCCTTATTCTGAATTATCTCAACCAGGATCTTATAGCTTACAGCCGGAAAAAATACCGCTGCAAGTTAAGGTAGTTTTATTGGGTGATGCTGAAATTTATTACACCTTACAAGATTACGATCAAGAATTTACTGAGTTGTTTAGAGTGTTAGCCGATTTTGATCGTTATTTAATAAAAAATGACGATAATTTAATCGCTTTTGGTAATTTGATACGCCAACGAGCGTTTAAGCATAATTATCCAAAAATTGATGATGAAGCCGTACTTGAATTGGTGCGATATGCTTTAAGGCGAGCAGAGCATCAACATAAAATTTCAGCCAATATAGTGCAAATTAATGATTTATTAGATGAAGCCAATTACTGTTGGAACAAAAGTGGCGGTAACGGCACGTTAACCGCCGAACATATTGCCATGGCGTTGGCCGCAAAAAAACGCCGAACGGGCCGATTAAGCGAAACTTGGCTGGATGAAATTAAAGAGCGGCAAGTGTTAATTAGCACCGAAGGAAAGTTTGTTGGCAAAGTTAATGGCTTAACCGTGTTAGAAATTGGCGATAGTGTTTTTGGTACACCGGCACGAATTACGGCCACTGTTTACGCTGGCAGCCAAGGGGTGACCGATATAGAAGGAGAAGTCGATTTAGGTAAGTCTATTCATTCAAAAGGAGTGTTGTTATTAACGGGATATTTAGGGCATAAGTACGGGCAAGGATTTCCGGTAAGTATTTCTGCTAACATTGCTATTGAACAATCTTATGGGCATATCGACGGAGATAGCGCCTCAATGGCTGAACTTTGCGCATTAATATCTGCGGTTACGTTATTAGCTATTGATCAAAGCTTAGCGATTACAGGTTCAATAAACCAACATGGTGAGGTGCAATCTATTGGCGGTGTTAATGAGAAGATAGAAGGCTTTTTTCAACTTTGTAAAGATAAGGGCTTAACAGGCAAGCAAGGAGTGATTATTCCTAAAACTAATGTTGTTAATTTAATGCTAAATAATGATGTTATTGATGCTGTAGAGCAAGGCATGTTTACTATTTATGCCGTAGAAACGATTGACCAAGCGTTAGAACTATTGATGTCGACTAAGGCCGGTACGCTTAATAGTACTGGCCGCTATCCTCGTAAATCAATTCACGCACTGGCGCTAGAAAAACTAGAAAACTTTGCTGAATTACTAGAAGGTGGTGAAGAATAAAGTATTTTATTTAAGGTCAAATGACTCAAATCCTTTAGAGAATATCTGACAAAGGGCTTCGCACGCCATTAGCGCCATGTTCAATAACGTGTGTATAAATTTGCGTGGTGCGCAAATCGCTATGGCCTAGTTGCTCTTGCACGGTACGAATGTCTGCACCGCGTTGTAATAAATGGGTTGCAAAAGAATGTCGTAAGGTATGGCAAGTGACATTTTTTGTGATATTTGCCGCTTTCGCTGCTTGTTTGACTACTTTTCTGATAGACGTTTCATTAATATGATGTCGCCTAAGCGCATTAACTTCTGGGTCAATACTCAATCTTTTTGAGGGAAATAGGTAATGCCACCCTAACTCTTTGCGCGCATAGGGGGATTTTCGACTTAAGGCAAAAGGCAGGTAAACACCCTGATAAGCAGGGTTTTCATTGTCACATTGAAAAAGTAATTCGACACTGCTTATTTGCATTTTAAGCTGCTGAACAAGTTCTTTGGCTAAGGTAACACAGCGATTTTTTGCACCTTTACCTTGCCACACTCGTACGGTGAAATGATCAAAGTCTATATCTTGTATTCGCAAACGCACCGCTTCCATTAAACGTAAACCACTGCCGTACATTAGTTGGCAAACTAATCTATAATTTGCGTTTATCTGTGGTAATAATACCGACACTTCTTGTTGTGTTAGTACTACCGGTAGCTTTTGTTGTATGTGACTTTTATTAAAGTTTAGCTCTAGAGTTAACTCGTTTTTAAGTACATTTTTGTACATATACGCTACAGCGTTTAATGCCAGCGCTTGAGTTTTTGGAGCAACATTCATTACATTTGATAAGTGAGATAAAAAAGCCTCAACTTCACGATCATGATATTTACTTGGGTGATTTTTATTATTAAAAAGAATAAAAGCTTTTATCCAATATAAATAAGATTCAATAGTGCGCTTTGCATACCTTTGGGTCCACATTAATTCTTCGATGTGAACAAGGAAAAGTGAGCTCATGTATATATCCTTATTTATTTTACTGGCACTGTATACGTATACAGTCTAGTGTTGTTTCCTGCTTTGTGCCAATAAAAAGGAAGTTTTCTCGTATTCATCTTTAATAAATGATGAACATTGTTAGTAAGCTATTGTAGTTAATAAACAAGTAAGGTATCTTTTTAATTTTACAGGTATGAAAGAATGATTTTATCTTTGTTTAAACAGGGAGTTTTTCTTTCTAATAAGCTGTTAAGTTGATACTCAAATACTCCTAGTATAAGGATTTTCATGCAAGGCAAAATAGTACGTTGGAATGACGACCGTGGATTTGGCTTTATTTCAGAAAATGGTACAAAAGATGAAGTATTTGCTCATATTTCTCAGTTTAAAAAAGGATATCGCAGACCAAGGAAAGGCGACTCAGTACTATTTCAGGTTGCAATGGAAAAAGGCAAGCAAAGCGCTAAATCAATTTCATTAATTAGTGTTAAAGGTATACCTGAAGATAAGCCGTCTATTATTTCAAATGTATTTTCATTTCTATTGTTAATTGCATTTGGGTTTGGTATTTACTCTTTTGTTATTAAACCAAAATTGTATCCCGCTTATGAAGAAATGGGGTTTACTTGTGAAGGAAAAACTCACTGTAGCAGTATGGTGTCTTGCGATGAAGCAAAATTCTATTTAGCTAATTGCCCAAATGTTCAGATAGATGGAAATAATGATGGTGAACCTTGTGAGAGACAATTGTGTAATAGCAGCTGGTAAATCAACTTAACAAGTCAATTTAAACGGAACTAAAACAGTTTGCCATGTTTCGTTCCTTAACAAGTTTGGCAAACAATTTTAGTCCGCTTAATGTGGGCGTTAGCTGTTTTGCTATGTTTTAGGCTGTTTTCAAATAAAAACATCAACTTTCTTTTTATCGGTTAACAGCAAAGCAGCCTTTTCTTGATATAAGTTAAATGTATCATCGGATATAAATTTATCAAGCGTATTAATTATTTCTTTCATGTAAGAGGCTGATACTTGATAAGTCTGACGTTCAGGATATTCTTTAGCACGTTGGTCCAATTTCTCTGATCTGTGAGAAAAATACTCAATAGTATCAATTTTTTTATCAGGGTCAACGTCACCTTTTCCATAAGAAAGGATCTCTAGAGTAGACTCTAAATCGTGCATTTTTTCCATTTTTCTCGATATTATTGGATTACCTGATTTACCTAATCTAATCGGCTCATCACTGCCGTATTTTTGTGTATATTCCCACTGCATATCATTCACATTTTTAACAATACTATGAAGTTCGTTTATACTCATATTAGAAAAGTCGAGATCTTTTTTTTTAAATATTTGTTCATAAGCACTACCCTCAATTAATGATGAATCAAAGATTTTATTATCTTGTTTTTCTTTCGGATAGAGATTAATGGTGCTTAAGTTAGCTTTTAAATTGCTTTCGATTATCGCTTTTTGTTCAGAAATGTTTTTTAGATTTTCGTTACCTATTTTTGGAAACGCTGTACCTTTATTTCCAAGTTGACTATGTAATGATAATGAGTTGATATTAATTTTCATAAAAAATCCTTTTTAATTAAATTATTGTATTGCTTTATCGACATTACTCAATAAAACTTGAGTTTTTTATAATAAATCAACTCATTATAATTAACGGCTCATGAGGTTAAGACCCTATGAGCCGTAGCCGTTTATATCTATTCTAATTAGCCTTTAGATCTCACCTCATATGTAATCCCACCATAAGTGCGAGATCCTGTCGTTGTTTTATTCTCAACTCTCCAATAATAAGTACCTGTATTATATATAGAGGTGGAAACTGCTACGCCATATCCGCCCGCAACTCTGTTGCCCAAACTATCAACTAAAGTCACTTTGAAATCATGTCCGTCATAATTTCTTAAAATAGCAAAACCGTATCTGTGACAGCTACCTCCATCATGAGTAAAGCTTGCAATAGTCCGGGTATCTCCCAATTTTATACTCGTGTATCGAGTATAAACGGTGGCGCTACAACGTTGATATGCACTGGCTGTTTGACCACTTTTAGCAGCCTCTTCAAAATCTAGAATAGAATTTAATGCTTCAATTTGATCATGCGGCTCTAGCACTTTAACTGACGGTGATTCTGTAACAGCGCCATCGGCACTCATGACATTAAAAGAAAAACTTGCAGCAGCAATAAGTAGTGTAGCAGGGAGTAAATGTAAATATTTCATAACTTAAAATCCTTTATTGAGTTAGTTTACAAAAAACTATAAATATTTATAGCTCAATGATAATGATATACTTTTGATAGAAGATCATGTTTTAATTTGGGTAACAGTCAACAGCTAACAAGACGTTCAAACGGACAAAAAACTGTTGGCTGTTTCACTCCGTTCACAATTTTAGCCAACAATTTTTTGCCGCTTAACGTGGCGTTAGTTTGCTATTTATTTTAGGTGCTTTTAAATCAGTAATTACAAATTCTGGTGAGTTTGTTAAAGCCGTTATCAATCATAGGAAGTGTCTAGGTTTAGCCGTTATTTTTCAGCGTTCAAACTTCCAAATGTTTTAGCTAATTTATGTACTGGTTTTCTTTCGGTGGGTTGGTTACAGTAGTGTTATTAAAAAGTTGTTGTGCATCAGCAACTAACAAGCGTTTAAACAGGGACAAATTACAGTTGGCTGGTTCCGCTTCGCTTCAC
>MAAB01001287.1_pt1 | contig 38084 bp, 41 predicted proteins | sample 1115991 | NCBI WGS metagenome assembly MAAB01 (sample SAMN04961124, study PRJNA320927) | seawater metagenome | isolation source: sample BD02T18 sea water enriched with oil for 18 days | place: USA:Gulf of Mexico | collected 2013-07-27 | reverse complement strand
GTTGCGCATCGGCATGACGCGAGACATTGGTCAGACACTCTTGAATAATCCGGAAAATAGAAATTAATAACACCTCATTTAACTGATTGAATTGACCAACAAATTTATAATTAACAAAAATTGTTTTATTTCGCTGTGACCAGCTATCAACTAACTCATGTAAGGCCGGTTCAAGACCCAGTTCATCTAGTCCTGTTGGCCGTAGTCGTTGCAAGATACTGTGAATGATATCCATCATTTGACGAGCAACTTCATCAATCGCCGTTGCACTGGATTTAGACGCCGCTATTGTTTTCGATTTTAATATGGCACAAGCATCAACATGAATAGCCGTTAAATGTTGGCCTATTTCATCATGAAGTTCATGAGCCAAGTTTTTTCGTTCATCTTCCTGAACTTGCATTAACTGCTGGGTTAAATGGTGATTATTAGCAATACTGGTTTCTAAGGTATCTGCCATCACATTGAACTTATCACTTATTTTGCTGAGTTCAGGCAAAGTAAATTTAGGTAATCGTGTTTTTAAATCACCGGACTCTAAGTCGGTTAATGCCACTAATATATTATCGATAGGCCGTAATGCACGGCCAACCGAAAAATAGATGAGCAAATTAACGGCGACAAAAAAGATACCGACAAACATCAATATGCCTTTAATCTCAGCCCATACTTCAGCAATTTCAAAAGAGGGATCTGGGCTTATCACCAGTTCGCTGATCAATTGGCCGCGACTATAGACTTGGCGTTTTGTCACCGGCATTTCACCGGTCACCGAATCCATCATTTTCACAAACCATTTCGGTGTTGACTGTGTTGTTGGTATAGGTTGGTTGCTATCAATGACATTGCCAAGTACATCGTAAAGATCAATTTTCAAATGACGAACATTGACTAAGCGATGCAATTGAAAAATAGATTTTCCTGAAACACTAACTGGAAAGCTTCTACCATAATTTGAACTGTAATTTAGTAGCTCAGAATCAAGCATATGGATAGCTAAAATAGCGGTTGATGCAATTTCTGCTTGCACATTACTACGGGCATTTTTTATCGTAAATGCACCACCACCAATAATTAATGTCAAAAATAGAATGATGGTGATGATTAGGTTAATTCTTAACTTAAGATTCATGTTAACAAGGTGGTATTACTAATAAAACGAACAGTTTCCAGCATCTAAAACTAAAAACATATAGGAGAATCTCCCTAGCTAGCTTTAGTTTGCAAACAAAACTTTAAACTCACTCTGATCGTGTCCCTTAAAAATAATTTAAAAAAAAAGGCTGATTATTAAATCAGCCTTTTTCCTACATACTAAGCAGCTGAAAACTGCTTTTCTCCACTTACAAAGCAGTTGAAACTGCTTGGTCGAACCCGCTTAGAAACGTCGTCCAATTCCGATACCCCACACAATGGGGTCGATATCTACGTTCACTTTTGCATCGGTTACCGCAGAGGTGCCACTAAAGTGAGCTTCGGTATCAATATCAATATATTTAACATCTAAGTTAATAAACCAATCGTCGTTGATAGCAACATCCACCCCCGCTTGTACAGCGAGTCCCCAAGAGCTATCTAACTTAACATCGTCACCCGCATTAGAGAGTACTGAACTACTTGGCACTTCTTCATCAAAGAAATAGGTGTAGTTAATACCAGCACCTACATAGGGACGAATAGTTGAGTTAGGTGAAAAGTGGTATTGCAATAACAAGGTGGGTGGCAATGCTTTAGCGTCAATAACATTACCTAATGTTGGTACCGCTGCTGCCGCTGATTTGTTAGCCGTTATGCTATGGTCAGAATAACCTAAAATTAATTCAACACCCCAGTTAGGTGTCACCATATAGGTGAAATCTAATTCAGGAATCGTATCTGAATCAATCTTAACGCCTTCACCAAAGTTAACCGTTGAACCATTAGCATATAAATTACCGCTGCTATCTTGTGGGTCAATATGGGCAATACGACCACGAACTAACCAATCACCCGCTTCATAGGCCATCACAGGAAGGGCCGCAGTTGCTAGTCCAGCTGTAGCAACTACAACACTCGCTAATTTTATCGCTTTCATTACTCTCTCCTTACAATAGGAATTATTATGTGGAAACGTATTGCCATGGTCCTATTCCATGGCAATACTTTTATGCCTACTCGTTGTTATTTCATTGTTCTCCAGCCACTGATCATTGAACTAATGATCGACTGACGCGACATGATGTCTTCTCGCACTGCTACATAGACATGAATCATCACAAACAGAATGATTAGCCACATACCAAAGTGATGCCAAGTATGAATATCCATGCTTTGACCAAACAATGGGATTAACCATGAAGTGAATACGATATTTGCCCATGAACCAGCGCCAGTACCTTCACCATATAAAGCAAAGCCGGTAGCAATCATGAAGACGATCACCCAGACAAAGAACCAGTGCATAACAAAAATAGCTAATGGGTTATGACCGGTAAATTGTTCAGGCTCTTTTTCCATAAACAAATACCATTTAATTTCATGCCATAAGCCTTTCCAATAACTCGCTTTTAATATGTTATGAAAGAAAATCTCTCTGGATGTTTTATTGCCCACGAAGGCCCAATAAATACGAAACAAGAAACCAATGAACACGATATATCCAGCTGCAAAGTGAGCAAAACGAATATAGCCCATGACATAAAAGTCACTTGCTTCACCACTCATTGTTGGCAATGGCGAGGCAATAAAATAGCCCGTTATTGCCAAAATAACGATTGATAGAGCATTAATCCAATGCCAAATTCGCACCGGCGCTTCATACACATAGACAGCTGTCTCACTATGAGTAGTATTATTTCCATCACTCATAATTTACCTCCTCTTTATCGAACTTTTACATTCGCCAGCTCTTCACCATCTTCACTCATCACATGGGTAGAACAAGCCAAACAAGGATCGAAACTATGCAAGGTACGCAAAATTTCTACGGGTTCTTTCGGACGCTCCACCGGTGTATTCATTAACGATGCTTCAAACGCGCCGATATTGCCTTCAGGATCACGTGGTGAGCCATTCCAAGTGGTTGGCACCACACACTGATAGTTTTCAATCTTGCCATCTTTGATTTTTATCCAGTGTCCCAATGCACCACGAGGTGCAGCAGCTATACCAACACCCTTAGCTTCTTTAGGCCAGGTTGATGGGTCCCATTTTTCCATATTGGCCGTTGAGCTATCACCATTCTTAATATTGGTAACCAGCGAGTTCCAATCATCTACCATCATGTCTGCACAATATTCAGATTCAAGTGCTCGCGCTAATGTACGGCCAATAGTTGAGTTCAATGCTGTTTTAGCATCTAAATCAGTGCCCGCTAATTGATTAAATTTAGCTAGACTACTATCCACTTGCTCAATGACATGTTCGCGACCTTGTGCATAAGCCAATACATAACGAGATAACGGCCCAACTTCAACTGCATGGCCTCTCCAACGAGGTGATTTAATCCATGAGTATTTGGCTTCTTCATCCAGCTCTTCAATATCAGTTCTAGTACCTTTGGTATTAGGACCAAGCTCATAATTAGCTTCAGTAATACCATCCCATGGATGGAGGCCTTTAGTTTCATCTGGATAGCTATACCAAGAATGACCAACAAACTCCTGAATTTGCTCAGGATCACGAGGATCGATAGGCATGACTTCATTCCAATTACCATTAAGAATGACACCGCCTGGTAACTGATCAGTTGATTTATCATCTTGCACAGTAGGATAAGCACCATAATCCATAATGCTTAATGCACCCAGTCCACCGCCCCATAACTGGCCTTTATAGAAACTAGCAATAGCAATAACATCAGGTACATAGACGTTTCTATTAAAGTCGACCATCTCTTGGATACGCGCCATAACAAAATTCAAGCGTTCCATATTAATCGGTGCGCCAGCAGACATTTCGCCTTCCATATTGATCGCACAAGGTACACCACCCACCAAGTAGTTAGGATGTGGATTTTTACCACCAAATACCGTGTGTACTTTGACAAATTCTTTTTGTAAATCTAGCGCTTCAAGATAATGAGCTACCGCCATCAAGTCAGCTTCAGGTGGTAATTTATAAGCGGGATTATCCCAGTAACCATTCTTGAATGGACCGAGTTGACCTGACTCAATAAATTTTCTGATACGAGTTTGAATATCACGGAAATAACCCGGACTCGACATAGGATGACTAGGCGATACCATTTGCTGTAGCTCTGATGTTGCTTTTGGATCTGCCTTTAAAGCATTGACAGGGTTGACCCAATCTAAGGCATGTAAATGATAGAAATGAACGACATGATCATGAACTTGTAAGGTTTTCGCCATGATTTCACGTATTAAAAATGCGTTATAGGGAATTTTAATATTCAAGGCATCTTCAACAGCACGCACTGATGCTAAAGCATGACAACCTGTACATACACCACAGATCCGCTCAACAAAAGCCCAAGCATCACGTGGATCACGGTTTTTCAGAATAACTTCAAGACCACGCCACATCGTTCCGGTAGACACCGCATTACGAATAACATTGTCTTCATCAATATTCACTTCACAGCGCATATGACCTTCGATCCGGGTAACTGGATCAATAACAATCCGTTGACCTGAATCATCAAGGTTGTACCCATTAGGTGTTTGAATGATGCTCATTATTTATTGTCCCCTTTATTTTGTGCACGTTTCACGGCTGATACAGCAGCATGTGCAGCAACACCTGCACCCACTACCGCCGCAGCTGTGCCACCAATTTGGTCAGCATTAGCTTCAATCCCAAACTGATGCACGTCCGTTAACCGTGCATACCATGAACCTTTATCCCAGAAGCCGTCTTCTGAACAACCAATACAGCCATGACCCGCTTGAATTGGGAATGAAGTGCCTTCGTTCCAACGTATTGTTGAACACGCGTTATAAGTCGTCGGACCTTTACAGCCCACTTTGTATAAGCAATAGCCTTTACGTGCACCTTCATCGTCAAACTGTTCAACAAACTGACCAGCATCAAAATGCGGACGGCGATAACACTTATCGTGGATCCGTTGGCTATAGAACATTTTTGGACGACCTTGACGATCGAGTTCTGGGAACTTTTCAAAAGTAAGAATATAAGTAATAACGGCCGTCATTACTTCAGCAATCGGTGGGCAACCAGGTACCTTGATAATTGGTTTATCTGTGATCACCTTGTGAACGGGTACTGCTTTGGTTGGGTTTGGATGGGCTGCTTGCACACAACCATATGACGCACATGAACCCCATGAAATAATAGCCTTGCAATGTTCGGCTACATGTTTGAGTTGGTGACTAAATGGTTTACCAGCAATAATACAAGACATACCATCTTGATTTAGAGGTGGGTTACCTTCTACTGCGAGGATGAAGTTGCCATCATATTTAGCAATGGTTTCTTCAATAATTGCTTCAGCTTGTTCACCGGCTGCAGCCATTATGGTGTCATCATAATCTAGCGATACCATCGACAAGATGACATCTTTTGCTAGTGGATGAGCTGATCTAATAAACGACTCTGAACAACAGGTACATTCAAGTCCATGTAACCACAATATCGGGATACGTGGTTTCGTTTCCATCGCGTGGGCGATCTTCCCTGCAAACTCTGGCCCCAAGCCCAGAGCCGCAGCCGTCAAACTACAATATTTCAGGAAACTCCTACGGGATATCCCTTGACGACGCATTACTTCATAAAATGTTTCTGTCATGTTTTTGCTCTCCTACCTCATTGCTGATTTTTAGCTACTATCCAAGCAGTAAACTTCGTTGTTTTTATTATTTTTCTTAGGTCCAACGCAATGGGGACTCGCAATCACTATGCCAACCCCATAACCAACTGAATCAAAACATAAAAACATGAACTGGCTCACATTTTATACAGAATTATTGCATAGTTACCTTCCCAAAAAACCCATGAGACCGACAACAAAGCTTCCAGTAAAAAAACATTTCACCTGAATTATATTTTTTATACAAAAACAAAAAACCACTTCCAGTTTGTTATCTTAATTATCACAACAAAATAAACCCCCTATATATTCGACACTTACATAGATAGATCTTTGCCATCTCCTATAATAGGTATGAATGTTAAATTCATACCATCCTTACTAAATCTATTCCAAACCCAATGAATGGAAAGTTTTATTGCGCTTTATGCTAAAAGTGTAATAGTATCTTCCTGAAGACGGAGGAATTTACATTAATGAGAATAAATTCTATGAATAAAAAAGAAGTTTTATTACTCGGCATTGGTAATGTCCTCTGGGCAGATGAAGGCTTTGGTGTTCGTTGTATTGAAGAAATAAATCGCCAATATCGTTTCCCAGAAAACATCAAGTTAATGGATGGTGGCACTCAAGGTATTTATCTGGTCCAACATGTACAAATGGCCGATATATTAGTGGTATTTGATGCCATTGATTACCACTTAGAGCCGGGGGATATCAAAGTCATTGAAGATGATGATGTACCCAATTTTATGGGCGCTAAAAAAATGAGCCTCCATCAAACAGGCTTCCAAGAAGTATTATCAACGTCTAAGTTATTAGGTGATTACCCCGAAAAAATATTGTTAATTGGCGTACAACCGGTAGAGCTTGAAGATTTTGGTGGCAGTCTACGACCTGCAGTCAAATCACAAATAGAACCGGCTATCGCTATTGCTGTCGACTATCTAACAAACTTAGGCATTGCCGTTGAAAAACGTGATCAACCCTTGCCTGTAATCGAGCGGTTATCGCCATCAGAACTTGCCTTAGAGCAATATGAAGCAGGCCGGCCATCAGAAGATGAAGCCTGTCGATCCGGTGATGATCGCGTGCTCTTAGATGACAGCATTAAATTCGACCCTAAACCCTCGCCTATTGAGCAACCGATGAGTGTTGATGTCGATCACCGAGGTCAGTATTAATGTGCATTGGCGTTCCTATGCAAGTCATTGAATCATCAGCTCTTTCCGCATTATGTGAAGCTGATGGCAAACAAGAACGTATTGACATGATGTTGGTAGGTGAGCAAGCCCCTGGTACATGGATACTCAATTTCCTGGGTGCGGCTCGAGAAGTAATGACCGCAGAACATGCCGCTAATGTGAGACAAGCATTAACGGCCATGAGTGACATTATGCAAGGCAAAAATGAAGTTGAGCATCTATTTGCTGACTTGATCGCTCGAGAACCCGAATTACCGCCTCATTTACAAAGTCAGCTACACACTAAACCAACGAGTAAGGAGTAACCCTATGAGTGACCACCCACTAATTGATCGGCTCAGTTCGTCACTAAATTATCCACTATTAGATCTATCCAATATTGATGATTTTTTAACATCAAATCAGTTATCCGTGCTGTTTTTCACTGAAGATCCAAAGCGCTTTGCTGAAACTGATGATCTCGCTGTGGTATTACCAGAGTTGATGCAGGTATTTCCACATATCACTCCAGCCGTTATCTCACGTGATGATGAAAAAAAACTGCAATCTATGTACGGGTTCAGATCATGGCCAGCCTTAGTATTTCTTCGTGATGGCCAATATTTAGACACCATCACCGGTATTCAAGATTGGTCTGAATATTTGACTGAAATTAAACGCATTATTACTTCGGAACCGAGTCGACCAAAATCGATTGGCATTCCTGTCGTTAGCCATTAATTATTGGAGAAAATTATGGAATTTAAAGAGTACGGTAGACCTATCGATATTCCTGTTGTCGGTGAAGGATCTCAACCAAAAGAAGACGGTGATGAAAACTTCAGCTTTGACCAACCACCCGGTGAAATGTATACCTACGATACACCTATCATTCCTGAACCAGAAGAAGTCACCGAGCTCGATCATGCGAAGGCAATGCTAGCTAAATTGTATGACGCCATCAATCACTACCAAGTGGGCGAAGATGCGGTCGAATTTGATATCAGCAATATGGATGCAGCCAATATTGATCTGGTTAATCAAGTATTAAACGAAGGTGAAGTCAGCGTGCTTTATGAGGGCAATACGCAAGTCCATATTCAGGAGGCGGTATTAACGGGGATCTGGCGCGTTCGTAGCTGTAATGACAACGGCACCGTAATCAGTGATGTTATAGAAGTGGCTGATATTCCCTCTATCGTCCGCAAGCAATCATTTGTTGATTGCACAGCAATAGATACCACGCTAGACCCTTTACCGCCAGGTGTTTTAAATTCGCCACCACTCATTATTGAGCTAGCTGAAAAGAGTGAAACATGGCAAGTCGGTGATGAAAACCATGTCATTAACCTAACCTTATTGCCTCTCTCCACTGAAGATTTAGACTTTCTCGGCCATAGTGTCGGCGTAGGTCCGATCACCATCTTGTCGCGGGGTTATGGCAACTGTCGAATAGGTAGCACCAATAAAAACAATGTTTGGTGGGTGAAATATTTCAATTCAGAAGATAAATTGATACTCAATACCATTGAGGTAGTTGATGTGCCAGCGGTGGCTACTGCAGCACCTGAAGATATCGAAGACAGTGCGTTAAGACTAAAAGAAATTCTCGATGTCTATGATGTGGTTGTTGGCTAATGGCCACCAACACAGCCTTTGAAGGCTCTTATGCTGGAGATAAAACGCGCTTAACAGACAGTGATAAATTGGAATGTAAAATTTGTTGGCGTGTTTATGACCCAGTAATCGGTGATGATTACTGGCAAATACCAGCCGGTACCCCCTTTACTGCATTGCCAGAACACTGGACCTGCCCTGAGTGTGATGGTTCAAAAGAACAATTTATGGTGATAAGGGAGTAGTTATGTCAGCTGAGTTAACAACGCAACTGCTAGAAAAAGTATTTACTAATATTCATTTAACTCGCATGGCTGGTGTGCCGGTTATCAATGAAAGACTATCAGTAAAAGCCGTTGATTTTCAGCCATGGCACGACTATTCCTTGGGTGTGTTGATTACACCTTGGTTTATGAATTTAATCATCGTTGCTAGTGAAGAAAGTGAACAAAGACCAGCTAAAGTGGGCAGCATAGCAACGTATAGTTTTCCTTCCGGTGCTTATGACTTTGTTACTGGTTTTGAAGATGGCATTGGTCATTACCAGAGTTGTTCGCTTTTTTCTCCTATGTTTGAGTTTGAAGATCAAATAGCAGCCGAATTAACCGCACGAGAGGCACTTGTTGCCCTATTAGATATTGAGAATTTTGACCGCGAAGCCCAGCTTCGCAACGAGCAAATAGAAGAATTTTGGCAAAAGGATGAGGATACTGCTGACCATAGCGAGTTTAAAACTGATACCCCTAATCCAACGGCGAATTTCAGCTCTGATGATGAGATGCCAACACTGTCTGAGCGTGCAAAGGAACCTAGTTCACGCCGTGACTTTCTACGTGGCAAGATCTTTCAGCGAGCTGATAAACCATGACAGTTCCAGGTGAGTTAATTATTAATCTCAACCAGCATCAGAATCGAGTTGATAGCAGTATCAGCTCAAGTCGACCTACCCATGCCGCAAGATTATTTACAGGTAAATCTATCGAGCAAACAATACAAACTCTACCCTTATTATTTAGTATTTGTGGCAAAGCACAAACCATTACCGCGGTAAGAGCAATCGAAAGTGCTCAGCAAAGACCGGCAACTGATGCTATTGAATCTCATCGGCAAGCATTAGTTACCTTAGAAAGTTTACGCGAGCATAGCTTACATATATTAAAAGACTGGCCGATTTTTATTAATGAAGAAGTACGTTATAGCGATATATCAACAATAAGTTCTGACTTTAACACTATCTTCTGGTCTATTGATTTTAAACAACTTTTAAATTCAAGATTAAAATCAAAAGATATTACTAGTGAACAAAAGCGTATTTGGCAACGTTATAAAGAAAACCTCATAAAACTAATCTTTGCCGATAGCCAAGTTGATTGGAATCCAAGCACATTAGAGCAAATAGATGACTGGGCAGAAAAACAACAGACCACTGCTGCTCGTTTAATTTATTGGTTGCAACAACAGCCATGGCAACATGCCGGTAGCTCTACTATCAGCTTGTTACCTGATATTGATCAAGCGCAATTGATTGCTCGTTTATGTAACAAACAAGAAAACTTTGTTGCACTACCCGATTGGCAGTCGCAATGTTATGAATCTAGCTGGTTAAACCAGCAACAACATCAGCCGCTAGTGAGCCAAGCTATTGGCCAGTTTAGCAACGGTATTTATACCCGCTTGATTGCTCGACTGATTACTGTGGCTGAGTTAATAAAACAATTAGATATTTTTTTTTCCGATCAACAGCATTTAAACTATCCTATTAGCAAGCAAACTGGCTTGGCTCATATTGATGCTGCACGTGGTCGCTTAACGCATTATGTAGAGCTTGAAGCAGACACAATTATTGATTTACATATTTTGGCACCGACAGAATGGAATTTTCATCCGCAAGGAGTTGCAGCTCATAGTCTACGATCGCTGGATAACAGTGATGTAGATTTGTTACGTCTACAGGCAGATTTATTAATCCATGCCATCGATCCCTGTGTAGGCTATCAATTACATATAAATAATGAGGTGACTCACTAATGCATGAAATGTCACTCTGTGAAGGCATATTACAAATCATCGAAACTCAAGCAATTCAACAACAATTCACTGAAGTCAAACAGGTCGTGTTAGATGTTGGTGTCTTGTCTGGGGTTGAAATTCCAGCGTTAGAATTTGCATTTAGTGTGGTGATGAAAGGTTCTGTCGCTGAACAGGCAAGTTTAACCATTAATACTATTGAAGCGCAGGCTTGGTGTATGCCCTGTGCACAAACAGTTATTGTCAAACAACGTTATGATGCTTGTCCCCACTGTCAAAGTTATCAGTTACAAGTCAGTAGTGGTGATGAAATGAAAATTAAAGAGCTGGAGGTAAACTAAATGTGTACAACATGCGGCTGCGCAAGCGGTGAAGTACAAATAGAAGGCCATGATCATCATCACGGCCATGACCACCCACATGACCATGAGCACTCCCACGAGCAGAACAATGACCATAGTCACGATCATAATATTCATTATGGTCAAGGTCCTGCCCACGCCCATGCTCCGGGCCTCAGCCAATCTAGAATGGTAGAAATAGAACAAAATATCCTGAGTAAAAACGATGAATATGCTCAACAAAATAGAGCCCACTTTAACCAAAATGGTATTTTGGCATTAAACTTAGTTTCTAGTCCTGGTTCAGGAAAAACAACACTGTTAACTAAAACCATTACCGATTTAAAAGACGTCTTATCACTGTCGGTTATTGAAGGTGATCAACAAACCGCTAACGATGCTGAACGTATCCGCGAAACGGGCGTCTCGGCTATTCAAATCAACACGGGTAAAGGCTGCCATCTTGATGCGCATATGGTTGGCCATGCAATGGCAACCTTACAACCAGAAACAGCCAGTGTGATGTTCATAGAAAATGTTGGTAACTTAGTCTGCCCTGCTTCATTTGATCTAGGCGAAGCCCATAAAGTAGCCATCTTATCGGTCACCGAAGGTGAAGATAAGCCATTGAAATACCCTGATATGTTTTTTGCTGCCGACATTATGTTATTGAATAAAATTGATTTATTGCCATACTTAAATTTTGATGTTGAAAAGTGTATTAACTATGCACGGCGTGTTAATCCTGACATTCTCGTTCTGCAAGTTTCAGCAACCACAGGAGAAGGTATGTCTAAATGGTATCAGTGGCTACAAGCAGCACGACAAATGAGACTCATCGGTCGTTCTGATATCCTTAACACAGAGACTATAAAAAAGGCTTCTGCGTAACATGACCAAAGTACTACCAAGCATACTAATCATCGATGATGAGGTGAGGTCGATAGAAACACTCGATCGAATTTTAAATGATCACTTTGATATTCATACCGCCACTGATACCGAACAAGCTTATGCCATTCTAGAACGGGAATGGATACAAGTTGTATTATGCGACCAACGCATGCCCGGTAAAACTGGCGTTGAATTCTGTGCTGAAATACGTGAACGTTGGCCAGAAGTTATCCGCATGATCATCTCAGGCTATACTGATTCTGATGATATTATTGCTGCCATCAATGAAGGTGGTGTCTATCAATTTATTACCAAACCATGGCATCCAGAAGACGTCTTACTTAAGCTTAACAATGCGGTGGAACTATTTGATTTACATCGCAAAAATGAACGACTAGCTATCGAGTTAAAGTTACAACCCAAGACCTTAAAAGAAGCTATCGAAGTACAACGTACTGCCTTGCAGGCACACTTTAGTTTAGATGCCATTGTGCGTAGTCCAGATAGTATTATGAACAAAGTCTGCGCCACGGTAAGTCAAATATCTCCTTATGATGTCAATGTGCTGGTCACCGGTGAATCAGGTACCGGTAAGGAACTCTGTGCTCGCGCTCTGCATTACAATAGTTTGCGTCAACATGAACCCTTTGTCGCTGAAAACTGTGCGGCTTTGCCTGATGAATTGCTGGAAAGTGAATTATTCGGTCACAAAAAAGGCGCGTTCACAGGGGCAAGTGAAGACCGAATTGGTTTATTTGAAAGCGCCAATGGTGGCAGTATTTTCCTTGATGAAATTGGCGAAACAACGCCTGCTTTTCAATTGAAACTGTTACGTGTTTTGCAAGAAAAAGAAATACGACCATTAGGTTCCAACAAACGTCGTCCTATTGATGTCCGCATCATCGCTGCCACCAATCGTAACCTGCAAGAAGAAGTCCGTGAAGGCCGTTTCCGTGAAGACTTATATTACCGGCTCGCCACCTTCACTATTCAACTACCTACGTTACGTGATCGCCTAGAAGATATTCCTTATTTAGCCATTGATCTGTTAACTAAGCTGCAAGCTCAATTAGGTAAAAAAGTAGATGGTTTTACCGCTGAAGCGATTGAGTGTCTGCAAAAGTATCAATGGCCAGGTAATGTACGTGAACTTGAAAATGAAATTCAACGCATGCTGGTATTAACCCAAGACTCGACTTTAAGTGCCGACTGTATGTCGCCTCATGTTTTACGAGCAATTCCGGATGAAATGCGCCAAGACATGAAGTTGGTGGCCAGCAGTTCTAAAGGCAATCTAAAAGATCGGATCGAGCTATTAGAAGCTCATATTTTAAAAGAAACATTGGTGCGACATCGCTGGAATAAAACACGTTCTGCTGAAGAACTCGGCTTATCTCGGGTAGGTTTGAGAAGTAAGTTAGAACGTTATTCTCTTGAACCCAAAGACCATGAAGTGGTGCAACTTCCGGTCAGCAATAAAGCTAAATCATCAAGCTAAGGATAGCAAGATAATCGTGGACAAGAAGTTAGCCCCTACTGAAACAACCGATCAGCAAGATCTGTCCGCTAATAAATCCTTAGATGACAAAGCTTGGATAGAAGTTATTCAACACATGGATGTCATTTATTCTGATTTAGTCAGCTCACAAGTTGAACTAGAAAAGAAAAATGCAGAATTAGAAGAAACACATCAGTTTATTGAAAGCATCTTATCGGCGATGCACAACATTCTCGTCGTCACCAATACTAAAGGTGAGATTCAACGGGTAAATTCAGCACTCGAAAAATTAACCGGTAAAAGCAGTCAACAACTACGTGGCCAATCATTAAATACCTTATTTGCTAAATCGCCTTCTAGTCTTGAACAATCACAATCATTGGCAGAAAAAATTCATAGTGGCATTCTCGTTGATTGTGAAATTGATATTGTCAGCGAAAACGATGGCTCAGTGCCGATAGCACTGACCAGCAAAGCGCATTACAACCATAAAGGTAAGTTGATAGGTTCGGTGCTCACCGGTCGGCCGCTGGGCGAAATACGTAAGGCTTATCTAAAGTTAAAAGAAACCCACGACAAGTTAAAAATGGCACAACAACAACTTGTTCAATCAGAAAAAATGGCTTCTTTAGGTCGTCTGGTGGCGGGTGTTGCTCACGAACTCAATAACCCAATTAGTTTTGTATTTGGCAATATGTATGCCTTGCAACAATATGAAAAACGCTTTCAACAATACCTAGAAGGTGTTCACAGTAATATCAGCATCGAAGAACGCGATAAACTACGCCAACAACTCAAAATTGATCACGCATTAAGTGATATTCCTTCGTTATTAGAAGGGTCAATAGAAGGTGCTGAACGGGTTAAAAACATCGTTCAAGAACTACGCCGTTTTGCCACACCGGGTAGCAACCGTCATATTGATGTCAACTTAGTTAGCTTGGTCAACAACGCCTTACATTGGATCAGTCACTCCTCAAGTGTCAATCCCAACGTTATCACCCAAATGCCTACCAAGCTCACCGTGAAAACCAATGAGGGTTATGTGCATCAAATTTTGATCAATCTATTGCAAAATGCCATGGATGCGATTGAAAATGAAGTGAATCCTAAAATCGAAGTCAATGTTACCGCAACAGATGATTCCGTCTTTATCTCGGTGCATGATAACGGTAGCGGTATTCCAACTAAGGACCTATTATCGGTGTTTGACCCTTTTTTCACCACCAAACCAGTAGGTAAAGGCACTGGTTTAGGATTATCAATCAGCTATGGCTTAGCAACGGAACAATGTCATGGCGGCTTAGAGGTTGAGAATCATGCTGATGGTGGCGCTATTTTCACCTTGAGTTTACCTAATGTTTAATATCCTGTGGCTACAATCTGGAGGCTGCGGTGGCTGCAGTATGTCGCTACTCAATGCTGAATCACCTGATGTACTAACCAGCTTTAAAAGTGCAGGTATTAATTTACTCTGGCACCCATCAATAAGTGAACAGTCAACCGATGAATTTATCCAGCTGTTAGATGACATTTTAGCTGACAAGATTCACCTTGATGCCTTATGCCTCGAAGGTTCAGTGATTCGAGGCCCAAATAATACGGGTCGTTTTCACATGATGGGCGGCACTGGTAAACCAATGATGCATTGGCTGGATCAACTATCAGCAAAAGCCGACTATAGCTTAGCTATCGGCAGCTGTGCAGCGTTTGGTGGAGTCACTGCAGGTGGCATCAACCCTACCGATGCCTGCGGCTTGCAATATGAAGGTCAAGAACCAGGTGGTTTGCTGGAAGCTGACTGGCAATCTCCAGCCGGTTTCCCAGTGATTAATGTTGCAGGTTGTCCAACTCATCCAGACTGGGTGACCAATGTGCTGATGCAGTTAGCCATTGGTGATTTAAAAATAGCTGATCTAGATGAGCTTAATCGACCACGCGCCTATACCGACCACTTAGTTCATCATGGTTGTGCTCGCAATGAATATTACGAATTTAAAGCCAGTGCTGAAAGTCTCGGTGATATCGGTTGCATGATGGAGCATAAAGGTTGTCTGGGCACCCAAGCTCGAGCAGATTGTAATATTCGCCCTTGGAATGGTTCTGGCTCTTGTTTAAAAGGCGGCTATCCCTGTATCAACTGCACTGCACCTGAATTTGAGCAGCCGAGATTAAACTTTACTGAAACACCCAAAGTAGCTGGTATTCCGGTCGGACTACCGACTGATATGCCTAAGGCATGGTTTGTTGCCTTAGCATCATTATCAAAAGCAGCCACCCCAAAACGTTTAAAAGATAATGCCACCGCCAAACATATCATCACACCTCCAGGTGCATTAAAGGATAGTAAATGACACGCAAAATCATAGGCCCTTTTAACCGTGTTGAAGGTGATTTAGAAGTCGAAGTCGAAATCACCGCTGGTAAAGTGTCCAAAGCTTGGGTCAACTCACCTTTATATCGTGGCTTTGAACAAATCATGCAAGGCAAGCCACCATTAGATGCCTTGGTCTACACGCCGCGAATTTGTGGTATCTGTTCAGTTGCTCAATCTGTTGCCTCGGCCAATGCCTTAGCTGATGCCCAAGGCATTAAGCCTGAACTGAATGGCCAATTGGTTACGAATATCATCTTAGCCTGTGAAAACTTATCCGATCACTTAACCCACTTTTATATGTTTTTCATGCCCGACTTTGCTCGCGATGATTATCAAAACAAGTCTTGGTATAAGGATATAGAGCCACGATTTCGTTCCCAAACCGGCACGGCAACCAATTATATGCTCAAAGCACGGGCTGAGTTTATGCATATCACCGGCATCTTGGCAGGAAAATGGCCACACTCACTCAGCATTCAACCCGGCGGTACTACGACCAGCCCTACCGCTGCCGATAAAGTTAAGTTATCAGCCATTTTAATGGGCTTTCGCCAGTTTCTGGAGACTCATTTATTTAGCGATACATTGGAAAATATCAGTCAATTAACTAGTGCTAAAGTATTACAACAGTGGGCCGACTCCCATGGCGACAGTGATTTTGGTCATTTTTTGACTATTGCTGACGACTTAAAGCTCAATACACTAGGTAAAATTGAAGCTAACTTCATGAGTTATGGGGCTTATAAAATTGCCGATAAACATCTGTTTGCACAAGGTTTATGGTTTACCGATAATGGCGAAGTAACCGAGTTAGATACACAACTTATTAGCGAAGATATTAGCCATAGTTGGATGTTAGCCGACCAACAGGCTGCCCACCCCTCGCAAGGTACCACTATTCCAGACCAAGAAATGGCCAACGGTTACAGCTGGTGTAAGGCACCTCGTTATAACCAGCGTGTTATTGAAGTCGGTGCAGTCGCTAGACAAATGATTGATCAACATCCGCTGATCACTGATTTAGTCACTAACGAACAAAGTAATGTCAAAAATCGCATTGTTGCCCGTATTTTAGAATTGGCTCGACTGGTACCTGAAATGGAAAAATGGTGTCAACAAATTAAGCCAGACCAGCCCTTTATTAATGAACAAGCCATGCCATTGGATGCGACTGGTCACGGTTTAATTGAAGCTGCACGTGGCAGCTTGGGCCACTGGATAAACATTAGTCAGGGCAAAATTTTAAACTATCAAGTTATCGCACCCACCACCTGGAATTTCTCGCCACGAGATCAAAACAATAATTCTGGCGCCTTAGAACAAGCCTTGGTCAATACACAAATTGACGGGGCAGGTAAAAATTCCGTTTTAATTCAACATGTTGTTAGATCATTTGATCCATGCATGGTTTGCACGGTACATTAGCCCCTAATAACTGCAAACTATTAGTACACTTTTACATATAAGTGTAATAGTATATTACAGCAGTCTCATTTTAGGAGTACCTGTTGGTGAATAACTTAGTGACGCCCGCTATGATCATTCAATCTGAACACATCCATGTTAACGGCATTGTTCAGGGAGTAGGATTTCGGCCGACAGTTTGGCATTTAGCCCAACGCTACAACCTTAATGGCCATGTAAAAAATGCCGGCGACGGTGTGCAAATCTTTGTACAAGGGCTAGAACATGCTATTGACCTATTTGTTGAAAGCCTTCATCTAGAGCAACCATTATTGGCTCGTATCGATACTATCACTCGCCAAAAACAAGCATCTAAACCCGTACTGACAGCCAATTTCAATATTATTGATTCTTCACCATCTACAGTGTCTACCGCTGTCAGTCCTGATGCCGCTACTTGCCAACAGTGTCTAGATGAACTCTTTGATGAGCATAACCATCGTCACCACTACCCCTTTACCAACTGTACTCACTGCGGGCCAAGGCTCAGTATCATCCAAGCTATCCCCTATGATCGCGCACAAACTAGCATGGCTAAATTCACCATGTGTCCGCAATGTCAGCTCGAATATCAAGCTGTCGATAACCGTCGTTTTCATGCCCAACCTAATGCCTGTTCTTTTTGTGGACCACAAGCCTGGTTAACAGATAACAATGGAAGGTTAGTTTCCACTTCAACTGCAATTAAAGATTCAAGCCGTCTTATTAAAGAACAAGCAATTGTTGCTATTAAAGGCATTGGCGGTTTTCATCTCGCCGTTAATGCTGCAAACCAAACAGTCGTTAGCCAACTACGCCAACGAAAACAACGTCCCGCTAAACCATTTGCTTTAATGGCAAAAAATATCGCGATGATCAACAAATATTGTCATATATCCGAACAAGAACAGCAGTTGTTAACCAGTAGTGCTGCACCCGTGGTATTGCTACGTAAACGTGACGACTGCCAACTTGCTGATGCTGTCGCGCCAGGTCAGAAACACCTCGGCTTTATGTTGCCATACAGTCCGCTCCATCACTTATTATTTGCATCACTGTCTCAGCCCATCGTACTGACTTCCGGCAACAAAGTTGATGAACCACAATGTATTGATAATATTGATGCACTTGATAAGTTGGGATCAATTACTGACTATTTCTTACTTCATAATCGTGACATTGTTAACCGTGTTGATGATTCAGTCATTCGCATAATGGCTGATAAACCACAGTTATTACGTCGTGCTCGCGGTTACGCTCCTTACCAGTTTCAGCTACCTGCAGGCTTTGAGTCTGCACCAGCCATTTTAGCAATGGGCGGTGAACTGAAAAATACTTTTTGTCTATTACAAAACGGTAAAGCAACCTTATCTCAACATATTGGTGATTTAGAAAATTACAGCAGTTATGTTGATTACCAACATCATATTTCACTGTATCAATCCTTGTTTCAGTTTAAAGCTGAACATATTGCCATTGATATGCATCCAGAATACTTATCAACTAAGTATGGCCACGAATTAGCAGGTAAACATGCATTGACCACTGAAAACTGCCAACATCATCATGCTCATATTGCAGCTTGTCTAGCCGATAATGGCTACCCTGTTGATAGCACTGCGGTATTAGGCATTGCACTTGATGGCCTAGGTTATGGCGATGATCACACGCTTTGGGGCGGTGAGTTTTTAGTTGCCAACTATGAAAACAGTCAACGCATTGGTCAATTGAAAGCCATACCCTTATTTGGTGGTAATTTAGCCATGTTGCAACCTTGGCGCAATTGTTATGCCCATCTTAATGATTGCCTTGATTGGCAGTGGGTGATGAAAAACTATCCAGATTTAGCATTAGTTAAACAACTTGAAAATAAGCCGCTGGCAACACTGAATGCCATGTTAGAAAACAAGGTTAATTGTCCTCTTGCATCGTCGGCAGGTCGATTATTTGATGCGGTCGCGGCCGCGGTAGATATCAGCTTCGAGCTACTTCAATATGAAGGTCAAGCAGCCATTGGCTTAGAAAACCAAATTACAACTGAAGCTTGGCAACAAGCCCAAGATTCCGCTTATACATTTGCTCTCGACGACAACATAATTGATCCAAGTCCTATGTGGAAAGCACTGCTCGCTGACTTATCACAGCAAACAACCACTGCACTTATTTCAGCTCGCTTTCACAAAGGTTTAGCGATAGCCATCGAACAACTCGCAACACGCCTTGCCAAGCAACATAAAATAACTACTATTGCTTTATCCGGTGGCGTGTTCCAAAACAAAACATTATTTGAAGCTGTTAAAGCCGCACTCGAACAACAAGGTTTCACCGTGTTATGCCACCAACAGCTGCCTACTAATGATGGTGGTCTAGCATTGGGCCAAGCTGTTATTGCTGCAACAAGAACTATGAGGAAGTCACCATGTGCTTAGGAATCCCAGGCCAGATAGTCGAAATTACTGATGCCGCAAACCTATTAGCTAAGGTTAATGTCTCAGGTATCAAACGTGAAATTAATATTGCCTGTGTCATCGATGACCAACACCCTATCTCATCATGCATCGGTGATTGGGTACTGGTTCATGTTGGCTTTGCAATGAGCCGGATTGATGAAGAAGAAGCCGAGCGTACCTTGCAAATATTGACTGAACTGGGCGAGGTAGAAGAAGAACTCGATGCCATGCAACAAGGTGCAAGATAATGAGCACTGAACAGTATCTAGCTGACTTGTACCCCTTCTTGCATAACAAGAGCAAAGATCCGGCTTCTGAACAAGCGGCATTACTGGAATCGATCAAGCAAAAATCAGCACACAGTGTGCAAGTGAAGCAGCAGTTTTTTGCTGAAAACTCACAGGCACTATTAGATGCAGCACGAGCCATAAGCCAAGTTTATATGAATAAAGGTCGTATGCTCGCGATGGGCAACGGTGGTTCTAGTTGCGATGCAGCTCACTTCTGTGTTGAATTTCAGCACCCCGTTACCACAGGCAGACCAGCGCTGCCTGCCATCAATTTATTAGCCGATTCAGCAATGAGTTCTGCTGTGGCAAATGATGTTGGCTTTAAACATATTTTTGTTCGTCAGCTTTATGCTCACGCGAGCGAAAATGATGGTGTCATCGGTTTTTCAACCAGTGGTAACTCTGACAACTTAATGGCCGCCTTTGCTAAAGCTAAAGAATTAGATCTAACCACTATTGGTCTGTGTGGAGGCGATGGCGGCGAAATGAAAAGCAGTGGCTTAGTAGATCACTGTCTGGTTGTTGATAGTGACTCTATCCATCGAGTGCAAGAAGTCCATGTCGCCTGTTATCACATACTGTGGGACTTAACCCATACTTTGCTCGCTGATAGCCGCGGCCAACTTACCTATTCAAAAGGCATGTTATGAAATTTGTTGACGAGTTTCGAGATACTGAAAAAGCACAATCGCTCACCAAAGCGATACATAAAATTGCTGACCGTCTAGCCGAAAGCCAGCAACGTCCATTACAAATCATGGAGTTTTGTGGTGGTCATACTCACACCATCTTTCGCTATGGTATTGAACAAATGTTGCCAGCCAATATTGAAATGGTTCATGGTCCTGGCTGCCCTGTTTGTGTATTGCCGATGGGCCGTGTTGATGATTGTGTTGCCTTAGCTGAAATGCCCAACACCATTTTTACCACCTTTGGCGATGCGATGCGTGTGCCCGGCTCTAAAAAAAGCTTATTACAAGCAAAAGCGGATGGTGCCGATATTAGAATGACCTATTCGCCAATGGATGCACTTAATCTGGCTCGTAAAAATCCAGATAAAGAAGTCATTTTCTTTGGCCTTGGTTTTGAAACGACTATGCCTAGTAGTGCGCTAACAGTATTGCAGGCTGAGCGTGAAGGTATCACTAATTTCTCCTTGTTTTGTAATCACATCACGACTGTTCCCACCATTAAAGCCGTGCTTGATTCGCCTGACATGAAGATCGATGGTTTTTTAGCTCCGGGACATGTCGCCATGGTCATCGGTGAACGTCCATTTGATTTTATCGCCAAGGATTATCACAAACCCATTGTGGTCACCGGTTTTGAACCACTCGATATTTTGCATTCTTTATGGATGTTATTGCAGCAAATAGACGAGCAACGCAGTGAAGTAGAAAACCAATACACTCGTATCGTACAAGCTAATGGTAATCAGCCAGCATTAGCAGCAATTAGTCAGGTTTTTGAAATTCGTGAATTCTTTGAATGGCGTGGTTTAGGTTCAATTGATCATTCTGGCGTAAAAATGACGGCTGCTTTTGCACAATATGATGCTGAAAAAAAATTCCCCGTACCTAACCTTAAAATTGCTGACCCTAAATCTTGCCAGTGCGGTGAGGTGGTTAAAGGTGTTATCAAACCGTGGGACTGCAAAATATTTGGTACTAAATGTAACCCAGAAAACCCAATGGGCGCGTTAATGGTATCAAGTGAAGGTGCTTGCGCTGCTTATTACAATAACGGTTATAACGAGAAAATCGCATGACAATTCAATTACCTAAAACCAAATTCAGTGGTAAAACCATCACCTTATCGCATGGTGCCGGAGGCAAGGCAATGCATGATTTAATTGATGAAATTTTTGTGGCGGGTTTTGCCAGTCCAGAATTAGAACTGCTCGAAGATCAAGCCCGCTTTAATCTTGCCGATATGGCCAAGTTGGGTGACCGACTCGCTTTTACTACCGATTCTTATGTCGTTGATCCCTTATTCTTTCCAGGTGGTGATATCGGTAAACTTGCTGTCACCGGCACCGTTAATGATCTTGCCGTGGGTGGCGCAATACCGCTGTATTTAACCTGCGGCATGATCATTGAAGAAGGTTTTGAAATTGATGTTCTGCAACAAATAGTCGCGTCTATGAAAGCCACGGCTGATGAGGCCGGCGTCAGAATTGTCACAGGCGATACTAAAGTTGTGCCCCGAGGTGCAGCCGATAAGCTCTTTATCAATACCGCAGGTGTCGGCGTTATTTCAGAAACAACCAATGTTGTTGCTAACCGTGCCCAAGAAGGTGATGTAGTCATTATTAATGGCTATGTTGGTGACCATGGTGCCGCAATTGTCGATGCTCGAGGTGATTTAGCCTTAGAAATGAGCATAGAAACAGACTGCCAACCATTGAATGATCTTATTCAAACCATGCTACATGTTTGCCCGGATATTCACTGCATGCGTGACGCAACTCGTGGTGGTCTAGCAACCGTATTAAATGAATTTGCCAATAGTAGTCAGGTTGCCATTAAACTTGATCAAACAGCTATACCAGTTCGTGAGGAAGTGCGCGGCGTATGTGAAGTGCTCGGTTTGGATCCACTTTATCTTGCAAATGAAGGTAAATTGATTACCATAGTCGCTTCTGAAGATGCAGACAAGCTACTCACTGCCATGCAATTACATCCTGCTGGCAAAGACAGCCAAATCATCGGTAAGGTCGTTGCATCACCACAAGGCAAAGTCATCCTAAATACTGGCTTTGGCGGTGATCGCATTATTGATATGTTGGTAGGCGAGCAATTGCCTCGTATTTGTTGAGGTTTTTGTTATGACTAGTTTGCTTTTGTTAGGGTTTATTATTGGCATGCGCCACGCACTTGAGGCGGATCATCTTGCTGCAATAGCGACTATTTCAACCAAAGAAAATTCACTCATGTCCGGCCTTAAACATGGCGCAGTTTGGGGATTAGGTCATACTACTACCCTGTTGTTGTTTGGCTCGATCGTTATCATGATGAATACGGTGATATCACCTGAGCTCGCCACTCTATTAGAGGGTGCAGTTGGTCTTATGCTTATCGGTTTGGGTATCGACGTTATCTACCGACTGATTAAACAGCGTATCCATTTCCATGCTCACAGCCATGACAGCAAGACCAGTCACTTCCATGCTCACTCGCACCAAGGTGAGAAGAAACATCAAACCAGCAAGCATCAACACTCACATCAGCCATTCCCTTATCGCACTTTATTTATCGGCTTTATGCATGGTTTGGCAGGTTCAGCAGCATTAGTATTGCTCACTATTAATACCATGGACTCAGTTGGTTTAAGCATTGCCTATATCTTATTATTTGGCCTAGGTTCAATTATCGGTATGGCCACCTTGTCAGTCATCATTGCTGTGCCATTACGCGCTTCAGCAAAACTAACTTGGTTACATAACGGCCTACAAGCCAGCATCGGATTTTTAACACTCGGCCTCGGTTCTAGCATTGTTTATCACACCCTATTGTAGTCAACGAATAACAGGCTAATTCCAACAACTAGTCAGTATTTATCTATTCAGGAGCTCCACTATGCGTAAGCCTTTCATCGCTGGAAACTGGAAAATGAATCATCCCACCAAGCCGTCTAAACTGCTGCTTGAGGAATTCCTCCATCATGGCCAACGCTTAGAAAGCATCTTGCATAAACTAGATAGTGCAGCAGAATTAGATATCGCCATTTTTCCACCTTCTGTTTACCTCAAAGATGCTCAAGAAATCTTAACCGACTCAAGTATCCATTGGGGCACACAAAATGTATCCGCCTATGATGAAGGCGCTTATACTGGAGAAATCTCCGCCAAAATGCTTAATGAATTTGGCTGTGATTATGTATTAGTTGGCCACTCTGAACGCCGTTGTTTATATGACGAACTTGAACTAGACCAATATGTGCTCGATCAAATTGTCGCTCAAAAATATGATGTCGCACTGCGCCATAACATTACACCGATTATTTGTTTTGGCGAAACCGGCGAAGACTACCATGCAGGTAAAACGGAACAAGTCATCTCACGGTTATTAAATACCCTTATCGAACACAATGGTGCCGCAGCATTAACAAATACTATTCTTGCTTATGAGCCAATTTGGGCAATAGGTACCGGCACAGCGGCCAGCCCTGATTGGATTGAACATATTCACTACTTTATTCGCCAACGAATCGCCAAACATGATCCCGTTGTTGCCGAATCTATCCGTATTATTTACGGTGGCAGTGTCCAATCAGTCAATGCCCAAGCTATCTTCGCTCAACCTAATGTCGATGGCGGCCTGATTGGCGGTGCAGCACTCGATGTCGAAGAGTTTTTACATATTTGCTTTGCTGCAGCTCTAAAACCTAGTTTGGCTGCTAATGATTAATTAAACCGTGCTTAGTCAACAACATCAGGTAAGTTATCAGCAACGTCTTGAAAATGGTCATAACGCGTTAATACATCTACTATTGACGGCAGTGGTTCAGCAAAAATATCAGCCAAATCAAATTCGCCTTCAGTAATTATTGGAAAGGCTAATTTTTCGATGGGCGGACAAAACTCAGCATTTACAGTCAGCTTATTGCCACGAGCATCAATTCGGTACCAACCATAGTCTTCAAGGTACACTGCATTCAAACCATGCAGGCAAAATGGTGGTTTATCATCCGTCACCGTTAACCGCTGATAACACATTCCGGCAGCGATACCGTTAGCACGTAGTAAAGCAGCTAATAAGTGACTTTTGGCATAACAAAAACCCGTGCCATGAATTAATACATCAGACGCTTTGCAAGTGACCGGGTTGAGTTGATAGTCCGTGCTGTGTTTGATTTGGTCACGTACAAACTCAAAACAACGTTTAGCGATTTCTTCCTTAGACCTTGCACCGTTTGCTAGTGTTGCAGCTTGCTCAACAATGATTGGGCTTTGCCAATCAATCACTGCCGATGCTTGTAAATACTCATCCATACTAGTTAGCCTACGAGTTGTTAAACCGTGATTTCACCTTGTAAATAATGCACTGCTTGTCCTGAAATAGTGACGCGGTCACCTTCAACTCGACACTTTAAAAAACCGCCCCGCTTCGAAGCTTGATATGCATTCAATGATGTCTTACCTAACTGCTCCGCCCAATAAGGAGCTAAGCCGGTATGGATAGATCCGGTAACAGGATCTTCATCACCGCCACTGGCTGGCCAAAAATAGCGTGATACAAAGTCATATTCTGTTGATGGCGCTGTCACGACTACATCATAAGGTGCTAGTTGCTTAATATGATGTTGCTGCTGGCTAACAGCCAGCACATCTTGCTCATTATCAAACACAGCAAAATAAGCTTGTTCGTTTTTCAATACCTGCTTAGGTGTTATCGACAAGCCTGCTAACAAATCAGCAGGAATACCTGACACTGGCTCAGGCTTTCTATTAGGAAAGTTCATTTCAATATAACCATCATTGCCTTTAACTATCGTCAAAGTACCTACGGCCGCTGCATAAAAGCTTATTGAATTAGTCTCACTGTCTCTTGCAAAGATGACAGATGCTGCTGCTAAGGTGGCATGACCACAGAAATCAATTTCTGTAATTGGTGAAAACCACCTAATTTCAAAATGGGTATTCGTTAACTGTTTTACAAAAGCCGTTTCAGATAAGTTATTTTCAAGCGCAATCGATTGCATCAGCTCATCTGGCAGCCAATCATCAGTAATAATGACTGCAGCAGAATTACCTTTAAAACTCACATCAGTAAAGGCATCAACAACATTGATTACTAGTTTCACTGTGCCGTCCTCTAACCAATATTCTTAGCAAGAATGTTGGTTTCAACACCATCTAAACTGACTTGGTTTTTCTTTTGCCAATAGTCTTTAATGCCATCTTCGCCTTTTTTGATAGCCCAGTCAGTTAACTGTTCACGTTCGCCAACATAATCATAATAGGGAACTGACATCCCGCAGGAGCTTTGTACTAAATCCACGCTTAAGTCGAAGATTTGTCTTGCTGCTGGCATCGGTGGAAACTGGGCATAAAGCTCATCCCATTCAGGATCTGTTTTATGAATCACATTGGCTTGGCCATATAAACGCAAGATCATCGGCTTGCCTTCAAAGGCGGTAAACATCACCGTCATTCTAGGCAGTTGTTGCACATGAGCTGCTGTTTCATTGCCACTGCCAGTCACGTTTAACCAAATAACACGGTTTGCATCCAGCACTCGAAATGAATCCATGCCTTTTGGCGAAATATTCACTCGGCCTTCCTGTCCGGCTGTGCCAACAAAAAATAGTTTCTGCTGTTCGATAAAGTTAATTAACTTATCTGAAATCTCAGTATATTGCTGGCCCACTGCTATGCTCCGTCATTAATGGCTAAAAGACATTGATTCTAAATGATCAGTCTCACAAATGAAATTAATCTCCTTCCAAATAGCGCGACTACAAACAACCAACTCACTTTAGCTACATTTAACGTTTATAGTCACCTCCCTCATAACTCACATGCCATGCTTAAGTTACTTTTAAGTAACCATGTCACTAGCAAGTGCCTTCTTGTCGAAGTTGTCAGCTGACTTTACTCTGCTCGCCATACAAACTATTTGGAGAAATTTATGGCAGGTCGATTACAAGATAAAGTTGTTTTAATAACCGGTGCAGGTGGCGGCTTAGGCAGTGAACAAGCACGGTTAATGGCTAAGCAAGGGGCCAAAATTGTTGCCACTAATCTAAAGAAAGATACGATTATTGCCCCAGACCAAGCAGAAGATGCTTTGTGGAAACGAACCTTAGCTCTTGTAGATGAAATTAACCGGAAAGGTGGCGAAGCCATCGTCCTGCCTCTTGATGTTACGCAAGAACAAGACTGGATTGATGCTGTTGCTGAAACCGAAAAGCACTTTGGGCGGCTAGATGTATTATCAAACAATGCTGGCATTTATTACCACGCTGGTTTACTGGAACATACTGTAGAGAAATTTTATCAAATCGTCAGTATTAACCAGCTTGGTGTTCTATTAGGTATGAAAACAGCTGTGCCCGCTATGCAACGTGCCGGTGGCGGTTCTATCATCAACTTTGCATCTATCTACGGTATCTCGGGTGCAGGCATGTCTACCGCCTACCAAAGTACCAAAGGTGCAGTTCGCTTAATGACTAAATCAGCTGCCTTGGAATTTGTCGGTGACAACATCCGTATCAATGCGATTTGCCCTGGTATGTTTGATACCAACTTATTTGAAAGCAGCGTTCCTCAAGAAGCATGGGAACCTCTCGTTTCTCTCGTACCCATGCAACGTTTTGGTAAACCCCACGAGATAGCTTACGGTGCGATTTTCTTAGCCTCGGATGAATCATCATTTATGACGGGTTCAGATCTAGTGATTGATGGTGGTTATACCTGTCCGTAACCAATCAAGTTTAAGTTGGCACCATGGTTATCAATACAATGGTGCCAAATTAAAATACCATCGCATGGTCACATAAAAACTTACCCTGCTGATGCACTATCACCATCTCAGCAACAAAGTCACCTTTAGCTTTACTAAATGTCTGCCGCCACACTACCGCAACAGAGTCCGGACGTTTAAATATGGCAACAAGTTCTCGTGATTCAAAAAAGCCTTTTTCAACTTGATACTGCTCGCACACTGTTTGCAAATGTTCCTTAGTCACAATTGCCTTCATACGGTCAGTAAAATCACGTACATGTGCTTGATGATCAATATCGGTCGAAGCACTCATCAAGTTATCCATCATCGGCGTTGCAATCGCCATAATTTCTTGCTCAGAAAGCAACTCAAAATTCACTTTTTCAAGGTCACCATTCATCAATTAAGCCTTATCTTCAAACTTAAATGTGTCGACTTCGCCATCACGAATGACCACTGTCCCAGCCAACTTGTCATGCCAACCTTGTTTACGTTTATCAAAGCCAATCCACAACAAACCCAGCCCCAATGGCAACATGGCTACAAGATAAGCAAAGTACCGGCCTATCGCTTGACCGGTAGACATTTTCTCGCCAGTCGAAGCATCCACCACTTTCAAGCGCACCGCCATTTTGCCCGGTGTGACCATAAAGCGTAACCAAAACCAAATAGTCGCGATAAAAGGCAGAACATAGGTCAGCATCACATCCCAAAAGCCATGTATCGTTTGCCCAGCTGTGAGGTAATCTTGTCCATAAATAAACAATAACGGGATATATAAAACGATCATCATTAAAATTACATCGATCATCACCGCAGCCAACCGCAACCAAAAACCAGCATATTCCATATTATTCATTCCTTAAACTCGCCATTTTTTTAATAATCAATCGGGCTAACAGCCAAACTACTAACAACCAAAAAACAGCTAAAAACAGCCAACCCAAAAAGGTCGGTGAGCACCAGCCCCAACCACAGGCACCAGAATGTTCAAGCAAGCCCGGAATACCAATATTATGGAAAATATAGACCGCCAAATATGGCGCAGTAAGGATTAGCGTTGCAGGTGAATCAAGATAATTTGGCCAAAAGTATGCCGGTGCCCATAGCAATGCATAGCAAGCCAAAATAACTAGCATCATTTTGAGTGTGCTATTCAGTTGCATGTTTGCTTAAGACTCAAATCAAAGGATGAGTTTAATACTATACGATCTATCTAAATTAAACGTGAACTAAACAAAAACCGCCTTGCAGGATTCACTACAAGGCGGTTTTAAGCTAATCACAGCTGACTAAGTTAAAGTGATAACGCTTTTCTCTCGATTAAAACAACCAGCGAACATTCACACTCACTGTTTCATCGGTGTAGTCTTCACGGCCGTTAAAATCATAACGCGCACTAATAGAAGTACCGTTATCAAGCTTGTACTGAGCACCTAACGCTGCGTTATATACAAACTCATCAGGCTTCATGCCTTCAGTGGTAAATTGAGCACCACCACCTGAGTAGGCTGACGTTAAACGTGAGCGTTCAGCCATCACGTCATAACCCACACCTAGTTCTGCTAATAAGCTTAAGTTGCTGCTTGCTAGGTACTCACCTTTAGCACCCACAGACAGCACTAAGCTATCAGCATCATCACCATCGACATCAAGGTTGAGTGCACCCGCGCCTGATTCACGATAACCATCGACATCAACATAACTGTAACTGGCATTAACGTAAGGCGTAACTGTTGCTTTTTCTGACAGGTCGAAACTACGTGCAAGCTCAGAGCTGATAAGTAATTGCCAACCGTCATAATCACCTTTAGCGACATCATTGGTAAACAAACGACGTTTGCTATCGTATTTGTTTAAACCGGCACCGGCTTGTAGTGACCATAAGGTACGTTCATCAAGTTGTGTTGAGGCATAGACCGTTGCAATGTAGCTATCGATGTCTGTCTTATTGCTGCCAGAGCTAAGTTGGCTATCAACATCACTAGTCACATAAGAAAAGGCGGCACCGACATTCCAATCTGGGGTGATGTCACCATCAATACCAAACACCGCGCCATAACTATCAATGTCATAACCAGTCACACCTTGACGTTCATCTTGCTCTGTCCAACTGCCAAACGGTTTAAACCAAGCATGACGATTTTCAAATACAGCATCACCAGAAGATAAACCGCTCACCGCAAGTTGACGGGCATGTACCTGTTTCACAACAGGACTCGTCGTTAAACTCGTAATAGATGCCACTTCACCCGATACACTTGGCAAAGTTGATTCCACCGCATCAGCGACTTGTTTCTCAGTGCTTAAGCTAACAAAGTTGGCTGCCAATTCACTAGAAGGAGAAGCTGCAATCACACTATCCAATACTTTAGCCGCACCCGTAGCAGCCGACTTGCCTTGAGATTGTGTGCTTGCACCAACTTTTGGTGTCGCTGCTGCTAGACTCAAATCAATGGTATTGCCGTCGAGTGCAGCATCAAAATCAAACAGTAAGGAATTATCAGTGACATTAAAGGTATTGCCGCCAGCAATGGTGCCAGCTGTAATGATATCGCTTAAGCCATTAGTAACGGCAGTAGTAAAAGCAAAGTTCGGGTTAGTGACATCGACCACAATATTAGTCGTGCTTTGCAGTGTTAACGTGCCTGCTATGCTTAATTGAGCATAGGTCGTATCATTGGTAACTGAGGTTCTAAAGGTTGAAAATCCTGATACGTCACCCAAGCTTAAGATACTCGATGACGCTACGGTCGAAATCGTATCGCCACTACCGCTGGCACTCATCACATCACCATAAATATCAGAACTGGTTAATACAAGCGTATTGCCACCACCAGAAAACGAAATAGCCGCAGCGGCTTGGCCCGCTACACCATTAATATTTCCTGTGCCACCAGATCCTGCTGAGCCAGCTGACACCGTACTAGAATCAATATTAATTGTGCTATTACCAGTAGATTTAATCCCGATGCCTGCATCACCGCCGTTGCCACCAGTTCCATTATTAGTACTACCAGCAAGGCTATAATCGCCATCACCGCCATCACCGCCGGTAACGTTCGAGCCTGAATTCAGGTTCAAAGTGTAAGCTGAGCCACTGATCGCTGCACCACCAACTCCGCCATCACCACCAGCACCATTGTTAGTTCCCATTGAATTGGAATGCTCACCTTTCCCCCCTGCTCCGCCGATAATAGAACCAGTGTTGGTCAAAGTGAAATAACTACCACTCACTGCAGCACCACCCGCTCCACCCGCTCCACCAGCACCATTGTTAGTTCCCATTGAATAGGAATACTCACCTTCCCCCCCTGCTCCGCCGATAATAGAACCAGTGTTGGTCAAAGTGAAATAACTACCACTCACTGCAGCACCACCTGTACCACCTGCACCACCTGCACCATAATTAGGATCACCGACAGCATAACCGCCATCTCCTCCTACTCCGCCTGTAAACGTACTTGAATTAGTTAAAGTAAAACCTGTACCGCTGACAGAATCACCACCCGCACCACCCGCACCACCATCAATGTTATTGCTCCCCATAGTATAGACATCCAGACCATCAGCACCATCAGTGCCATCGAAACTAAAAGAACCTCCTCCAGCAAAACTTAGCTCCGCATCGACATCCAATAAACCTGTCAAGGTGACAGCATTGGCTGAGGTGAAGGTAGTATCTTGTGTCAGCGTTGTTAGTGATGAGCCGGTTGTTATTGCTGTGATAGCACCAAAATCAATGGTGCTGCCAGGATCTAAATTGGCATTGATAATTGCTTGCTCTAACGAACCAGCTCCACTCGTATTTGTATTGGTAACGGTGTAAGTTCCAGCAGCAGCATGACCGCTTGCCAATGCTAATGTAATGGCTAAACTGAGGCTGGTTAGGATTAAAGGTGATTTTTTAGTTTTAGAACAATTTCCGTGGACTGACATTTAAACTAATTCCTATAAGTTAAGTTTCTTTTATTATTTTTTCTTTTTCTCTGGTAGCAATTTAGAGCCAGAAATATGTAGTTTTTTTGACGCTTAAATAATTTCAGTAATACCACTGCTGTATATTGATTTCGCTAATCTGGAGAATTTTTCTCTCGACACTACAGTGACTAAAAATAATTTCCTATTAACTTTAGTTAGTTTTTATGAATTATTTTTTTATGCTAAATTTATCTAACTCATTCAAAATAAGCTCGTCTACATAGAGAAACATTAGCTTTAACCATGATTATTAATGTCATAAAACCTTACCTTTGTTACAGCCTTATTTTGGTTGTTTTAACGACTATTTCAGGGTGCGCAACTGTTCCAACAGCCAATCAGCGCCAAAATACATTGCAACAACTGGCTGATGAACATGGCTGGCAGACAAATGTAATCCAAACATCGCAGTTTGATTTAATGTCTGCTCATATTTCTAACATGGCATCATCACAACGACTGACGATTTATATTGAAGGTGATGGCCTTGCTTGGTTGACGAAAAACACGCTGTCTAATGATCCGACACCCATTGTTCCTATCGGGCTTGAGTTGGCCGTAATACACGACAACGGCAATGTGGCTTACCTCGCACGCCCTTGCCAATATACCGGTGGCTTAAATGCCCGCTCTTGCTCGACATCATTATGGTCAGAGGGACGATTTTCTGAATCCGTGGTTGCTGCAATGTCTGAAGCTGTCGACTTGCTCAAACAGCAATACAAGGCAACAGAGCTTCGCTTAATTGGCTTTTCTGGTGGTGGAGCTGTGGCAACGTTATTAGCCGCACGACGTGATGATGTGACTTCGTTAGTGACTGTGGCAGGTAATCTTGATCATGTTGCATGGACAGCACATCACCGAATTAGTCCCTTATCAGACTCTCTCAATCCAGTTGATTATGTGCAATCACTGAACACGGTAAACCAAGTTCATTTTGTTGGTAGCGATGATCAAGTTGTACCGCCATTGTTAGCACAACAGTTTATTGCTCAATTGCCAGCTAACTCTTCGACAAAGCTGGTAATTGTTGATCAGCAATCGCATAGCTGTTGTTGGAGCCAACTGTGGCAACGCTTATTATCAACGCATGTTGATTAATAGCTCGTTATTCCTGCACTCACTCATTCAGCCACATTAACGCAGGACCTATGCTTTCAAAGTACTTCACTTCACCCGACACAAACCAACCACCGAATTTAGCAATCATCTCTTGCCACGGCTTATTGCCATAGATCGCTATTTTGCGAAATTCATTATTGTGTTTAAGGCCCAGCTTAAAATCATCCCATGCCGCTCTTAGTTCCCAGCCTTCTAGTTCTGAAACATCGGCCAAGACATTAACTTCAGGTGATTTAACCTCAGCTAAGGCAGCATCAATCACCGGGGTAATCATTTCATAGTCAGCATGAGTCAACGTGCCCACCGCTGTTAAAGTCAGAAAAAACTCACTATCAACACGCTCAACACCAATGGATAAACCATGTTTAATCGTCGACATCACAATTCTCCTAGCAGTTTTTTATCCATTACCAATTCCTCGAGCCATCAATACTGCCAATAACGGTATCAACAACAACAGGGTCAACTCCAAACGAATAATGGCTACAATATAGTTGGGTAACACCATCGTTGCCGCTGTCGTTTTTCTATTGCGGATAAAATAAGTGGTCGGCACGGCCGACAATAGCCCTATCGTTACAAATAGACTGACTTTGATATGGAAGATAAAGTTCGATGAATAAAACTCACTAGGCTTGCCTACAGCTAACCACAGTAATAGACCTGCGACTAAAGTTACCATGGCACTTAGACCGTACACACTATCCAACACCACTAACTTCTTGAACGTTTTCAAATCCATTTGTTTTGAGATCAATAAATGCTCAGCAACCAGCATGGCGGCTAAAACAATGATGCCGATAAAATGCATATATCGTACAACAACATCTTCCATGGCTATTCCAAATAATTAACTAGGCAACTAACAGACTGTAGCAGAAACACACTCTTTTTTGTCTGTCGTTTCCTCATCCGTTAAACTAACCATCAGCCAACTCCACTAATAGCTATCAGTTCGTAACTAACCACCTCACCGTCTTGACTGCAAGACACTGAATAGACTTATTTAGACAGGAGAACAAACCTATGCCACCACTCGTTTTATGGGGTGCCATCTTATTCACATTAGCTTTAGTTTTTTATTCCACTAGTATTTGGGCAAGCTTTTTAAACAAACAATTAAAGCCTTGGCACATCGTGCTATTTGGATTGGGGGTCGTCACCGATAGCATTGGCACACTGTTCATGTACCTGAATGTTGGCCATTTAATCTTCACGGCACATTCAATCACTGGTTTCTTGGGATTATTGTTGATGATCTTCCACTTTTCATGGGCCTGTTTGGTCATAAAAAGTAATTCTGCACAGCAGCAGCTTATGTTTCACAAGCTCAGTGTCTTAGTGTGGTTCTTCTGGTTAGTGTCTTATATATCTGGTGTTTATTTAGGTATTACCAGTATTTAAAACGAAAAAAGGCAGAAGGATTAAAAACCCTTCTGCCTTTCGTCTTATCTACATCGTCAAATCAATGAAGACTTGACGCTATTGATTATTTTTTTGTCGAAGCTTAGATAGCAACAACTTTGTTAGCGCAAGGACCTTTTTGGCCTTGACCAACTTCAAACTCAACAGCTTGACCATCATTTAATGATGCGTAGCCGTCAGATTGAATTTCAGAATGGTGAACAAATAAATCGTTACCACCTTCGTCTGGAGTAATGAAACCGAAACCTTTATCGGCATTGAACCACTTTACTGTACCTTTACTCATTTTAATTTACTCGTAATTATTGGTGAAATACAAAAATTATATCCGACTTCACCAATTCGAATATAAAATAAAAATGCCATGAACACACATAGCAAATTGCTAATAGCACCCAAATTAATGCGTACTTTTTTGTGTAACAGTAGTAACTTTAACACTTTTGCTAGGCTAGAACATAGCTATAGCTTATATTTTATCTATATTTTTATAAAAATATAGCTCTAAGCCCCCTAAAACTCACAATAAAAAGCCAAAACAAATACTACAATTAAATTGTGGGATTTGTTAAATCAGCCACAATTCCAAGCGTAGCGGCTCCAAAAACCATAGCGGCAGCCTGTCCCAACTATCTAAATAACACTCTGAACCAGCCAGAACCCCTTCAGGGAAAAACAATACCGTTCGGTAATAGTCCAGCCTCAAACTTAGAAACAGCGCCGTCAGCCAGCCAAGTATTGCAGCCGGAATAATTAAGATAGTTCTAAGAGTAACGATAAGTTCAGGTTTCAAGTTGGCTAACCATTATCAACACCAGTCGCTTTATCCTCAGGATTCTATAAAGCTAGCTTTTCGACTTGCTCTTTCAACTGTGCAACTAACGCAGCATCTTTGATTTGATTACTTTCAACATCAAAGTTGTCATAAAAGTTGGGTAACGAAAAACTGCCTTTCACATCACCAGCAAAGTGTGACATCGAATTAGTCGCAGCAGATAGGATATTAGCCGCTCCACCAGCACCTGGCGACGTAGCTAACACCAGCATCGGTTTGTCATGGTAAACCTGCCTTGTAATGCGCGAGCACCAATCAAACAAGTTTTTAAAGGCAGCGGTGTAAGAACCATTATGCTCAGCAAACGACACAATAATGGCATCACTGCCCGCTAACTTATCTAGAAAGTTTTGTGCAAGCTCAGGTTGACCTAACTCAGCTTCTTTATCAGTGCTAAATAATGGCAACTCATAATCATTCAAATCTAATACTTCAACCGAAGCATCATCTACTAGACTCGCGGCATAAGTGGCTAACTTCTTATTAATAGATTTCTTACTGTTACTCGCAGCAAAGGCAACTATGTTCACGACATTTCTCCTAGAAGATGATTTTTGATTTCAGGGAGTGTTATAGCAGAGTTTTCAAGCATCATGAAATAGTGCTCATTCCGTTACGTAGGTACGAAACTTTCAGGCCAGATAAAGTACGGCCCAAAACGTCCCTTTTTTGCCTCACCACCAGCAGACTCACCTTTATCCGTTAATAGCTGTTTTTCATCAACCTCTTTAATGCGATTATTTAGTTTAAGAAATGGGCTAATCAGAATTAATCGATCTGATGCTCCTTTAATCAATTCTTCTAATGATAGTAGTTGGTTGCACTGGTATTCAAGAATTTTGCCATATTTAAATTAATCCCTTATTTATAAATCTAAAAAAAAAATAATGGAGATAAACATAATTTTGATGTGCCTCAAAATGTTAAGACAATATTATGAATTTTTATCATAATATATATCGAAAACGTAGACTCGTATTTGAATTATTCGGCTATCATCATCTTTGGACATAAATTCAAAGTGCCACTCCCCCTCACCAACATCTTTTACATGCTTTTTAAATCGCGGATGTGCTCTCAATATATCTGGAGTTTTTTCTAATAGTTCGTTGAATTTCTTATTGTGTTTGTTAAATATAATTACTGAGGCTTTGCAATCTCGCCAAGTGAGGTAACCAAGAAGCTGATCAATAGCTTTACTAAGCTCTGCTCCGCCTCTCCATACTTTGCACTCCGCGATAAATGCAGCCCTGTTATCACTTTCAATTTTTATATCTGTTTTCCCTAACTTTCTGAAAGCTTCCCCTGTTGCCGCTCCTTTATAATGTCCATTTAGATGTGCAAGAATTATGTCCCTAAGCTCTTCTTCATCATGAACAGCATACGTTTTTGGTGTTGATTCAAAGGTAGCTCCTTCATGTCTAATAACTGAGAGTATGTGCTCATAAATTCCCACGGTTATGCCTGGCTCAGGCACATAGCCAGATCGCGGAGGTGGAATTAATGGCTTTACTAATTTTTTCTTGACATCAATCGGTTTAAAATCAGGTGCGGAATTGTTTCTTTTCATTGATATATTAAGAAAGTCAGCAAGGTCATCAAATTTATTTAACCTCTCCCTTCTAGCTTCTACAAGCTTTCTAACATTAACATCCAGTGATTGGTTATGACCTTCAACCTGCGATAACTGGGAAGCGATATAAAATCTAACTCCTTCTAATACCTCATCGCGATGTGATTTTATTTGCTGTTGAGGAGCATCTGCCCGCTGTTGAATAACAATATCCAGTGAGCCAACACCATCCCAATTTGGTGAGCTAATATCTGCATGAGGAGCAAACGATTTCCAGTGGTTTGGTTTTAACTTCCATAATGAAGGGTCTCCCGTATATGGAATTGATATGGTAACTTTAATTCCAGGTACCATTATTGCTCCGCTATCACCAAAAGGGTTTCGGCTACTATCATGTCTTACATCAACTCGTACTTCTTGTTGAGCCATTTCGGCTCTATCTTCATGAAGTTCTAATGGAGCTATATATAAGTCATTCACAATGTGGCTAACCACATCCTCAATAGGTGATGCCAGAAATTGGTCTTGATTGATGGCGTCAACTTTATCCTTTGCTGAACCGGCATGACTCTCTAATGTCGCACTTAAATTGCCATCCCAAAACAACCGATTTCCCCTGCCACTTCTATACATTTACTTTTAAACTCCGTGTAACGAATATCTGAGTATATCTGACAGTATTTCCGATAATTTTATATACAAAACAGTAAATATCAACAATTAACGATGGCAATCAGTAGGTTCCATCGACTCTCAACTATAATCAATTCCGATCCACTTTGCTTCTTTATTACTAGTAAATCAATTACGTAAAAGGTTATTCAACTATCGTGTTAACCGCAAATACAACTGTGGCAATTTAGTCGGCAACTCCACTGCATTTTTCAACAAGATATAGGCGTTTTTTCCAAACAAATATGGCAGGTAGTCTTCAGCTTGTTCGTCGATGGTGACACAAAATGGTTGTAGACCTTTTTGCTCGGCTTCGATAATGGCTTGGCGGGTATCTTCTATACCGTAGCGTCCTTGGTACTTATCTAAATCATTCGGTTTGCCGTCGGTCAGAATCAATAATATCTTTTGGCTGCTGGCTTATTTTTTAATAGTTGGGTGGCATAGCGTATTGCTGTGCCCAAGCGAGTGTAATAGCCCGGACGGATGGCGTTGATATAACCCCGTGTTGTGTCGTTAAACTTATCTTCAAAGCCTTTGATGTTATAAAAACGCACATGGTTACGGTTACGTGATGAAAAGCCATGTAAGGCAAAGCGATCACCAGTGGTATTTAAGGCTTCTGAAAACAAGTGCAAGGAATCACGGATCACATCGACCACACGGGTAGTATTACTAATGTGTGCATCGGTAGATAAGGATAGGTCAGCTAACAATAGGCAGGATAAGTCTCGGCTTTGGTTGCGTAGCTCTTGGTAAACCGGAGTATCGGTATTTACATGACCGTGTTTACGATCGCTCAGGTAGTTTAGATAACTATCTAAAGCTAATTCAGTTCCTTCGTCTTGGCGTGTTATCCAATGGCGTTGTGGCCGGATAATTTCAAACTGACAAGAAAGGATCTAAGGAAGTGAACATTGATGTCGATCAATACAATCTTGCTCACTGGGCTGATATAAGTAGTTTTTAAAAAAACTGTGTTCGAGAGCAGCAGCTAGAATGGTTGCTCCCGAACACGGTTATCACACTGAAGTTAGTCTGTCTTGTTAGCTTTTGTGAGCTGTTATTTGCTTGTAACGATCACTAAAGAAATTAAATTCTTGGTTTCGCAATTGCTTTTTTTGTTGTTGCATTTGGTC
>MAAB01029636.1_pt1 | contig 38091 bp, 26 predicted proteins | sample 1115991 | NCBI WGS metagenome assembly MAAB01 (sample SAMN04961124, study PRJNA320927) | seawater metagenome | isolation source: sample BD02T18 sea water enriched with oil for 18 days | place: USA:Gulf of Mexico | collected 2013-07-27 | reverse complement strand
TTCATCAGCGTATGCAACGCTTGTAGCGCCAATTAATAGTGTCGCTGTACATACTTTCTTGAATAAATTAGTTGTAGTTTTATTACTCATTGATATTCCCCTAATGTTTATAATTTATAGTGTGAACGTTTATTTTCTGTTTTTAATAAAATGTTGTTATCGCTAAAACACATCGTTCGTAAGCTATATCGCAAAGTTAATGCCAATATATTTTTCAAAAGAAATATATTGAAAACCATCTATATAACATTGGTTTATGTTATTTTTTGTTAATCTTGATGCAATGAATTAATCGACTGTTTGGGGGGAGAGTGACCCAAATATAAATTGAGCTGTAGGGAATTCCATCCATGTGATGTACTTCATAAAAGGGGGAGTTTAGTTCATGATGTATTGAGTATCATTTAAGAGATAAAGTTTGCAGCCACTTAATTTACTAATCCCCCACAAAGAAATGATGTGAAGAAATTGGGGTAAGATAATGAAGATCGGACAAAGTCTCTGATTGCTTGAGAGTTTGGGTGAAGTGTAATTGATTACAGATATTCCATCGCGTAAATAGGCATTATTGCCGCGCTGGCTGGCCATGGTTGGCTCGATATTTTATCGTGGTTATGTTTAGGAAGTAGTGTCGCTGTAATTGTTTATGCTTATTATTTTGCGATAACAGATAAGTAAAAGAGCAATCCCTTATTGGACTCTACTCATTTACCTTTTGTCATTTTGATCTAGTGTTAATTGTAATGTTTTGCATAGTAGGAGTCATTTAGGCTTCAATGATCGCTTATAGATGCTCACTAATAAGCGTTATCTCTTCGCTTAATACCCTATACCTTCGTGCTTTTGTTAATCTTGTTTAACTCGCAATATCAAAGTTATGGTCCTATATCTGCAGTTTTAAAGCTAGTCAATGTAATAAAGTTTTACCTAACACCTCAGTTTTAAATTGATTAATTCTAAAGCAATTATTTATGTTTTAGCCTTGTATTTAATATTTTTATCCTCATTTTTAGTGTATCCATTGTATTTAGTTTTATCCGCACCAATGTTGTTAGCTTGATTTTGTGCTATCTCGACTTGGTTGATGTTCGGCTCTATCGTAAGACATTAGTTGAACACTGAAAAAGTAAAGTATGGGATAAAACTTATTCTAGCTTCGTTATTACTATTAATAAGGGCAACGAGCTTAATCGATTTAATTTAGGTTATAAATATGACGTTACATGAGAGCAAATCGGCAATAAGAGCACGGGTAAAATTGAGTATTAAAGATGATATTCCAGCAGAAATCATCAGTTTTACTGGTCTTGTTGATGATGAAGAACATATTGCCATAGTATTTAATAGTGCAGACAAACAGCAAAAGTCTCCTTTAGTGAGGGTTCATTCTGAATGTTTAACTGGTGATCTTTTCCATTCTTCTCGCTGCGATTGCGGTGAACAGTTAGACGAATCGATCAACATTATGAAAGATAAAGGTGGGATAATTTTATATCTTAGACAAGAAGGGAGAGGCATAGGTTTATATAACAAGCTAGATTCTTATCTGTTCCAAGAACAAGGCATTGATACCTATGCAGCAAATAGAAAGTTAGGCTTTAATGACGATGAAAGAACCTATGATGACGCAATAAATATGCTCAAAGCAATGAAGGTGTCGAGTTTATATTTATTAACAAATAATCCTTTAAAAATAGAGGCTATTGGAAAAGAGATATTTATTGAGTCGATTCAAAATACCAACACCTATTTGAAAAAAGATAATAAAAATTATCTGTTAGCGAAATATGAATTATCAGATCATCAATTGGAATCATCATTAATATGAGGATTATCAGATGTTAAATTTTACTTAAATAAATATCACTAAGTTATTTTTCTGGTGCATAAATAGGAAACTAAACCACTGAAACCCTTCGGTTGAAAATGTTGTAGTGTTACTTGACGGCTTTTTAGTTAAAGGCTACGGCATTTACGATTAGGTAACAGAAGTTTGGTTAAGATGTTATTAGTTTGAAATGCGATAGTTAAAGCTATTCCCAATTGCCAAACTTTAATGAAGCCACTTGACTTCGTTAAAGAGAAAAAACTTGATTATTTACTCGCTGTGGGAAGCCGCTTTATTATTAATGACAGTAAATATATTGCTGTTGCAGCACTTTACGAAGATTTTGACCATACTTTGGAACAAAACTACCAAAGAAGCATTGTCTCTTGGTGTAATTTTAACGCCTCTTTCGCCAGACTACAGGCAAGTGCTGTGATCAATAGAAAAAAATAAATGTGTATTCTACAACTCCAAAGTCAGACCTCAATTTACCATCCTTGACCCCTGTGCTACGTTACACCTTACAAACGCTTACGTGTGCTTACAATAATTATTGAATTTTTACAGGATAATAATGCGTATTGATAATTATGATTCGATCTTATTATTAAGAAAACTGTACTCCTTTTATTTAAGTAAAATCATAATTCCCACAACCAATGCAGATATTTCATAAATTAAAGAACTCAAAAATATAATGACAAAAACTAAAATCCTCATCATAGAAGATGATGCAGAGATATCTCGATTAACGGCAATGTATTTGCAAGCGGAAGGCTTTGATAGCTACATTGTTGATGATGGCCTAGCAGCACTGGCGGCAATAAAAAACTATGCCCCTGATTTAGTTATTTTAGACTTGATGTTACCTGGTTTGTCAGGTATCGAAATATGCAAGCAATCTAGAGATTTCTATCATGGTCCTATTTTAATTTTAACAGCCTGCGATGATGATGTCAGTGAAGTTAGTTTACTTAAACTAGGAGCTGATGATTTTTTAACTAAGCCCTTAAAACCTCATGTACTTGTTGCCCGCATAGAAGCTCTTATGCGGAGAATTAACACTCATGGTGCAAAAAAAGAACAGCGTAAACACAGCAGACTTGCCATTGACCTTGACCGACAAGTAGTCACCTTTGATGGTGAAGAGCTGAGTTTAACGGGGGCTGAGTTTGAGATGTTAGTGCTATTGAATAACAGTATGGGAACTCCTGTATCCAGAGAAGTTTGTTGTCAAGCATTGAGAGGTCTCGAGCATGACTTTAACGATAGATCAATTGATATGCGAATTAGTGGCTTGCGTAAAAAAATTCATGATGATCAAATGCCCTATAAAGTCATCACTACAGTAAGAAATAAAGGTTATATGTTACTTAATGGTTAAACTACAGTCACTTTCCTTGTTTACACGTTTATATCTCAATATTGCTATTGCAGTGATTGTTAGTGGTACTTTATCTCTTATTGTTATTGATAAATGGGACCGTCAAAACGAAATTGAAGAGTTTGTTTTTTTCACCGACTATGTATATGCAGACCTGTTAAAACAAGGTGAAATAAAGCCTAATAATAAGCAGCAAACGGTATATAAGAGTCCGAATATTATCGATGCACTGTCGATGAGCTGGCAAGTAGTGCCTAAGAACACATCGCCTTGTGATGGTTGTGAGTTGGTAGGGAGCTCAGGAAAGGTCGATGTGTATCGTAATGAACTCGATCAATTTATGGCTGTTTATATTCTCCCTAAATCTAAAACCTGGCTGCTTATAGGTGATTTAGCAACGGAAACTGTCATCTTTGATGAATCTGAAGGCATACTCTACTCAGGGGAGCACCCAGAGCAATATCAAGATGAGGACTTCGAAGAGACAGAACTTTCATTTGATGAAATAGCACCAATGTTGTTGCTAAGTATTGTATTAATTACTATCGCAAGCACTATGTATTGGCCCATCAGGTCATTACAAAATCAAATTGAGAAATTGGTCAAAACTCAACATCAATTTGGCGCGGGTGAGTTGAATATTAAAGCCGAAGAAAAGTTAGCTAAACCCCTTAATGAACTCGCTTCTAGTTTTAATGTTATGGCAAGTTCAATCAAGGATACGGTGAATGAAAATCAGCTGTTTGCCCAGGCAGTGCCACATGAAGTACGCACGCCTTTAAGTCGAATTCAACTAGCAACAGGCTTGCTTAGAAAAAGTAGTGAGAATAAACAAGCAACTGAATTATTAGATAATATAGATACTTATATTGGTGATATTAATGAACTGATCAGTCAGGTGGTCGCTTTTTCTCGTTTAAACTCAACTAATGACGAAGGCGAATTTGAACTTTATCAATCCATTGAACTTAGTGCTTTTATTGAATCTAGAATAAAAGCAATTAAATGCGAAGAGAAACTTAGGGTAATTCGACATATAGATATGTCACTAGACATAACAACGAACCCTGTTTATTTGCGGTTGTTAGTCGATAACCTATTAAAAAATGCCAGCAGCCACGCTAACACACACATAACTATTTCAGTGAGTACAATCAAGGGACAGCTTGAACTTGCCATAGAAGATGATGGTGACGGTATTCCTAAAGAGTCTTTTGATACTATCTTTATGCCTTTTTCCCGTTTAGATGCAAGTCGGAGCAGAAAAACGGGTGGGCTAGGCCTTGGTTTAGCCATATCAAAAGCTGCTTGTAAAAGAATGAATAGCAAACTCGTTGTCGAAAATAGTCATACAGGTGGAGCAAAGTTCACTTGCCGTTTTTCTAAGGTAGTTTGAATAGTTCAGCGAAGTTCTTAAGCAAACTTTAGTGTCGTGATATTTATTGTCATAAAGCATTTAAAAATGACTTTCAACGGATATTGATTTTGTTGATCCAGCCATCAATTATTAACTAGCCTTAATTAGCGCGTAAAACAATTAACTCAAGAGAAACATTTTGTTAACATCACTTTGCCTCGTGAATGAAGAAGATGAGACAACTCGACAGGTTAGCCTAGATAAAAATTCTAAACACGGGAAATAAGGCGCTACATCGAGCGTTTTATTATTATCTAAGTGATAGTTACTCGCTAAGAATGGCCTAGGCACCTAAATAACTTTCGTTAAAGTAAATATAAAGTGATTACCTACAGAGCACTATTTCCGACTTCCCAACTAACAGATGATTTTAAATATGATACTTACACAGGCTTACAAACGACAATTTCTGCTTACATTAGCTTACTTTGTAAGTGCCCTCCAACTGCTAACCTTCGCGAGTCCCTGTTACCTGAACGGTAATACTTTTTGGAGTAAACTTAATGAAATTTAATAACTTTGTCATCGCGTTTGTTAGCTCAGCTATCACTCTTTATAGCCAAGCCAGTTCAGCAGCACCTTCTGCTGGCTCAGTTGAGCAGATAAAGAGAAGCGTATCTCAACGAATTATCAATGGTGAAGCAGCTAAAAAAGATGATTACCCATTTATTACTGGCTTAATTGCTTCATCGACTAAAGAAGGCGGCGAAATATCACCCTTTTGTGGCGCTTCTTTTATTGGCGGACACTATGTTTTAACAGCAGCACATTGTGTTGATGGCTCTATCGCTTCTGACATCGATGTGGTTGTTGGAGAACATGATCTTAATGACCGTACAACTGGTGTGCGTTATAAAGTCGCTCAAATTTACATGCATGAAGATTATGACTCTGTTGCTACTAATAATGATATTGCGATACTTGAATTAGAAACTGCCATTACCAATGTCACGCCAGTTAAACCCTTAACAGTAGAGCTTGAATCTTTGCTAAATACTGGTGAGCTATTAACGGTAATGGGCTGGGGGAATTTATCAGTTGACGACCCGTCATTTCCTACTGTTTTGCAAAAGGTTGATGTTGCGCTATACGACCGAGCTGAGTGTAATACTGCCTATGGTGGTGGCCTGACTGAGCAAATGCTTTGTGCTGGTTTTGCTGCAGGAGGTAAAGATTCTTGTCAAGGTGACAGTGGTGGTCCGTTAGTGATAAATAAAAACGGAGAGTGGTATCAAGCTGGCGTCGTAAGTTTTGGTGAAGGCTGTGCAGCACCAGGTTTTCCTGGGGTGTATGCGCGTGTTTCACAGTTCCTTGATTGGATAAAACAAAAGAAAGCCGGCGTATCCTATCAACAAAAGCCCAATCTTGGTTATGTTGAGAATGGTTATGAAGATACGACGATTTTGAAATTTAAGAATTTAAGCGCCATAGAATATACGATTACAGATATTCAGTTTACCGACTTAAAAAATGTTGCTCAACCGACCATAGAGTCAAATAATTGTAATAGCACAGCACTAAAACAAAATGAGAGTTGTGAGTTTACCGTTAAAGTTACCAGCAGCCAATTAGGTCAAGGTGGCTTTAACATCAGCGTTAGTACTACTCACCCAGAAAATAGCCTTGCGGAGCAATTTTTCTCTATTAATGCTCTTGAAAAATCAACTTTAGACATGCAAACATTGCTCGATATTAATAATGACAATGTTGAATGGTACTCTGGCGGAGATGCCGTATGGCAAGCGCAAACGACTAAGGTACTCAGAGGTGAGAATGCTGTAGCTTCGGGTGACATAATCAATGCTCAGAATTCGGTACTACTAGCGATTATTAAAAATCCTGACGTTAATAATTTTTCGTTTAATTATTTAGTTCAAGCTGAAGAAGGATATGATGGTTTAAAAATAACACTTAATGGCCACAATACGGGGTTTTTCGCTACGGGCATAACACAAGAAATATTTAGAGAAGAAAAAATTGCGTTAACAGAAGGTACTGACCGAATCGCTTTTATCTTTTCAAAAGATGAGAGTGATGATGGTGCTGAAGTCGGGCTTAACAAAGCCTATATTGATTTTGTGACCACTAATACATCGAACACCGCACCGGTTATTAACTTACCTCAGACCGTTTATGAAATGAAAGTTGAGAAGGAATTATTGTTAGATGCGTCTAAAAGCACTGATAAAGAAGGGAATACCCTCCATTTTAAATGGCAGTTAGTTGGCGATAAACTTGGCGCTGTACTTAAAAATGCAAATTCGGCCCAAGCAACGTTTGTCGCAGGTGATAAAGCAGGTAAAGTTACTTTTAAAGTCATCGTTACAGACCTACAGGGGGCGACTTCAAGTAAAGTAGGAAGTGTCACCATCACAAAAGATACTACTGTGGTTAAAGCAGCTGCAGAAAAGAAAAAGAGTGGAGGAGCAGGCGGGTTTTTACTGCTATTCACCTTGTTATTTTTATCGCTAAGAAGTCGTAAGTAGGTTTTTGTTCGAGTGGGACAATATTTATTACCCGCTCATTTATATATTTATTAAGGAAATTTATGAGTAAATCAATAAAGCCTACTCAAGGCATGCTCCTATTATTGCTTGCTATGACAACTTCAGCTTGCTCAGCAATATCAACAGAAGAAAATAATAAAAGTGTGGCCACGCAAGATAACGCCCTTGAAGTTATTTATGGTTTTGATGTTAAAACTGATGGTTTATGGTTTCTAGTGAAATCTAATGGTTGTACTAACGAGAAAAACTTTAACTTACAAGTTAAGCGCATAGATAATGATACTGCACAAGCCAGTCTCTTTCGTACAAAACGTGACTTATGCAGAGGTTTACCTAGGTTAGTAAGTGTCAAAATGGCAATCAACGAGCGTAATATTACTGGCAAGCACTTTACAGCACGAAACCCATTTTCGCATAAACCAGTAAGTAAAAAGAAAAAGATGTAAATAACCTGAGCTCTGCTTAATAAATGTTTCACTAGCAGCAATTTTTACTGACTTCTGTGTTAAATTCACTTGCAATAGGCTAGCTACTGACGCGCAAATTTACCTTGAATTAAGAAAAACTATCAAGCTATCGATATTGAAATAATTTAAGGTATATGTTTCAAAGCATTAACTATCTCTTAAACAGAGTTCAGGTTAAATAGCATAATTGAAGTTCCCTTATAACCAACTACTTATCGTTACTAGGGAACCAATAACCTAAAGAAAACGCTGAATAGGCAGTATTTTTTATTGTTATTTGAAGTAGCCATTTTTATGGCCATACTTTATGCTATAGACAATTCAATAGGAGGTAATATGGATATAGAGCAAAAAGATAAAGGAGTTATCGCAGTACTCCTCAAACGCTTTGAACATGAACGCTACCCAAGAATTAAACAGCTCGAAGAGAAAGTTGATAACGGTGCTGTACTCGACCAACATGATCTACGATACCTAGAGCAGGTATTAATGGACACCCACCAAGTTATTGCCATTGTAACTCGACACCCTGAATATGGGTCTTTGGCTAAAGAGACGTTACTGATGTATGAAGATATCATGACTAAATCTCAACAAAATAGTAATCAAATCTCATAAAGTTAGAGTGTTGCTAAAATCTCTTCGATTTATAGTAGTGCACTTGATTACCTAAAAAGTAATGCACCTGAGTTAGTTAAACTCAAAGGGCTTATCACGGTAAAAAAACGTAAAAACGGTTCGTGCATGCGTTAATAATAAATTTATTAAATCTCATTTTATTCATAAATATTTTGCAGATTGCATAATAGAATATGGTCAAGTAAATATGTGACTACTTTGCTATTTTTGAACTGAGTGAAAGTCTATAGTCATTAAGAATTTAACTCCAATACTTCCAGCTTTGTCTTAATAAAATCACTGTGGGAGACATGCAGTAAATCTGAAATATTTCGTATAGCATGTTCTTCATACATACAAAGCTCTTGATCGGCTAATGCTACTTGCCACAGGGTTTTCACCAGTTGAATGCGTTGTGGCGCACTATAATGCTCATTAATCAGCTTAACAAATGGGTAAAGCGAGGTAACATCTTCACCTTGAGCGGTTGCATGCTCAACCAGCGAATCAAGCTTTTGTCCAGATAAATGAAAGGACTTTCCGAGAGCCTCTTTCATTGCTTGTTGCTCAACAGATGACTTTTCTAAACTAGCTCTATTCACTTCTATGAGCAATGTAGCAGCAGCTAACTGAATTCTTTCTTGGGTATCTACTTGGTCTTCAATGTTTAGTTCTTGGCTAAAGAAATTCTTAAGTTTTGCTAACATGTTTATACCTTATTTGTTGGAAACCTACACGAGATGCTTAATTTCTATTGCTCAGTCGATGTTATTCCCAACGTCTTAAAAGAGTGAATAACGATTCTAATATTAATTCATAACTAATTTATAACTAATTTGTAACAAGTTTTGAAATTTATTCAATCATCATTCTGTCTTTTACAAAGACTATCGTATTGAGGAAGTGATTTTGAGTAAACTGACCAAAAATAAATGCTTTATAAAAAGTGTTTGTGTTGCAGTGTTTTTGTTTTGTTGTTCAGCGTTTGGCAGTGATTGGCAGGCATTGTATAAACGCCCCACGAGTATTCCGTTCCCAAGTGACAATTTATATTCCACGGAGAAAGCAGCATTAGGAAAAATGTTATTTTTTGATCCTCGTCTAAGTCAAAATTTTAATATGACTTGTGCTACTTGCCATAACCCTAGTTTTGGCTGGGAAGATGCAACAAAAACCTCAATTGGTAGCCAAAATACCTCTTTATCAAGACATTCACCGACGATTATTAATATGGCGTGGGGTAATTCCTTTTTTTGGGATGGCCGCGCTAAAACGCTAGAAGCTCAAGCTCAAGGGCCGATAGAAAGCAAAGTAGAAATGAACATATCACTGGATACTGTGGTCAAGCGTCTTTCGAAAGTACCTCAATATAGCGAATGGTTTAAGCGGGTTTTTGGCTCTTCTGGAATTTCCGGTGATAATATTCGTAAAGCAATAGCAACCTATGAACGCACTCTTGTGTCTGGTTTGGCGCCATTTGATCAATGGATAGAGGGTGATGATAACGCTATATCTAACTCAGCAAAACGTGGATTTACCTTATTCAATGGTAAAGCTAATTGCGCAGCTTGCCATCAAGGCTGGAATTTTACTGATAATCAATTTCATGATGTAGGATTATCAGGGACCGATTTAGGCTTAGGTGCACTAACTAAAAACTCAAAAGATAATTTCTCTTTTAAAACACCTGGTTTACGTAATATTGGGCAACGTGCACCTTATATGCATGATGGCCGGTTTGAATCATTAAGTATGGTAATAGTTCACTATGTTGGTGGAATTATCGATAGAAAAAGCCGTTCAGATAAACTAAAAACAATCATGCTAACAGCTCAAGAAGTTAATGATTTGGAAGCCTTTTTATTGACGTTAACGGGTGAAGATACACCGGTAACTTTGCCCCTTTTACCTTACTAGGAATAGAGATGACGATTAAAAATAAATTATTACTCATTTTTATCAGTTTAATTGCTGTATTTTCATTCTTGAGTATATACCTAGTGAGTGAGTTAAAAGCACAGGGAGATGTTACTATTTATGCTTTTAATCAACCACTTAATGCTATTGATAGCAGCCGTTCAGCAGGCGATACTTTTACTAAGGCAAGTCAGTATGCCGATAATGTTTTATCAATGAGCCAGCCTCAGAAAAGGGAGCATGTGCTAGTAAAAATAGATGAACTCTCTCATTTATTTACTCAGCAATTGAATGAAACCATAAAAAATAGCTTGACCGAAGCGCTTAAAAAAGAATCTACGTCAGTACTCGCATTAGCAGAACAGTGGTTTACCAATATTAAATTTCGTATCGCGAGTGTAGGACAAAACGAGCTCATTTCGAGGATTGAGCTTGAAAATTCGCATCATGTTATCCAACAACGCTTAGATTTTTTGGTAAAAGGTACCTTAGGCGAAGCAGCGCTTTTAGCGAAGCAGGCTGAGAGTTCAGTCAATGAAAAGTTATTTATAACCTCCATATTACTTATCTTTATCAGCTTAATCGCCATTATTACGGTGCTTATTATGGTGAAGCGCTTAATTAGACCAATAAATGAATTAATAACTGCGGTAGTTGAGTTATCCCGTGGTGATGGTGACTTAACTAAGCGTCTAACAATTAATGGTCAAGATGAGATTTCGACCTTATCTAAGGAATTTAATGGTTTCATTGAAAAAGTCCATCAAACAGTGACTGACATTACCACATCAGTTGCGAGTACCAAACAACAACTTGATGAATTTTCTACTATTTCATATGAAACACAGCAAGGAACTCTTAAACAAAAAAATCAAATTGATAATATTAGTGAAGCCATGATTCAAGTTAATGCATCTACTTCAACCGTGTCAGAAAGCTCGACAGATGTAAAAAAGCAAACAGAAGATATTTATCAAGAAACTAAAGTGAGTGTTGATTTTGTTGAGCAAGCGGTAGCTGAAATTAACCTGTTATCTACCAACGTAGCGCAAACAAGTGAAGTCATTTTTGCATTGAAAAACTCAAGCACTGAAATTGGTGAGGTCTTAAATGTTATTGAAGCCATTGCAGATCAAACAAACCTGTTAGCATTGAACGCAGCTATCGAAGCGGCGCGTGCAGGGGAGGCAGGACGAGGTTTTTCCGTTGTTGCCGAAGAAGTGCGAAATTTAGCAATGAAGACGCAAGAGTCGACCACGAATATACACAGAACAATTAGTCAAATTCAACAACAAGCCGAAGAAGCTAAGTTGATGATGGAAGCAGGAACAAGTAGCGCTACAAAATGCGTGAAAAAAAATGCTGATGTTTCTAAAGCGCTGCATTGCGTACTTAATAGCGTAGAAGGGATAAAAGTCACCAGTGAAATTGTAAGTGAGCAAACACAACAGCAGATGCAAGCAACAGAACATGTAAATGGTTACCTAGGTGAAATAATCGAAATTGCAGAGCAAACATCTGTTGGCAGCCAACTGCTAGATAATAATAGTAAAAAGGTGATTATTTCAATGAATGAAGTAAACCTAAAGGTAGAACAGTTTAAGGTTTAATACCAAGTCCATTAAGTTATTTCCCACTCTGCGAGAATTAAAAGGCTTAAAGGCAAGACATTGATTGAAGAGAATGGTTATTCAGGAGAATATACTCCTGCATTCTCTAATAAGCTGCATCCATGCAGCGTCCTTATCAAAATCAATAACACAGCATATAAGCCTTTACTTTTTATTAGGTACTCGCCCTTGGGAGCTTGTCAGAAAAGCAATAACTGCACAAATTTGTTAGGTATAGAATGACTATACCAGCACAAATTTTGATTGTTATAGTTCCTCTGACATAGCTCTGAATTGGGAATAAATTTAATGGAATTGGTATAAGTGAATTTACGAATCTGTGATGACGTGAAATAAAAAACGAAATAAAGAAAAGCAAATGCTAATGATACATTTAGTGTGGTAGCTCAAGCTAAACCAGAGGCTTTTAAATATCAGCGTTTAACTATAGCTGACATAATTTAGCAATTCAGATATGTTAAAAATTTTTGTTAGCGGGCATTCAACTTAGCTTGTTATTTATCAAAAATGATAGTTGATATGATACCAGCAGGATCTTGACTTAAACCAATCACCATCTAGGCTTTAATAAGGTATACCTCATTTATTAGCAACCTATATGATCGAATTTCCCCATACTGCCAAACCTCTTATAGCTAAAGACATCACTGCATTGATTGGTAATACTGAGTTATTACGTATCAACAGCTTGAGTCAATTAACCGGTTGTGAAATTTTATTAAAATGTGAGCAGCAAAACCCGGGTGGATCGATTAAAGATAGGGCAGCATTACAACTAGTTAAAGATGCCATCGAAAGCGGTAAGCTAAAACCTGGCATGACCATAGTGGAGGGAACCGCTGGGAATACCGGCATCGGTTTAGCCTTGGTCGCTAAAGCCTATGGTTTTAAAATGATGGCAGTTATGCCTAAGGGACAAGCTAAAGAAAAAGAACAGATGATAGCCTTGCATGATGCGCAACTCATGCTGGTAGATGCGTGCCCTTTTGCCGATAAAAATCATTTTTATCATACCGCTAAGCGTCTTGGTGAAGCGCATGATTATTGGTGGGCAGACCAATTCGAAAATATCAGCAACTGTAAAGCTCATTATCTCAATACGGGTCCAGAAATTTGGTATCAAACTCAAGGTAAAATTGATGTGTTAGTTTCTGTGGTTGGCACCGGAGGTACTATTGCCGGCACTTCATGTTATTTATCTGAACAAAACTCTAAGTTACAAACTTGGCTGGTTGACCCTTTTGGTTCAGGGATTTACGCTTATTTAAAAACAGGTAAGTATCAGGCAAGTGGTAGTTCATTTACCGAAGGGATTGGCATAATGCGTTCTGTCGAGAATTTCCGTCAGGCAAAAATCGATAAAGCTATCACTTTACCCGACCAGGACTTAGTCACTATGTCTCGACATGTTAGTCAACTTGATGGCATTTTATTAGGTAGTAGCTCCGTTTTAAATGTCGCGGGCGCTTTGTATGCTGCGGCTAAAATTGGACCCGGGCATACGATTGTCACTTTTTGTTGTGATTTGGCAGAACGGTCCTATGACAAACTTTATAACGACAAATTTTTAATTGATAAAGAAATTGTTCTTGGCTATGAAAGCCTTGAAAGTATGTTTGCCCGCTATCAAGCGGAGCCAGAAAATTCTGTAGTTGATGTTAGCTCTTAAGAGATAACATCAGCGACTGAAATTCAGAGAATGAGCAAGAGTAAACCTCAAATAATGATAGTTGGTTATTTAATGTATCTGAGTTTACTGGTCAGTCAGCTTGAATCAAGCAATGACAATCATTAATCGATGTTCGTTAATCGCTCTTTGGATTATTTAGTCGCCTAGTTGCTCCATGCTACATTATTGTTCCAAGCTTGAAGCTTATACGTTTTGCTTAAAAGCGAATATTTATGTCAGTATTTCACCAGGGTGAACCGTCAAAATAACTGTAAGCCTAGCAAATAAACCTAGGTAGTTAATCGCTTTCGCTTAATGTGAATTCACTATATAATTTTGATATTAAAGCTATAATTTACTAATCACCGCTAGGTGAATTTTATTGGTATATATTGTGAAAATAGATCGAAACAAACTTAATACCATATTGCGTAGTGGCTTGAACCCTGAAATCAAGACTCGGAAACAGCTGGCCGCACATTTAAGTTTAGATCCAACAACATTGACTCGATGGTTTTCCAGCCGAGATCGTTTGGGTAATCCAAGATACCCAGTAGTACCAGATCGACATGTGACAAAAATTCTTCAGCTTTTTAAATTAGACTCTCAAAGCTTGAATTTGAATGATGAAGAATTTCGTCAATATTGTTTTGAAAACTCACTGTCTCAGAGCTGTCATCAAAGTGAGTTAGAGCAAAAGCAAAAGTTAAGATTAGAAAAGGCCTCACAAAGAAAATTAATCATATCTGATTATTCAACAGGCAGAAATAAGAGACCATTTTTCGTCATTGCTTCTATCATGATGTTATCTGTCCTAGCATGGTATTTTATCAAGCCGTTTCATTTTAATAATTCGAAATCTTTAGTTAGTGAAGATAACAAAACAGGTAATGAGCTAAAATGCTGGACGGGTTATTCTCCAGCACTAGGTGTTTTTGATGTAGAAGATAAAGCGGATCCTTGTCATTACGGAAAATTATTTCACAATGCTTTAATGCAGTTAAAAGCTGAAAATAATAAGCTGAAATTTTCAAAACCGCTAACGGAGCGTTCAGCTAGCCAACAATATATTTCCTTTCTTTTTCAGCAATTAGAGTATCGTCGAATTAGCGATAATATTAGCCTTAATATTGAGTTGGGTAAAAGTGAACTTTACCGTTCAAACTATCAAGCGGCGCAAGCATACTTTCACAATGCTAGTGAAATGTTAACGACTTTACCTAAACCTAATCTGAAAATGTTGACTGAAATATCAACTTACAGTGCAAAAATCGCTCACGAATTACAGTAGTTTGTTCACTACTAGTTACTCTCATTAGAAAACACTGTTGATAAAAATAATCTCGTTTACTTGCTAAAAAACTTAAAATCGTTCGTTTTTCACTCTAAATTGACACACAATTGGCCTTTTCTGAGGTAATTAAACCAATAATTGACACACATTGGGCCTTTGAAGCCGCGCTTAATTCTACTAATTTACTCATCAAGCTTTACCAAATCGCCTAGCTTAATAAAGGGCAATTTATTAGCCATATTTAATCAAACATAAACATTAATTGAGTGAACTCTATATGCGTATCCCAGAAAAAAACTCAAATCGATTTATTCCTTTTAAGAAAATTTTCGTTGTTATAAGCCTTGCATCAATATTGGTTTTTGCCTGGAGCCGTTTACATGCAATGAGTAATATTACCGAGGTATCACTCGAGGATTTCATCATTGCTACGGTAGAAAGGGGGGATTTAATTCGAGAAGTGAGGGCTCCAGGCACGATAGTGCCTATTGACCTGAATTTCTTATCAGCCACATCACATGGGCGTGTCAAAGAGATTTTACTTAAAGCAAGCGATGAAGTTGATATTGGCTCTGTGATCATGGTGCTTGATAATCCTAATTTGAGTCAAGCCGTCGATGAAGCTAAATTTGAAGTTGAAGTTCTGCAAGCAGCATATAATTCACTACAACAACGGTGGCAGCAATCAATATTGAAACAACGTATCGTAGTGGCATACTTTGGTGCTCGTTATGAAATGAGCAAGTTAAGGAGACAAGCGAATCAACGCTTATTGAAAACGGGGGCGGTTTCAAATATTGATTATAACGAATCAATATTGTTAGAGCAGCAACTTAAGTTTCAGCATAAATTAGAAGTCGAATTATTAGAAAATATTCCTGCTTTAAAACAAGCTGAACTATTGGCGGCTCAGGCACAAACTAATAAGGCTAGGCGTCAGTTAGCATTACAAGAGAAACTTGCTGATGACTTATATGTGAAAGCGACGACGAAAGGAGTTGTGCAAGAAGTTACCTTACAGGTTGGTGAACCTTTCAGCATTGGCACTGTGTTAGCGCGCATAGCACAACAGGATAATTTAAAAGCAGAGTTACAAGTGCAAGAAAGCCAAGTTAAAGATGTTAAAAAAGGCCAGACTGTTACGTTATCTGTCGGCGGACACATGCTCCAAGGCACTGTAAGGCGTATTAATCCCTCGGTAGAGCAGGGAGTCGTGAAGGTCGATGTGTTTTTTATAGACGAGATACTAAAAGGTGCTCGTCCAGATCTACGCATTGAAGGAGTGATAAAGCTAGAACATTTAGAAGGTATTTTAAAGTTAAAGCGACCAGTATTCACACAGGAATACGCCTCAAGCAGCCTTTTTGTAGTTAACGAAACAAATACCTCGGCAATACGGCAGCAGATTAAATTTGGCCGTAGTTCTGTAGACGATATTGAAGTGTTATCTTCCCTTAAGGCTGGTGATCAAGTCATCGTCTCTTCAACTAATAAATATAATGAATTAAAACAGTTAAGTTTACGTTAGATGAAATTTAATAAAATAGTTAATAAGGCAAGTTACGTACTTCTTAAAATTATAAAAACAAGGATAACTCTTCATGCGAACGCTAATTGAAGACATACAATTTGCTTGTCGGAGTTTTATTAAAACTCCAGCAGTTTGTGCCCTAATAGTGGTAACTTTGGCACTAGGCATTGGCGTTAATGCTGCAATTTTCAGTATGGTTTATAACGTATTAATAGCCCCTCTGCCTTTTAGTGAAGGTGAACGTTTAGTTAAGGTTAATACCAACAACCCCAAAATCGATCGAGATGATGTAGAAGTTTCAGTAGCAACTATGTTTGACTATCGTGATAAAAATCAGCACTTATCCCATTTAGTTGAATACCATCAAATGAGTTACATCTTGCTGGGACATGGTGAACCTTCGAGTTTGAAAGCGGGTGTTGTTAGCTGGGATTATTTTGAAATGCTGAAAGTGAGACCCATATTGGGCAGAACTTTCTTACCAGGCGAAGATGAGTTGGGCGCGAAACCTTTACTAGTCATGTCGCATCACTACTGGCGTGAAGTGTTTGGTAGCGATCCAAATGTTATTGGTATGAACTTGCAGATGGGGTTTAAGCTGCATCAGGTTATCGGAGTATTGCCGCCAATGGCGGCTTATCCTGCTAAAAATGATATCTGGGTTACGGCGCCATCATGCCCGGTACGAGGTAGTAGCGGGGCAGTAAATGATCGCAATCGCACTATGCTGACCTTGTTTGGAAAATTAAAGCCTGACATTAGCCTGCAACAAGCGAGTTTGGATTTGAATAATATTTCTGAGCACTTAATTACAGACTTCCCCGATTCTTACCCTGAAAATCAAGGGCTAAGTAATACACTAATACCATTAAAGTCAGCGATGGCCGGTGATTCAAGCTCAACCTTTTATTTATTAATGGCTATTACCGCATTGGTCTTACTTATTGCTTGTGCCAATGTTGCCAATTTAAATTTAGCTCGTACAGCTAATCGCAAACAAGAGTTTGCCATACGTGAGGCATTAGGTGCCAATCCCAGACGAATTGCGCGTCAAGTGCTGACTGAGAGTATTTTGCTGTCGCTGATTGGTGGTGGCTTAGGGTTGTTTTTAGCCCTTTTTAGTATTGATTTGCTCGCTGGTTTTGCTGCGCATTACACTGCTTTGGCGAGTGAAGTGAAGATCAATTGGGACGTACTTGTCTTTTGCTTAGTCATTTCGGTATTGACCGGTATTATTAGTGGCGCAACAGCTGCGTTTCAAAAGCGTCATATCAATGAAGCCTTAAAAGAAGGCAGCGGTAATATTACTGCGAGTACGGCAAGCAATAGACTGAGAAAAGCCTTACTAATAATTCAATTTAGCTTGGCATTCATTGTTATTACCAGTGCGACGCTGGTTAGCTTGAGTTTGTATCGTTTGAATAATCAAGAGACGGGTTTTGACAGTAGCAATATTGTTGCCTTGCAGATGGGGCCAGGCGCCTCTAGTGGCACACTGAAACAGTGGCATGACTTTGCACGAGAAACCGCCCATCGTTTAGAGAGAAAAGTAGAGATAGAGCAAGTTGCCTTTTCGACTACTTATCCAATGACCGAAGGTCGCCGACAATTAACTTTCTTTCAAATTGAAGGACAACCACCTATAGATAGCAGTGAGCGCCCTGATGCGCTTAGAGCAGCTGTTTCGCCAAGCTATCATCAAGTGCTTGATATTCCTTTACTGCAAGGACGATATCTTAAAGAGAGCGACAATGAAGATAACCCAGGTTCGATCTTAATTAATCAACATTTTGCTGAAGTATATTTCGCGGCTGAAAACCCAATTGATAAACGCATCTCGCTAGATAAAGGCAAAAGTTGGTTAAGCATACGTGGTGTTGTTGCAAACACTAGAGAAATGAGTGTTGATATCGCACCCGTCGCAACATTTTATAGCACCTTTATGGAGTATTCTCGCTGGAGCTGGATGAAAGTACTTATCAAAAGTAAGGAGCCATTACATGTTATTAAAACGAGTATCACAGATACCATTCATGACATTAAACCTCAGCAAGCTGTCAATAACATTACCACGCTGAATCGACTTAAAGAAAAGTCATTGTCATCGGCTAACTTGGTTGGTCAATTGGTATCTATGTTTGCTTTGTTGGCCTTTAGCATAGCACTTAGTGGTGTTGTCGGGATTGTTGGTTATAACGTCAGTCAACGAAAAAAAGAGATAGGTATACGCGTAGCTCTTGGGGCAAACCCGAAACGTATACGTATGCTCTTTGCCGTGCAAGGCATGTCACTTTGCGCAATAGGGATTGCCTTAGGGGCAATTATTATGGCGTTTATATCGCCTGCCTTAGGCAACGTGTTATTTGAAACCGAACCCTTTAATTTACCCATGTATTTAATAACTGCCGTCGTTGTTTCACTATTTGCTGCATTGGCTATTTTACTGCCAGTGAAACAAGCAACGGCTATCGAACCAAACCAAGCATTAAGAGAACAGTAAAGCTTAGTATCAGTAGAACTAAAAACAAAAATAAGCACTCAGCAACTGTTTAGCTCAATAAAGATAAAGGACATAAATAATGAAAAATGAAGCTTTGATAAAATTAACGAAACTGACCAAAGACTTTACTGGTGATGCCGGTGTAACAAGTGCAATAAAGGGCGTCGATTTGACTATCAGTGCCGGTGAGTACCTGAGTATCGCAGGTCCGTCTGGCTGCGGTAAATCTACACTTTTGTCTATTCTGGGATTACTTGAAACACCGTCTAGTGGGGAGTATTTATTGAACGGCTATCTGGCACACGATTTGGATGTTTACCAACGCGCTGAAATTCGTAATAAAGAGATCGGTTTTATTTTTCAGGCATTTAATTTGATAGGAGATTTAACAGTGTTAGAAAACGTCGCATTGCCGCTATCTTATCGGAAAATGAAAAAGAAAGAACGGTATGAAATAGCCATGAATTCCTTGGAAAAAGTCAATATGGCTGATCGCGCTAAATACTACCCAGCACAGCTATCAGGCGGCCAGCAACAACGTATTGCTGTTGCTAGAAGTCTAGTCGTAGACCCGTCTATATTATTGGCCGATGAACCTACCGGTAATCTTGATACCGCCAATGGTGGCGCCATTATGGACTTATTTGATGAATTGCATGATGAAGGTCGAACCATTTGCATGGTGACCCATGATGCCAGATTTGCTAAACGTAGCAAACGCATAGTTCAGCTAGAAGATGGTGTTCTGCGATAAATAGGGCTGTCGGTTCGATGAGTTGACGAACAGTTTAATTTTTTTCTATCAGTCATCACTTGCTCAATCTAACAATTTAAAATAAAAATTATAAAGGACAATATTATGTTAATTTTTCATATTATTGCGGGAATCTTAGTACTACTCTTTGGCAGTATGGCTTTGATTGCCTCTAAAGGCTTACGCCTTCACAAACTGGCAGGTAATATATTTTTTATCTCTATGGTGGTTTTATCTTTGACTACTATTTATTTGGAAATCCAGTTTGACGATTTTCCTATTATGGGTATATTTTCACTATATTTTGCCAGTACTTCATGGCTGACAGTGAAGCGCCAAGCAGGAACAACCGGAGCATTTGAGGTGTGTGCCTTCCTCTGTATTGCTATGGTGTCTATCACTTTTTATAAATGGGGCTGGGATATTGTTTATAACGGCAAAGTACTTGAAGGAACACTGCCATTAGCAATGTATTTTATCTTAGGAAGCTTTGCTGCGTTTGCTGCAATTTTAGATCTTAATATGATAATACGAGGAGGACTTGTTGGTGCTCACCGTATTGCCCGACATTTATGGCGTATGTGCATCGCATTGCTTTTGGCAACGATGTCATTTCTTAGCCAAGATATATTCCCTGAATTTATTCAAAATACAGGCTTACTTTGGTCACCGATCATTTTACTTCTCTTGATAATTTTTTTCTGGCTATGTCGCTTACCATTTAGCCAATGGAGAAAATTTAGATCTGCCTAATACGCTAAGCTAATCGCTATATCATATTGCTATCAATGCAAGCTGTAGTGGTTAATTACTGGTAAGAACCTTTAGATCTTTTTCAAATGCATTGTTGTCCAATTAGTACAGCAAATGTAACAATTTAAGGATAACTTATATATGGTTAATTCATTGAAAAAAGGATAATTAATATGATTTGAAGGTGGCTCTATGAGTAAAACACTGAGTATCAACTTTGAAGTGTGACAAAAGTATCAATTGAGCTTATGTTTCTAACAGCCAAAAATTAGGAATAAGTTTGATAGAGTTACATTATTTATGAGCAAGTTGAAGTTGTTACTTAAGTGCTCGATCGTGAAGCTACTTTTCTCATTTAACGTCCTAATTAAAGCCTGTTAACCCTTAATTATTGGATTTGTTTTGGTGTGTAAGCAAATTCGATTCTATTACCACTAGGCTCTCTTATCATCATATGTATCGTTGGGCCAGCACCGTTAGGCTCAGGTGCAAACTCAATAATTACACCCTCTGTTTTTTTGCAACGTTCATAAAGCGTATTTAAGTCATCTAAACTGGCAATACTTAAGGCTAAATGATGCAGACCGACATTATTCTTTCTGTCAAAAGCTATATTTTTTGATGGGGAAGTGACTTGCCAAAGTGTTAAGAATAATTTGCCATCAGTGACAAATTTAGAAGGGTAATCATCATAACCACCGACCACTTTCCAGCCCAATGTATCGGTAAAAAATTGCGTTGATTTTGCTAAATTGGAAACGGTTAGCCCTAAATGGTTTATACCTTTTGTTATTGGGGCATTTAACGTATTTATTGCTGAGTTGGCTAGTGCACTATTCGCAGTAATAATCGACGTAATAAAACATAACGCTATAACTTTTTTGTTCATATTGAGTTCCATAAATATAGTGTATTTCAATAGACCGTTAATCACGTTAGTTCATTCAAAATTTATAGTGATAAGTGATAACGCTGTTTATTGGGGTAGTGCTCTTAGAGTGCACAGACTGTGATTGCGTAGTGTCTTCTTTGCATATATTCCTACTATGATCGAAAATATTGTTGATCTAGTACCTATATTAATAATTAATAGATAGTCACTATATAATTAGGGTGCAATACTTAGGCTATTCCTATTCGTGAGCAAACAGTAATAATCATTCATGTGCATTTTATTTATTGCCATAGAGCAACACCCCAAGTATCCGTTAATTATTTGTGCTAATCGAGACGAGTTTCATCAACGGCCAACACAAGCGATGCATGTTTGGCAAGAGCCCAATATTCTTGCAGGAAAAGATTTGCAAGCAGGCGGGACTTGGTTAGGTTTATCGTCTACGGGAAAATTTGCCGCATTAACTAACTTTAGAAAATTTCCGTTAAATGATGAACCTAAAAAGTCTAGGGGTGACCTTGTTTTACAGGCATTAGCGGATACTAAGGTAAATATGACAGCTGAGTTGGCACAGCAGGCAGAGCAGTATCACGGCTTTAACCTCATCTATGGCTCACTTAAGCAGCTGTACTGTTATGACAGTGTAAATAACGAAAATCATCAACTTAGTAAAGGTGTTCATAGTATTTGTAATGGTGCGTTAGATGATATTTGGCCTAAAATGGCGAGAGGAGAAAAGCTGTTGAGTGAAATGATTCACTCACATGTGAATCTATCTATTAATGCATTATTTGATTTAATGACTAATGATAAACAGGCTTTACCTCATTTACTACCTGAAACAGGACTTGATGAGGAATGGGAGCAACTACTCAGTGCTATTTTTATTAAATCACCGACATATGGCACACGCACAACCACTATAATCACGCAAGATGTCGAGGGAAATGTTGAAACCTATGACCGCAGTTATGCACCATCAGGTGAGTGTGTTGCTAAACAACACTTTAATTTAGCAAAGGCTTTTAATGCTTACTGATGGGAAATAACTTAATGGAATTGGGATAACTCTTTAGTTAACTTTAACTTTATTATTGACTCCGTCGTTAAGTCTTATGTACCTAATCACTATATCCGTCAATGAAGAACCAAAATTCAGTTTGCTCTTACAAAGTCTGAAAATTGAGCCAATCGAGCCAGTTTTTATTACTATCTAATTTAGGCTTTTTAAAAATGAATAGTAACAGCTTGCTTATCCATATAATTTTTCAGTGATTTAACTGTAATTTTCAATAAGAAACCGCTTATAAATAGTCTTACCCTCAACACTCATCCATGCACCCTGCGTATTTTCTCGTCTTTAACTTGACGTTATTGATTAGATAACAACCATTTAATTAAATTCATCGAGTTTCCTTTAGGAAACTTTATTCACTAAAGTGGATTTTATTTCAATTAAAGTGTATTTTATTGCGCTATCTCAACTTTTATATCTAAGTAAACATGAATAATAAAAAGGTCAATTATTAGATATACAAAAATCAGCACAATAATTCAGCCGATAGATAATTAATAAAGCACTATTATAAAGTGCTATAAAAAAGTAAATATCAAGGGTGAAATATTAATGCTTCAACAACTATACGGCAGTGTTATCTAGGGCGTTCTCAATATTATTTGGGCTGCTTCCCTTCATAAACAGATGCCTCATTTGCTTAGGAAACTTTTATGGAATTACTTAAGGGTATAACCCTTCTTCTTGCTGCTTTAACGGCATTTTCTTTATTTAGTCGTTATGCGCCTCATGGCACAAAGGCGATGGGTGGACTCGCCTCCGCAGCAGTTGCTAGCTTTTTAGTAGAAGCTATTCATGCCTATATATCTGGTGACTTTCTTGGAATTGATATTTTAAGAGAGACTGGTCTCGCTGCTGGTTCTATGGGGGGGCCTGCTGCGGCAGCCCTTGTTGCATTAGCCTTAGGTGCTAACCCTGTATTTGCCATTGTTGCAGCTATTGCCACTAAAGGAACTGGTATATTAGCCGGCTTTATTGCGGGTTATATTTGTTACTTTATTTCTAAAGTTATTGAAAAACACCTTCCAGAGGGGATCGATATTATTGTTGGCGCATTAATTATCGCACCTTGTGCTTATATGATTGCGCATGCATCAGGGCCTGTCGTAGGTAACATTATGGCAATTATAGGTACGGCTATAACTGGAGCAACGAGTGCATCACCTTATGTAATGGGCTTTTTGCTTGGTGGTCTGATCAAAATGATCTGTACTTCTCCATTAAGTTCTATGGCACTAACGGCAATCCTTGGTTTAACTGGCCTTCCGATGGGAATAGCGGCTATTGCTTGTGTTGGTGGATCATTCACTAATGGAATTTTGATGAAAAGACTAAAACTGGGTGATAGAAACAAAGTCATTGCCATCATGTTGGAGCCATTGACCCAAGCGGATATTGTGACAAGAAATGCCTTTAAAATTTACTCTTGTAACTTCTTCGGTGGCGCGTTATCTGGTTTAGTTGCGGTCTATTTCAATATTATCAATGATGCTCCGGGTACTGCAGCACCAATTCCTGGTTTGCTTGCACCTTTTGCTTTCAATGAAGCTGGTACCGTTGTAATGGCCGTTTTTGCCGCAGCAATTTGTGGTATTGCTGCAGGTTATATTGGTAGTAGTCTCCATTTGAAACTTGATGAAAAACGTGCAAATAAACTGAGTGCTGCTACTGCGGTAGCGACTTAAATTGTCTATGTGATAAAGGGCTATAAAAAGCTCTTTATCATAAGCTTGAACCCTTATCTTTCAATAATAACACTATACTTTAATCACTATAGCGTAGTTGAGATAATACCTAAATTTATGCTTACTTTGATATACTCAAAAGAGCACATGTATGCTTATACCTTCTGCAGGTTTTAATCAAAGTGTGTTGTACTTAGCGAATTATATAAGTATTGCAGTAATAGGGTATGCTATTAGTTAGCAGAAAATCTGACGAAGTAAATACAGTCGAGATTTTTAAAGTTAATGTGTATGTATGATATGGGCTATACCAGTGTTTGACAAAAGAATACCTCTTATATCAAGAGGTATTCTTAATTCAAAATGACTATAGGTTCACTGCATCTTTTAATGCTTTACCCGCTTTAAAAGCAGGTACTTTCGCAGCAGAAATCTGGATTTCTGCACCTGTTTGAGGATTGCGACCAGTACGAGCAGCACGATCATTTACCTTGTAAGTACCAAAACCCACTAATGCGACATCACCGCCATTAGCTAATTCAGCTGTTACAGAACCAATTAAACTATCTAAAGCACGGCCAGCTGAAGCTTTTGAAAGGTCTGCGCCTTCAGCTATTTTCTCTACCAATTCACTTTTGTTCATTATTATTTTTCCTTAATTATGGTTGTCATCAACATACTAAAAAATAACGGTGAATTGAGCAATAGAAATCGTAAATTTTGTGTAAATAGTGGACATTTTGTTTGTTTTTCGGTTACTTAAAGTAGTAAAGACACTCATTTTCAATCGAGTTATACACCTCTGAGTGTTTGAGAAACTCGTGTTCTTCTCGATAAATTGGTCACTTTTTCTATACTAAGTTTAGACATCACATATTATCGACATAAAATATTTATAGTCACATTTTTATTTTTCAGTCTCTCGAAAGCAGTGCTATTAATAATTTATCGCGTTATGATATTAAACTTATGAAAACAATGGTAATTTCTTGAATAAAGTGATTAGATAGGGAATGTTTTTTTAATTCCAAACCCTTGTTTGAATCAGTATATTAAATGAGTTTATTATGACCTTTTGGCAAAAGTTTTCTGCATTAAATAAGCGCACTAAGGCTATGATTTATAGCGGCATAGCCGTAGTACTTTATGCCATCATTGGCTTTTTAATTTTACCTCTCATTCTAAAGCCACTCATAATAGATACAGTGACAGAAAAATTAGAGCGACAATCTCAATTAACTGCTATTGAATTCAATCCGTTTACTTTATCTATAACTTTAAAAAAGTTCAGTATTCGCGGCAAGCATACAGATAAATTGCTTGGATTTGATTTATTGACTTTAAATTTCCAGGCTTTCCCTCTTATACAAAAAACGATTTCTTTTGACGAAATTATTATTAATAAACCAGATGTTAGCGTATTAATACTGGCGAATGGTGACTTAAACTTTCAAGACATCATCATTAAAAATACTGCTCCGCCAAGTGAAATTGACAGTGAAAATAGCAATGATCCTGCTTGGATTTTATCGATAGATAAGTTTCGTCATAATGAGGGGATTATCAACTTTAGTGACCTCAATAGACAAACTGCCTACCACCATAAAATTAAAGAGATTAATGTTGCCTTGGATAACTTTTCCACCAAAGCGGGCGATAATAATATGCACCATGTGAAAGCTAAAACATCACAGGGCACTGAACTTAACTGGCACGGTAAGTTTAGTTTATCTCCCCTTACGTCATCGGGTGATATTAGTTTTGTTAGCCCATTAAAAGTTATTTCAGATTATATGCAACAAAGAATATTATTTGATATCACTGAAGGGTCATTAAAGATTAATAGTCACTATGATTTTAACTTATCGGGTGATCAACCAGAATTTATAATCAATAATTTACTGGCCTCAATTTCAAAATTAGAAATTCGCCGTAGAGAAGATAATAAAAAAATTATTACCTCAGACGAATTAAGGTTAGACCTTGAGCAACTGAGTTCATTAGATAAAAACATAATTATTAATAGTGTTTCAAACGAAGGCAGCTTTATTGCGGTTAACAGAGATAAATTATCGCAGTTTGATATTGAAGACTTATTTGTATTGCAACAGTTAAATCAATCTGCTGATACTGCTAACAGCAAAGTCGGAACGGAAAGTCCGATCGAAAGTTCGACTGAAGTAGGTTCAGCCGAAAACCATACCGATAATGCCTCTGCTAGCTGGGATCTCGAGATAAAGTCAATCACCTCACAAAATAATAATATTGTCATTAACGACAGCTCTGTCGTCCCCACTGCAATTCACAACGTCAACATAAACTCTTTAGCAATTAAAAACTTAAAGCCTTTTACTGACGAAATAGCACAATTATCTTCTAAAATACGCTTGAACAGTCAAGGGGATATTAAGATAAAAGCAACAGTAAAACCTGAGTCTAAACGCCTGTCCGTTAACCTTGATACAGAAAATATATCGTTAGATGGTTTCCAGTCTTATATTAATGCTTTTGCCAACTTGAAAATACTTCAAGGTGAATTAGCTACAAACTTAATGATTGATGTCGACGCTGCCAAGGTGACACCTTTATTGAATATTAAGGGGGATATAAACATCAATTCACTCAATGTTATAGAGACGACATTAAATGAAGAGTTGGTAAGTTGGAACAACTTAGCATTAAACGATATTCAATTTAGTTACCCTAAACAACATTTAACCTTGTCTGCTATTAACATTAGCGAACCTTTTTTACGTCTCGTCATTAATGAAGCTAGTACAACTAATATCCAACAGTTAGTGAAAGAGCAACCAGCAGAACAGTCTAATATAGAAGTGAAAAATACTGAGTCAGAGGTCAACAGTGACGCCAGCTCAACAGGGCAAAACTTTACCGCAGATATTAATGAAATAAACATAACAAACGGTAAGTTAGATTTCTCAGATAGCTCATTAACGCCAAAATTTAGCGCCGGAATTTACAGTTTAAACGGTGATATAACAGGATTATCTTCTAATGAAGACAGCAGAGCAAAAATAGATTTAAAGGGTAAAGTTGATAAATATGCGCCTGTTATTATTAAAGGCGCCGTAAACCCATTAAGTCATGATGCTTTTACTGATATTGACATGTTATTTAAAGGAATCGAGTTAACAACATTTACACCTTACAGCGGAAAATTTGCTGGCTATGCGATAGATAAAGGCAAGCTGAGTTTAGGGCTGAATTATAAATTGTCGAATAATAAACTTGTTGCTGAGAATAATGTCACCTTAGATCAGCTCACGTTAGGCGATGTTGTTAATAGCGAAGAAGCGACCAGCTTGCCAATAAAGTTTGCCTTATCAATGCTGAAAGACAGCGATGGGGTTATAGAATTTAATCTGCCTATTCGAGGTGATATTGATAATCCGGACTTTAAATACTCAAGCTTGGTGTGGGGAGCATTAGGTAATTTGATTACCGGTATTATCAGCTCGCCATTTAAAGCATTGGCAAGTTTAGTCGAGGGAGATAATGATAATCTTGACCATGTAATTTTTAGCGCAAACAGTTTTGAGCTTAATGAAGCAGAGCAGGGCAAACTTAATACTCTTGCCAAAGCGTTATTGCAACGACCTTCTTTGTATATTGAAATAAGAGGATTAAGTTCTAATTTAATTGATCATGACGAAATGGCCTATGCAAAAGTATTGAAACAGTTGCAAATATCACCGAGAACCTTATCAGATGCACTGAGCGAAGATGAGAAAACAGCGTTAATCGATTATTATCATTCGTTGAATAAACAAACTGAGCAAATGCCGCAAGAAAAACTGAAAGAAGCTACTGAAAAGCAAGCGGATGAGGCTCCTGTATTAACTAAAGAAGAGCAAGCATTAAAGCAAGAGAAGTTTTTTAACGAGGCGGTAAAGTTTATTCTTGCTGAAACAACCGTAACAGACGGTGAATATTTACTGCTGGCAAAACAACGTGCATTACAAATTCAAAAGCACCTTATTGAAACTGCTCAAGTGCCTAGTGTTAATGTGTTTTTGCTCGATAGCAGTATTGAAATTGAAAACGAGCTTGCCAATATTGAGCAATCACAAATAACGTTACCGCTTAGTTTAAAAGCAAAATAAACGGCTAAGTTGTTAGTAATTTAGTCAGTGGTAAATTACTAACATACTCAATGCGGATGATTTAAGAATATGATGGAGAAACAAATGAAATTAATGCGTTTTAAGGTGTTGCTGGTCAGCACGTTATCAATATTACCTTTGCTGGCAAATACCTCAGAAATAGTGACTAGCCCTGAGACGTTAGAAGCACGTTCCTTAGTAAAAGCGTTTGGCAATAATTTAAAGCATGTATTAAAAACGTCAATGAAATCAGGCGGTCCGATAAAAGCATTAGAGCAGTGTAATATGCAAGCCGGCCCTATTGCTCAAGAGATTGCTTTATCATCAGGTTGGGGCATAGGTAGGACTTCATTGAAAGTTAGAAATGAAAACAACTTACCAGATAATTGGGAAATGACGACGCTACGTCAATTTGAAAATCGTAAAGCTGCAGGGGAAAACTTAAAAACCATGGAGTACGCAGAAACGGTGAAAGCAGGCGATAAATTAGTCTATCGTTATATGAAAGCAATCCCTACAGCAGGTTTATGTATAACCTGTCATGGCGGGAATATTTCACAAGACATTACACAAAAAGTTAAGTCGCTTTATCCGAACGATCAAGCAACAGGGTTTATGGTCGGTGACATTCGTGGCGCCTTCAGCTTACAAAAAATCATTAACTAATCATTCGCTTTAATTAGATGATGATCAGCGAGTATTAAAAGGGGTAACGGCGTTTTAATACTCGCGACATATTAACTATTGAAGTCGTGTAAAATAAGTCACTATTTCCTCAGTCACTACTTCAACAAGTACAGCATTGATGTTTTTAATTTCATCGGTTTAACGGGCTTATTTAATAATAAAATCTCGCTATCTTTGACTTCTTTTTTCAGTTGTTTACTGTAATTAGCGGTTATCATCATCACTGGCAATGCTTTATCTCGTCGTTGATTAATTTCTTTTGCCACATCAAAACCATTGACGCCGTCATCAAGGTGATAATCAACGATCAATATGTTGGCATGATCCTGAGAAATATCTACTTGTTGTTGCAAGTCTTCTAGGCTGGTGGCTGTGATAACTTCACATTCCCAACCTGCTAGCAGTTGTGACATACCAGCACATACGCTGGCGTCGTTATCAACAAGCCAAATTTTGCTATTGGCTAATACTGGGTTATCCAAAATAGCATTTAGCGGGTCATTTGATTGAGGTAAATCGCTTATTTTACCCAGCGGAACTTTTACTGAAAAGACAGAGCCTTTACCTAGTGTAGAGCTAACATTAATGGGGTGCTCTAGTACTTTGGATATTTTATCGACTATAGCTAACCCTAAACCAAGACCGTTTCGAAACGCGGTTTGAGAAGCTTTAAGACGTTTAAATTCTTTGAATATTTCCTGTATTTGGTCTTGAGCAATACCTGTTCCGTTATCCCAAACTTCGATAGATAGGTGGTTATCTTGACGTCGACAGCCCAGTAAAACCTTACCATTGTTCGTATATCTAAAGGCATTTGATAAAAAATTACGCAGAATGCGGGCGAGCAATACACTGTCGCTGTTGACCACTACATCGCTGCTTACATAACGTAACTCAACTTGAAATTGTTCGCTAATTTGTTGGTACTCACTCACTAGGTTATTGAGTAGGTCTGATAATTTAAACGAACTTTTATCAGCTTTAACCACGCCTGCATCAAGTTTGGAAATATCAACCAAAGTAGAGATTAAATTCTCTAGATCATCTAATGAATTTGCGACAGAGTTAAGCTGATTTTTAGTCTTATCTTCTAAAGGTCGTTCCATTAATGAGCTAGTAAAAAGCTGGGCGGCATTTAAGGGCTGTAATAAATCATGGCTAACAGCGGCTAGAAATTTTGTTTTTGAAATATTCGCAAATTCTGCTTCGCTTTTGGCTTTGACCAAATTGGTTTGTGCCTGACGACGTTCTTCTACTTCTACTTGCAACTTGTCATTTAAACTTTGCAGTTGAAAGGTTCGCTCTTGTACTCTCACTTCCAATTGGTCATGCGCTTTTTGCAGTGCTAAGGCATTTTTTCTTCGCTCAGTAATGTCACGAATAAGTACAAAAAATCCAAGGACATCACCGTTAACATCACGATTTGGTACATAAGATTTTAATAAATAGCTCGACTCACCAAATTTATTTTTTTCATCGATGGTAAAACTGACACTCTCACCTTGTAGAGCGCGATCAACATAACGTCTTATTTTGGTAAAATTTGAATGCACACGACTTTGTTCTAACTCTAAGCCATTAAGCCCACCCTGAGGCCAGCCGTACCAGTCAACATACACTTGGTTGGTAAACTGATATTTCAAATCCTTACCGACATAAGCAATCATGGCAGGTACGTTATCGGTGATCAATCGTAGCCAACTTTCACTTTCTCTTAATGATTCTGCATAGCGATGGCGTTCGGTAATGTCGCTATAGGTCTTAATAGTTTTGCCGTTTTTAAGTCGGTGACTATTTATTTCTAATACTGTGCCGTTAATTAATATTTGGGTATAAGAATAGCTATTGCTACTTGATTTAGGGGCTAAATCGAGTTCTGTTAAATGTTGCATATTATCAATCGTCGGTGTTCCCCGTAACAGGTGAGGGGATAATTGACTGATTTGGGCAAAACGAGTATTCCATACTTCGATTTTGTTATGGCTGCTGATCAACACCACACCTTGAGAAATGTTATCAATTAAGTTTTGTAGTAACAGCGATTTTTGTGCCATACCGCGTTCATAACGGGCACTTTCTGCTGTTTTTACCGCGGTAATGTCTGTATAAAGCATTACCCAGCCACCTTCGCTAGTTTGGTGTTCATTTAATTGAAACCATCGACCATCTGATAATTGATATACCGGGCTGGCAAACGCATCGCCTGGAGATGCTCGTTGAATAATACCGCGGGTTTTGGCTAAATCTTTTAAATCTTTGAGATTTACTCCTTCAGTAATAGGTAAACCTGAGTCAATCCAAAAATTAGCAAAATTGCTGTTTTGTAAAATGATTCGCCCTTTACTATCGAGTAAAACGAAGGCTTCTGAAATACTTTCAATGGCATCAATAAAACGTTGTTTGAATAGGTTTGCTTGAGAATTTGCTTGTTTTAATGCGTGATTACTGCGCTCAAGTTTTGCCAGTGTTTCATTTAGCGTTTGCGTTTTTTCCCTAACTTGTTCGGCTAAGTGAACCGAGTGTTCAAAAGCCGTGTAGGGTGCGTATTGGTTTTCACCGCTATCTTCTACGCGTTGCATTAAAGCGTCGTTAATTTTTTTTAATTTAATATTTTGTTGTTTTAACTGCGCTAGCTCTTCTTCTAGGGATTGATCACTCATTTATGCCTCCTGCGATGTAAACACCGGTAAAGGTTTGGTTTAAATGCGTACCATTAATGTGTTCGCCATAGGTATTAAAACCAGCAATATTATATTTTGCATTTAATTTTTGTACTTGTTTTTCAAGACCTTTTTGTTCGATCTCTAAACGTCGTAAAAAGCAATCACAGGTAAGTACTAACTCCGGCTTTCCGTAGCGGTGTGATATTTCATCTAACCTGTCGGTAACTGGATCAAATATATCGCCCATTTCAACCGCTGTGAGCACAATACCAACATCAACAGCACAATAAAATGTCAGGCTTAAGTCTGCTTCATTCACTTTTTGAATAGAACGAATATAATAGTGACCACCCACTTTTACGGCTAAAGGGTTGAGTGAAAATACTTCAGGGCTTAAGTCTTTTAACTCCATATTTAATAATTTTGCATACTCCAGCGCAGCGGGTTCTGCATTGAGTTCATAGACGGTTCTACTGTCAGCGTCTGCTGCTGTTACTACTAACTTTTCTGTTGGTAGTGCAATATGGTGACAATTAAATACCTCGAAAGATAAGGTGGTGTTTACCATGATGACGATGGCAGCATTTTGATAAAAAGTACCTTGATAATAAACATGGGTTTTCGCTAAATTAATATCATCGCCAGCAGAACCGCCGAAATGAGGAATGCCCCGCGTTGCTGAGTTTAAGGTAACCAAAAATTGTTCTTCATTTGAGGAGAGACCGTCGAGTAAGGTCAGTAAAAAACTATTATTTTTGATGACAGTTAAGTCGCTAGTCTGACAACCTTCGACTAACTCATTTATTGTTGACTGGGCATTAATGGTATCAAACTTTTCCATTGACTCGATAAGTTTTGCACTGATGGCAAAGTACTCACTAGAGAAACCGATAGCCACAATAGAGTGTTGTTCGTACCCCTGTTGAGTTACTTCTCCAGCCGTTGTACAGCCAACAATTTTAGTCTCTTTGAAGGTCTCTTCCATTGTTTGGGCTAATGCATCTAATGCATAGGTTGAAGAACAATAAAATAATACAAAGCAAATATTGTCTTGATTGAGTTGCTGATAAAGTTCTTGGCTTGCAAGGAATGGGTCGGTAGCATTACTGACTGCGGTAATTGTTTTAATAGTATTCATATAATTCCTTTGGACAAGCTGATACATTTTTTAAATAAATGAAATATAGAATAACCATATTTACCCTGATTTGCATGTGCTAACTTTGCTATTAACACATTAACTTCTAAGTGATTTTTTGTACCTTCTATAAATAGTCTTACTGCATGCCTTAGCTAACATTTTTTTTGCTCAAGCTGATTTATATAATCGGTATGTGGTGTTACCACGACTACTTTGGCTTTTCTTTTTTTTGAATACTTATCAACAACGCATTCTTTCGGACTCTTAATGGTGACTAAACATTCCAAGCATTGAATACATTCGCCATAGTCAACAGAGCCGTCTTTATTAATCGCATCAATACCACACTTTTTATTACGGCAAAGTTGGCATGGCGAACCACATTCTTGGCGTCGGGTTAACCATTTGAAAAGCGGGTAACGGCCAATAACGGCAAGTCCTGCACCTAACGGGCACAAATATCGGCAATAAACTTTGTGAATTTTTAAGCTAAGCGCAAGTAGAAGTACGACATACAAGACAAACGGCCAATAGCGAACAAAGTTGAGCGTTATACTGGTTTTAAAAGGTTCTATTTCGGCGAGTTGCTCGGCTAGAGTCAGTGAATAAAACGAACTACCAACCAATACAATAAGCACCGAATATTTAATTTTTTGTGCCGCTTTATGATGCTGAGGTTTTATTTTTATTTGCTTTATTTTGAGTTTATTGGCGACTAAGGCTGCGAATTCTTGTAATGCGCCAAAAGGGCATAACCAACCACAAAATAAACCTCGGCCCCAAAGGAAAAGACTAATAAAGACAAAGACCCATAAGATAAAAATGATTGGATCAAGCAGGAAAACATCGATATTAAACCCCTGCCATAGAGACAATAATAAGGTGTAAATATTAACAACTGATAATTGCCCTTGTGCATAAAATCCTATAAAGCCAATGACAAAAGCTAAAGAAACAAATCGTATTTTGTGGGTGGCATTAGCGTTTTGGGCGAGTGTTGCTTGTTTGATAAATAACCCAACTAAAAAGATAAGGTAACTGCTAAGTATAATGATATCTGTGCTACGACTTATCCATATTTTTAACCATAAGGGGCGATTTTCTTCAGCATTAATTTCGGGAATATTTTCCATAAATAAGCTCTCAGGTAAGCTGTTATTTATTGAAAAACTGTGTTGTTGCTGAGATAAAAATGACTTGTTATAACTGACCATTAGCGATAACGAAAATTCTTTATTTAACTCAAACCCTGATTGAGACTTTATTCTAAAAACTTTAATGTCATTAAAGTCTGGTACGGTGAGCGCAAATGAAGGGTCTGAAAAACTGTAAAAGTCGATATCACGTATATCAACAGGCAGTGTTGCTTGTTGTGCGCTCAAGCGGTTGGGTACGGTTTGTGGAATAAAGTCTTCACTAACAAAGTCATATTGACCACTACCAAACATCATTAAGGCATGTTCACCTGGTTTTAAGCTATCGAGTAAACGTTGATACTCTTCTTCACCTAACAAGTTTTTACCAATGATAGGGATATTGACAAAAGCAAAATAGAGGTCGATAAAGTCCTCTCCTTCCTCAGTAAGTTGCTGTATTTCATTGGCTAAATTTGTCGGTGATGTTTCAGTCAACGCCAGTGCTTGTTCACGATTAAGCTGCCAATGGGTAATAAAATTTCTATCCAGCAATTCTGTAAAGTTCATTGCCTGAAAGTGATCGGCATTGATACTGACTTGTGATGGCGCTACAAAGCCTGAAAGCCTTTCTCGTGCTACCTTGAGCGCAGAGGCGGTAATGGTGTCGTTGATTACCAAGACTGATATTGTGGCGCGCGTAACCCCGTCAATATAGGTAATATCATTGGCCGTTTTAGAGCGCGCGTTGACAATAAATCGCTCTTTAATTGAATGTCCTTGATATTGTTTGATGAATTTGAACATGGATTGTTCGCCAAGGCCGTGTAAAAAAATCGGTTCATTATGATCGAGTATTTTTAATCCGGTAAAAACGCCTTGGGTATCAATACCTATCAACAGGTTAATTGTTTGACCTGAGAAGCCAATAAAATTGACAAAATCATCTGATTCAAAAACATAACCAAGAAGTTCATTTAATTGATAAACTGGCGTTACAGCGATATTTTTATCAATTGGGCCAACACGTGTGGCACTGGGAAATAGCTGGGCGACGTCATCGGAAATTGAGGTGACATTGGCATGAGTTGTGGTATTAAAAGCAGCAGAATAAAAGGAGGTTGTTAACATTAACAGTAGGGTAAAGAGAGCCCATGTTTTTAGATTTTTTAAGTGTGTAAAAGGCATGTTAACACCTGAATAATGTGTCGTGAGCTGTATAAAAAAAATGAGTGTCGCTTACTTAACAAAGGGACACTCATTTACCTAGTACTTAAGAACTAAAATATTAGTTTAAAAGAAGCCTAAAGGGCTTGTGCTATAGCTCACTAATAAGTTTTTGGTTTGTTGGTAATGATCAAGCATCATTTTGTGTGTTTCGCGACCAATACCTGATTTCTTATAACCACCAAATGCAGCATGAGCAGGGTATAAATGGTAACAGTTAGTCCACACTCGTCCTGATTCAATTCCACGACCCATACGGTGAGCAAGGTTAGCATCACGAGTCCACACACCTGCACCTAAACCAAATGCCGTATCGTTAGCGATTTGTAACGCTTCTTCAGGGTCTTTAAAGGTAGTTACCGAAATTACCGGTCCAAAAATTTCTTCTTGGAAAACGCGCATTGAGTTTTTACCTTTCAAAATAGTTGGTTGAATGTAATAACCTGTTTCAAGTGAACCATCTAACTCTTCAGCGCTACCACCTGAAAGTACAACAGCACCTTCATCTTTACCTATTTGCAGATAACCTTGAATTTTATCAAATTGCTCTTTAGACGCTTGTGCGCCAACCATAGTGTTAACATCTAGCGGGTTGCCTCGAACAATATCTCTAGTTTTCTCAAGCACTTTTTCCATGAATACATCGAAAATGTCTTCTTGTACCAGTGCACGTGAAGGACAGGTACATACTTCACCTTGGTTAAAGAAACCTAAGGCAAAACCTTCAGCACATTTATCAAGGTAGTCGTCTTCAAATTGCGTGATATCACCGAAGAAAATGTTTGGTGATTTTCCGCCAAGCTCTACCGTAGAAGGAATTAAATTTTCAGCAGCACATTTCAAAATATGTTGGCCAACTGGGGTTGAACCCGTAAAGGCAATTTTGCCGATGCGTGTGCTAGTTGCTAATGCTTCACCAGCTTCTTTACCGTAGCCGTTGACAATATTTAATACACCGTCTGGTAATAAGTCGGCAATTATTTCCATGAATACTAAAATACTTGCTGGGGTTTGCTCAGCAGGTTTGATAATAATACAGTTACCTGCCGCAAGTGCTGGCGCTAATTTCCATGCTGCCATTAGCATAGGAAAGTTCCATGGAATTATTTGACCAACAACACCGATAGGCTCATGGAAGTGATACGCAACAGTATCGTCATCTATCTGTGAAATAGAGCCTTCTTGAGCACGAATACAGCCCGCATAATAGCGGAAGTGATCAACGGTTAATGGAATATCAGCATTAAGTGTTTCACGTACTGGTTTACCATTATCCCAAGTTTCAGCTACCGCGATTAATTCTAGGTTAGCTTCAATGCGGTCAGCGATTTGTAATAAGATATTTGAGCGTTCTTGCACGGATGTTTTACCCCATGCTGCTTTTGCTGCATGAGCGGCATCGAGTGCTAATTCAATATCTTCAGCACTTGAACGCGGAATTTCACAAATTGCTTCACCAGTAACAGGGGTGGTATTCGTAAAGTAATTTCCTTTTACTGGAGCAACCCACTTACCGCCGATAAAGTTTTCATATTTAGGTTTGAAAGAAACGACAGAACCTTCACTGCCTGGGTTTGCATAGATCATATATCACCTCGTATCTAGACCAACCAGAGTAATACTCTTTTCCTTGGCCCTGTTTATATTTACTTTGATATTTATCAAATTGATAACTACCAAAGCGTTGTTTCATGTATTTATATTAGTAGTAGTACAGTAAGTACACTATTCTCCCTTTGCATAGAAAACATCATACTTTAGAATGAGTTGTTGAAATTTAACTGGTACTTTGTTTTAACTGATTGAAAAGGTAGGTTTTTAACTAAAAAAGGCTTTTGAATAAATTCAAAAGCCTTTGGATAAAAATTTTGCTGTTATTTAGGTAGTTTAAATGTCCACACACTACCACCTTGGTTTAAGTGTTTGATACGCTTGGCAACATCACCACCCCATAAAGGTACGGCGCCACCCCAACCAGATAAAACAGACAGGTATTGTTCGCCATCCATTTCCCAAGTCACTGGAGAGCCAACGATGCCTGAGCCGGTGTTGAATTTATATTTAACTTCACCTGTTTTAGCATCAAGGCCAAGTAAATAACCTTCAGGGTTGCCGGTAAATACTAGGTTACCCGCGGTAGCCAATACGCCACCCCATAATGGTGCGAAGTTATTATAACGCCAAACAACTTCACCTGTTTTAGGATCGATTGCTTTTAATACACCAATATAGTCTTTATTAATCGCTTTAATGGTAAAACCAGCACCTAGATAAGCGGCACCTTTTTTATAGGCCGTTGGTTCATTCCAGATGTCCATTTCCCATTCGTTTGATGGTACGTAGAACAACTCTGTATCTTGGCTGTATGCCATTGGCATCCAGTTTTTACCACCTAGGAAAGCAGGGGCTGCAACAACAGTGCTACCTTTATTACCACCTTCTGACTTGCTTGGATCTGATGGTCTATTACTATCGATATAAATCGGGCGGCCCTTTTTATCAAGTCCTGATGCCCATGTCTGTTTATCAACAAATTGGAAGCCTCGAATGTAGTCACCATTCTCACGATTTAGTACATAGAAGAAACCGTTTCTGTCAGCGGTTGCTGCCGCTTTAACTGTTTTACCATTTTGTTTGTAATCGAAAGAAACAAGCTCGTTAACACCATCAAAATCCCAACCATCATGTGGTGTGGTTTGGAAATGCCAAACAATTTTACCTGTATCAGGGTCTATCGCTAAGCGTGATGATGAGAAAAGGTTATCACCTGGGCGTAAATGAGAGTTCCACGGGGCAGGGTTACCCGTACCAAAGAATAATAAATCAACATCAGCATCATAAGTACCGCCTAACCAAGGCGCAGCACCACCAGATTTCCACAACTCTGCTGGCCATGTTTCACCCGCTTTACCACCAGAAATGCCATTTTCAGTCTTTTTGCCATTTTTCCAGATATAGCCCATATGGCCTTCAACTGTAGGGCGTTCCCAAACTAATTTACCATTTTTAGCATTATAAGCTCTTACCTTGCCCACTACGCCAAATTCACCACCAGCAACACCTGTGATGATTTTACCTTTAACAATGATTGGTGCAGCAGTAATTGAATAACCCGCTTTGTAATCTTCTACTTTCTTTTTCCAAACGACTTTACCGGTGTCTTTATTAAGGGCGACAAGTTTGGCATCAAG
>MAAB01001344.1_pt1 | contig 38177 bp, 28 predicted proteins | sample 1115991 | NCBI WGS metagenome assembly MAAB01 (sample SAMN04961124, study PRJNA320927) | seawater metagenome | isolation source: sample BD02T18 sea water enriched with oil for 18 days | place: USA:Gulf of Mexico | collected 2013-07-27 | reverse complement strand
AGCGATGGTTGTGGGAGATGATGTGCCTTCAAAAGAGTCGCTAGTACAGTCCATGAGTCTTATCCATAAACAATTAGTTAAGCTAGATGGTTAATTAATATAATAGCAGCCACTAGTGATTCATAGGCTAGTGGCTACATAACAAGTTAAAGTCTCAGTTAATATTTAGTTTTGACTTGTATGCGCTTTGTGCAAATATAGACTAAAATGATACAAGGAATATGTACATGTCAATTCAAGCAGTAAAACCCTCCCTAAATACCTGTAAATCAAAAATTTAAACCTCACGAAAATGCAGGGACAATCACACCTAAAACCTAAATTAGTTTACAACTACTTTCGGGATTACGACCCAGAGTTGGGGAGATACATTCAGTCTGATCCGATTGGTTTAGCAGGAGGGATTAATACTTATGGGTATGTTGAGGGAAATCCTATAACGAGAGTAGATCCAAGTGGGTTATGCTACTGCGGATTAACGATAAAAACCAAACTAGTCAAAAAAGGTAATAAAACCAACCTCCCAGAATATGATAGCTTTGTTTCCTATAAAGGAGATATTTATGCAAAACAGAGGGATGATGGGTATTTTTATGATGCCCAAGGAAATAATACAGGACATAATAACTTCGGAGACTTGGCCAATTCCTTTAGCGTAAATAAAACTGACGTTGCTCTAGCGGCTGCATCTACATGCGCAGCAGCAGGTTCACTTGCAGTTTCAGGACCAGCCGCAATAACTTTGACGGCTGGCGGTATTGCAGCAGACGCCTTGTCCAGTGGTGGAACTAATAGAGGAACTTGGCTTGGAGCTTCGCATGGCTTGGTAGGTATGGCAACTGGAGGTTATTCATTGGCATCGGCCGTAACAACATGTAATTGCCCGTAGAGATAACTGATGAGAAATATATATTACATTACAGTTGCAGTAGCTATGCTAGTTTTATCCGTATGGTATGATTTTAACGAAAATCAGGTTCACTATACTGCCGCAGGCATGTTTCTTTTGGGTGCTTTATTTGAAATAAAAAACTATCTATCTAAACAAGCACTTTGTTTTATGTGGGCCGGGCCATTTAATTACAGTAAAGAGAATCAATCAATTCGCTTTGCAGTTCTTGTGCTTTGGATATTGATTGCTATTACTTGTATGGTCTATTTAATTATTAAATGGAAGTATCTTTAACCGACTACCATAACGGACACTCTTACATTGCCAATAAATACATTATTACGACAAAAATCAAGTTGTGTAGTGGTAGTGCGATGATGTCTCTTCTATTATTTGAATCCAAAACCTCGCGTGCGGGGCTTATAGGATAAATTTCTATAACAATTGTCAGGATTGGGTTGCTGATCTGTTAGGTCATCATGGCAAAAAGGCGTTGAAATGAAAATTATTTTAGGAATAGGGATTTTATTCTTTGTAGTGTTTTTTTTGGTTCCTCAGTGAAGGTCTGGCTAATAGCACATTCTATTAAGTAGTTTTTCAATTTATAGTTTCTCCAACTTGATTTTGGAGAGACTTATGACACGTAGAACATTTGATGATTGGAAATACTTAGTTGATAAACAAACTGCCAGTGGTTTGTCTGTACCGAAGTTTTGTCGCCAACATAACATAAATCCAAAATATTTTTATTCTCGTAAATCGATGGTCAGCACTAAAAATAGTGAGGGGAATTTCATCCAAGCCCAGATCATTTCTCATCAAACAACTGTTGTGGCAAATAAGCGAGAACAAAACATAAAGCTAATCATATCGGTGGGTGAATTACAGTTACCTTGCAATACTTCACATGCTTTTATTGTTGAACTACTGAACGGTTTATCGAGATGGAAATGTTTGTTGATGTACCTGAGGTATTTCTCTACCGCGATTATGTTGATTTTAGAAAATCGATAAATGGCTTAGTGTTGATTGTCGAGCAACAAATGCAAGTATCACCATTAACGGGCAGCGTCTTTGTTTTTTGTAATAAAGGTCGAGATAAACTGAAAGTACTTTATTGGGATAAAACAGGCTTTGCCTTATGGTACAAACGCCTTGAAAAAGATAAATTCAAATGGCCCACTAAACTGAACCTAGAATCACTTAATTTATCTGAGCAGCAATTGCATTGGCTGTTTGATGGCTTTGACGTGCTCGGACATCAAGCGCTGAGTTATGAATCAGTCGCCTTATAACCTGTGATCATAAGCAGCTTTTATTGATCACCAAACAATCTGAATAAAGCCAATAAGTTAGCGTGAATTATTGATGAAATAAGTTCATGACTGATGACGAGCAATCCTTACCCAACGATATTGAACAGCTAAAAGCGATGCTCTTGGCTGAGCGAAAGCAATCCGCTCAACAAGCGGCTAGATTAGTCTTTCTCGAAGAGAAATTTCGTCTTGCCCAGCAACAACGCTTTGGTGCGAGCAGTGAAGGTCATCCTACACAAGGGGATTTATTTAACGAAACAGAAGCCGAGCTTGATGTTACTGAAGACACTGTTGAATCAACACCAACCACAGTGAAGAAAAAACCTGTTCGCCAAAAACTCCCAAAAGACCTTGATCGTGAAGTTATCATTCATGATTTACGTGATGAAGAAAAAATCTGTACTTGCTGTGGTAAAGCATTACATCAAATGGGCGAATTGCGTAGTGAAAAGCTTGAGTTTATCCCGGCTAAAGTCAAAGTTATTGAGCATGTTCGACTCAAATATAGGTGCCGAACGTGTGAAAAAGAAGGTATTAGCACTAAAATCAAAAGTGCCCCCGTACCACCAACTCCAATCGCTAAAGGGTTTGCGACGCCCTCACTGTTAAGCCAAGTCATCACCAGTAAATATCAATATGCGTTGCCGCTTTATCGCCAAGAAAGTTTATTTAAACAATATGGTATTGCTTTAAGCATAAAAACGATGAGCGAGTGGATGATGAAGTGCAGTGAATTGTTTAAGCCACTTTATGAAAAATTGCAGGAAACGCTCTTACAACAAAATGTCATCCAAGCTGATGAAACGACGCTGAAAGTGATTAATGAAGATAAAGCTAAGTGCTATATGTGGCTCTACTGCACAGGCAGTGATGCGCCTACACAAAGTGCACTTCCTAATATTGTGCTTTATGATTATCAATCCGGCCGTGCGGGACAATGTGCGGTAGATTATCTTGGCAAGTATAGCGGTTACCTGCAAGTTGATGGTTATGCTGGATATGAAAAAACATCGGCAACGTTAGTGGGGTGCTGGGCACACGCACGTCGAAAATTTAAAGAAGCCGAGATCGCATAACCACAAGGGAAAACCGGTAAAGCCAATATGGCGTTAAATTACATTCAAAAACTATATCGACTAGAAATTCAATTAAAAGATAAAACCCCAGAGCAAAAAGTTCAAGTTCGCCAAGAAAAAGCGAAGCCCTTGTTAACTCAGTTTTATCAATGGTTAGAAAAAGCTAACGTGCCGCCAAAAACAGCCCTAGGCAAAGCTATCCAATACTGTAAAAATCAGTGGCATAAACTTAACCGTTATATTGAGAGTGGGGAACTTAACATCGACAACAACCGAGCAGAACGAGCGGTTAAACCTTTTGTGATTGGTCGAAAAAATTGGTTATTCTCAAATACAGCTAATGGTGCAAGAGCCAGCGCAATGCTTTACTCGATGATAGAAACAGCAAAAGCGAATGGGTTAATTCCGTTTGATTATCTTATGCACTGTCTTGAGCAATTGAGCAACGTTAAACTCGATATTGATTCATTGCTACCTTGGAACGTAAAGCTTAGCTAAGTGCTTTCCCCAGAACTTCACGTATTAACTGTTTAACTAAGTCTTTTGATTGATAGGGGTATAAAATGGGGTATCTCACTACTTCCTAAAATTACTAGGTGTAAGTTTTTTCCAAGCTCTTGTGTATGCGTTGACATGAAATGGTTTGTGAAGATGATGTTTTTAAAAAATATTTTCACTCTCGTAGTGTTTTAAAGTGCTTTATTTGAAATATGTATGAATTGAGCGTTTAAATTCGCTTTCAGAAAAAGCTATCAAGGATATTGCCACACCACATGAGCTTAAAGAGTTTAAGCAACTATTAGCCGTTTGGAATGAATCAATTGAAAATAAATCGCTTCAAGATTTATATATACCTAACTCAAAAGATTTGTTGCCTTTATCATAATTTTTTTTGCATTTCGTTAAATGTTATAACAGTCCCAAGACACCCTAACTCTTAGATGGTTCGAATGTCGTTGCCGCCATGGGTTAATATTATTAACCCAGTTTTCTTTTAACAGAAATGATCATTTGTGACATCAAATCTTATCCAAACTCAAACTTTTTGACCCCCTAACTTTGGTGACTTCAAAGACCTCAGCGTTTCGTATTTCCTTTGATTTTGCTTTGTTTATCTGCATACATACGCTCATCAGCTGTTTTAATCAATGACTTTACATCCCCAGGAAAGTCCTCTGAACTAGCATAACCGATACTAGCTCCAACTTTATCAAATCCCTGTTGTTGAACTTGCAGCATTGCTTGTTCAAAACGCTGCTTAAGTTTAGAGATCTGTCTGGAGTGAGTGTTGACAAAAACAATTGCGAATTCGTCTCCGCCAAATCGATAAGCGCGATCTTTTTCGCGGCCCATGTGTTTCAATTCTTTTGCGTAAATCTGCAATAAGCGGTCGCCCTCACTATGCCCTAAGTTATCATTGACATGTTTCATACCATCGAGGTCAATCATTGCTAGAACAAACTGCTCTTCAGGAGAATACTCTGCTACATTGCTCCTAGTTTTTAAATCGGAATCAAATGCCAGCCGATTATTAAGTTGAGTTAAAGCATCGGTATGGGCAAGTCCCTTTTGCTTTTTTACTTCTTTCTCGGAATGGCTAAGTGATAGGGTTGCACCAACAATAGTTGATACCATATGAAGGGTTTCTTCCGTTAGTATCCAATCAACATTATTATTATCATGCATTAAAAACACATGTCCCAGAACTTCATTATTTTTGTTACGATAAACATAACCAGCATAGGTTTTTACGCCCATTCCCAATAGAAATTCGTCCTCTGGAAAGTCTTGTAGGACATCATCTATTCGTACAAATTTTTTCTCTTTTCTAACCCTGTTACAAGGGGTATTATTCAAATCATATTCAAAGTTTTTTACTAAAGCGTTGTTGTCCCAAAAGGCCAGCGTTTCGGCTTTGTGATTAGTTAAATATCGATTCACCAGTACCCAACGCCAAGAGAGATGTTTACCCATTGCTTTGGCCGCCGCATCAAAAATATTTTTATGCTCTGCCATACTGTTAATCAGTAAACTTAAGATAGAGTCTTTAACAACAAGTTGTTCATCTTCCCTGTGAACAATAGCAATTAAAGTGTCAGCTAAAGTTACGATAGAAATAAGCGTTTTTGTCTGCGAACAAATAAATTTGCCCGGCTTCAATTCGAGTAATTTTGCTTCGGCGAATTGTTTTATTATTTCAGGTAGGGTACACCAAAGATTATTTAGAAAAATAATTTTTCCTTGGCCATCACTCACAGCAATGCCAACTCTCAATTCAACTAAAAGTGATTTAAACCATGTTTTGTCCATGACCCCACCCAGAAAATATCTTTGATTAAAGGCTAGTCTGTTTTGTTTAAGCTTTCCATAGCTAAATGATAAATACTTTATTATTCCAGCTGCTGAACTTTACCCATAGGTCTATAAGTAGGTATAGTCTAAAATTGGCTGTAAGGCTTGGTTTATAATAACTAACTAGGATAAAACCATAATTAATTATAAATTTTTTGGTGTAAATATGTTTAAATAAGCGCATTAAATAGGCATGTCATACAACTTGTAAACCACAAGCAATTTTATTCGTTAATCATCTCTACTAAAGTTTTGCATTTCCTTAGATACGTTTAATTTTTCACAAGTAAATTGAACTTAGTTTGAAAAGCGCACTCTTACTTATCAGTATTGTTATTCCCTTAGTGTTTCATGTTTATATGCATCTATTTTGTAGATGCATTTTTTTTGTCTTTTTAATGGTATCAAGATAAATAGAAGTGCACGTTTCCTATTAATCCATTTAGTTTGGGATTTTATGCCATTAGAAGATGTTTTACGTGCACAATAGAGAAGATAAACTCTTGAATTACACCTCTACTTTCCGATCAAATATCTGATAACTATTCCATACTTCTATGTCGCTTCACGCCCTGAGCCTGAGATCAAGTTAAATTAACCTGAAATCAATGGCGAACCTCTATCTTTTAAAGCGCGTAAGTACTGAGTTTCATTATAGGGCAGTTGTTATCTCGATAGTAGAAAGTACTTGAATCAGTTTTGGACGACTAAACTTTTTACGATAAACTTCTCGACCAGATGAGTCATGACCAACCAGGTGAAAAGTAAATTTACCTATATCAATTCCAAGAATGTTAATAGTAGACATGATGATTCTCCTCATTTAATAGTCTGCACCTAAGTGTAGTTTAGGGGAGGCGGATCATCTCATTAGCGAGATAGGTTTACGGCAAGTCTGTGCTTAACTCAGGTCTTACATTATTTTTTGAGTAATTAAAAATGTTAACGACATGCACACATAATTGATATACGTGTTTATGTTATTGCTATAAGCACAACAAAATGTAAAAATGTGTGCGTATAGAGTGGACGTGCACAGAAAACAGGTTTTATTTAAGGATACACAACATTGAATTGTGATTATAAATTTGTCCCGTTAGAAAAACTCGGTGACATAGAAAGCAAAGCTGTTTTAAAGGCTACAGCTAAAGCACACCAAGCATTAGGTGAACTGAAGGGCCTTGCGGTCACTATGCCTAACCAATACCTTTTATTGGCCACTCTTTCCTTGCAAGAAGCAAAAGAAAGCTCCGAAATTGAAAATATTATTACCACGCAAGATGACTTATACCGTAGTAACTATCAATCTCAGCAATTTCTTTCTACTAGTGCAAAAGAAGTACATAACTACGCGCAAGCATTACAAGCGGGTTTTAATACCATTAATACAACGGGGTTACTTACCAATAATACCGTTATTGAAATTCAAAGAATTATTGAAAATAATAATGCCGGCTTTAGAAGCCAAGGAGGCACACAACTTGTTAATCAACAAAATGCACAAGTGGTATATACCCCACCACAAACGGCGCAGGATATTATTGACTTAATGAGTGATTTAGAAAAATTTATTAATGACGATGAGTTGAGTGATTATGATGACTTAGTAAAAATGGCATTAATTCATCACCAATTTGAAAGTATTCATCCTTTTTACGATGGCAATGGTAGGACAGGACGTATCCTAAATGTTTTGTACCTGAATAAGCAGGGGTTACTTGGCGCACCTATTTTGTACTTATCACGATATCTTAATAGAAATAAAGCGCAGTATTACCAGTTATTGCAAGAAGTAAGGGAAAATAAAAATTGGGAGTCGTGGTTATTGTTTATGTTAAAGGCATTACAAATAACGAGTCAAGATACCTTAAAAACGATTAAAGGTTTAATTGCGTTAATGCAAACTTATAAACAAACCATTAAAGCTAAGTTGCCTAAAATTTATAGTCATGAGTTGATTAATAACTTGTTTACTCATCCCTATACCAAGGTAGAATTTATTACTCAAGACCTAAATGTACACCGTAATACTGCTAGCAAATACTTGAACCAGCTGGTTGAAATTGGCCTGTTATCTAAACATAAGCTAGGCAAAGACAACTATTATCTGAATAGTGAACTTTACGAGCTTTTATCAAATTAACAATCAAATATTTCATACTTCTATAGCGGTGTTGTGGGGGCGGAAGCGCCATAGATTAAACACGCTAATTTAATATAATCTTGTTAAGTCTAAAGCTGATTTTTCCATGTTATGTTTGAATAAAATAAAGCATGGTATGGTTATTGGAATTTTTAAAACTAAATTGAATCAAACTAATGAAAATGAAAATGCTTGAAGTTCTACTGGCGTTGAAATATCTTGTATTTATCAATCGGTTATAATTAGCTTCCACCGGAGCTAATGCTAAGATAAGTATTCTTGTTTAAACTTACTTCTCAGCTTCCACTTTCATTAAGTTCCTGATCAAATTAATTTTGACTAGATAATGACTCAGAGGTTATATGTCAACACAGTATTGGGTAGGTGATTTTTTTATCGATTTAACTCGAAATCAAATTACCCAGAAAACGCAATCTCAAACTATTCCACCGAAAGCTTTAGCGGTGCTAACTTACCTTGCCAAAAACGCCAATAAAGTCGTTAGTCATGATGAGTTATTATCAGAAGTGTGGCCTGACAGTGTAGTAACACCAAATACCTTACAAAGAAGCATCGCTCAATTAAGAAAAGCACTCGGCGAAGGCAGTCAGTCCTACATTAAGACCCATGCTAAACAGGGTTATAGCCTAGAAGTTGAAGTGCGATGGCAGGAATTAATCGACACTGAATTGCCAATTGCACAAGGTACTTTGTCAAATGAGACTACAGCTAAAGATGAAATAGCAAAAGAACATGGGGTTATACCCGTTCAAATTGAGCGCGCCGGTTTATCAAAGCCACCCAGATCGGTTTTAAATCTGCACTCTCTCCTTGTTGGAATAGTTATTCTGGGTATTATCGCAATTCTGAGTTTTATAGGAGTTAAATACCTGACACCATCTCAACCCGCGAAATTAACCTTTGCAGGGTTACGTTCACTGACCACCACTGAACACTCAGAGAGCAACGGCAACTATACACCTGACGGTAAATACATTGTTTTCAATCGCTTCCCACGGGATTTGTGTGTTAATAATATCTGGGCCAAAAACGTTAACACTCAGGAAGAGTTCCAACTAACAAAAAACTTGGGTTCTTTCGGCGCACATAGTTTTTCTAAAGACGGTAAAGAGCTATTATTTATCGAAAAGGAGGATTGCAACAAACCGATTACCCAGAAGCAATGTTATAAATTATCGAATCTGGATTTTCAAAAAGCGCTTGAAACGCCTCAAACACCGAGCATTCTAATGGAGTGTAAAAATTCAACAATTTCGGGACCTAAGTGGTTAAATAACAACAATGTTGCTTTCTTGCAGGAGCTTTCAAATCGTAGGAAATTGACTAGCTATTCGATTGCAGAAAGCAAAAGCACTGTCATCTATGAGCTGGACGAAGGTAATATAAACGACTTCGACTATTCGTCTAAAGAAGACCTTATCGCATTAACTAGTACTCATAGCGACGGACAAAAATACATTGAAATACTCAAACCCAACGGCCAGCTGTTATCGAGTTCTCAAATTAAATACCCAAAAGAAATTGCAAACTTAAGGAACATCTCCCCGAACTTTATGCCGCAAAGTGGCCAACTTATTTTCAGCACGGGTCGGCAGTTCTTTACCATTTCCTATGAAGGTAATATAACAAATATTAGTTTGCCCTTAGATGAACCAATGGGGTCACCATTATTTCATCCAGATGGAAATCGAATGGTGATGACAAAGGGAATTTTCGATACTGATATCGTGAAATTGCCTTTGTCACAATTTTCCAGTACAAAATCAGAACAGACGGAAATTCAAAATGAATCAATCAACAATTACTCAGTACTACAACGCTCGATACGAATGGAACAACATGGCATTTTTCAACCCAATGGTCGCTTAGTTGCATTTTTGTCCAGACGTTCCGGACAAGAGCAACTATGGATAACCGATGGCGTCAACTCACAACAACTTACAAATTTTCAGTTGGATACTCGTATTGATGGAATGAATTGGGCCATGGATGGCGCGAGCATTTTGGTTAATGCAAATAGAAAACTGACTCAGGTATTTTTGGATTCAAGTGTCAAATCCATTCCCTTACTTCATCCAGTTGAGCAACTGTTCCAGTGGGATAGTGAAGCCAATACCGCGTTAATGAATGTGCGTATCAATGGTGTACTCAGGTTTGTTGAATTTAACCTGAAGAACTCAGATCTAACGTTAATAAATAACAACCAAGTCAATTGGGCACTTAAAACTGTTGAGGGTCGATTAATTTACACCGATCAAATGGATCGATTTTGGCAGTCAGGTCCTGCGGAATACCAACTGATTGATGCCCTAGACAATCAAGGAAGCGACAAACCATTTCTAGTAAAAAATAATGTCATTTATGGGATCAGTGAGCAACTTCAATTGTGGTCATATGATCTGACCGAGGATTCATTTAAGATCCTGGGAAAAACACATGATAACTTTGATTATTTATCTGACGTTAATCATACAGATATTTTATTAACAGTTCTGGTAAGGGGCAAAAAGGAAGTGGCGGAATTGATCTTAAGCGAATAGAGTAGTGCTAAGCAAAATATTAGCGAACTTCTCTATCATGAATATTAAGAGCCATAATTTCTTACTTAACCTAAGATCAACATAAGCGTCAATAACTTTAAAGCTGAGCAACTTTTATGCTCGGCTTTTTCGTTTGCAAAGTGTAGGAAATTAGCCTAGCCATGAGGTTAGCTGTAGTCGCTCAAATTAAGCCTGACAGCAACCGTAATAAAAACATGAAACTATCAGATCTAGTCGGAACTAATACACCTTTGTTTGTTAACACCTCTATTACTGACAAATAACACAGCAAGTAACAGAGATATTGAAGTGTAAATAGCTTTTCTCGTTGTTTCCTTATAATTGAACAAATGCAGGTAGGATGGTTTTTGAAACTTGAGCCATGATTTGGTCGTCACCGTCATGGCCTGTGATTACTATGGTTAAGTCAAGCTCATCAACCACGATTACGCGTTGTCCGCCTCCGCCCCAGGCAAATGTAGCATTATAGTTTTTATCACCAACGGCTAAAGGCGTTTGATACCAAAAGTAACCGTAACGGTAAGTATCAGGCATCCAATCTTCAGTAGGTTTAACAAGCCCACTGGTGGCCTTAGCAAGATAATCTGCCGGAATAAGCTGTTTGCCGTTCCACTTGCCTTTGTTGAGAACCACGCTGCCCCACTTGAGCATATCACGCGATGTAATGCTCACCATCCAGCCAGCTTGTGGCAGGCCACTAACGTGAGTCTGCCAGCTATAATTGGTGATGCCCAATTTATCGAGAATTTCATTTTTGATGAAGTCTTGGGCGGTGCCTGGCACAACAGCGTCAATCACCGTCATCACCAGCATTGGATTATGGTTGCCATATAAATAGGTCTGGGACTCGGAAGTTATAGGCCCACTGTTTTCAAGAAGGGTCTGAACTAGGCCCTGACCCTTTAACGCATCGGGATTTTTCTGAAGTTCTTTCCATTTATCAGTACTGACACTAAGTCCCCCGTGCATAGTCAAAGCCTTATGTAAGGTGATTTTTTCTGTACCCTCGACAAGTTTTGTCGGGTTCAGGTTTTTCAGGAAACTAATTAGGGGTTTATCAAGGTCGGCCATAGTCAAATGGCCCAATTGGATAGCACGACCCAGTGCCAGACTGGTTATGGCCTTAGTGGCTGACGCTTGTGGGTGAGCCAAATTGATACGACCGCGCCGGTAGTAACTTTCAAATAGGAGCTTGTCCTTGTGGGCGATAAGCAGGCTGTCGTAGCGGCCGTGTTTGCCATCACCTATCTCCTTAGCCAGCTTGACAATATTAACTTTTTCTCCTGCATCTACGCCCAGTTCACCCACAGGTATAGTGCCGCTTCTGGCCGCGGGCGCGGTGTCTATAAAAGCTTTTTCAAGTAGAGTAACATCCCGGAATGAGAGCTCGGCCTCTGTGGCAGAAGCCTCAGGTGCTAGGCCATTGTTCTCTTTGATGTTTGGCGCGGTAAAGCTACTGAAACTGCTTAATAAAGCGACAGCGAGTAAGCCTTTAAATTTTAAGTTGATGGTCATAGATTTTCCCATTGTTTTGTTAACTATCAGTACACAAATTTGTTGAGGTCAACTAATTTTGTGCTCGTTTTTAAGTAAACTAAGAATACAAATGGTAACGAACTGGATTTTAAATACTTGAAGTTACAATGACTTTTAGCTGACTTCTTGCTGATTGTTAAATATGCTCTATATATCAAAGAGTTATATGGGTTGTGGTTTAGCTTAGGGCAGGGGGACGAGATAAGTCTTCTCGTTTATACTCATCTTTGATCACGTGTTTTCAATCTGATTAAAGATCATATGGCAGTAAAGTAGAAATTAACTTTTTTATAATTATCCCTGAAGGCGAACTGAGGTTTGTGCCCATTCAATTTGTATTATTCTCGGTGTACTTCCGCAAAATGTAAAAATTATCCGGTTCACGATAAGTGCACCCAAAATAGACTTCTTTAAATAACTGCCTTATTGCAATAGCTGACAATTAAATAAACAAATTCACATAGATTTTACTGTAATTGAGTGACTGGAACGTAACTAACCGTGTTGTTTGAAATAAATCACCATGTCATGTAAAGGTGTTTTTTGTCGCATGGGAGCATTTGTTTGGATGTGATATATGACTTTTCTAAGTAAAATAACTCGTTTTTATACGGGCTAATTTTTGTTTATCTTGGCTCTGTTTTTTTAAATCAACAATAAGTTCAGTTAACAAGCTTTCTCGTTCAAGTATTTCATTTTTATAATGAATGAATTCTGTTAAGGCATCTAAGTTAATATTTGCGGCAAACTGCTGCTCAATCGTTACTTTCTCTGTATAACTGTAAGTAAAACTGTTTTGTTGAGCGTATTGTTGTTGTTTTTGATTATTAGTTTCAGGGGGGGTAGTTTGTTTTGTTTGTAGGTGTATTTTATTAACCAGTTGTGTCAATTTTTCTTTATTATCTTCATTTAAGCTAAAAGGCAAAATAGCACTTTGGGCGTCGTTCAGGTTATATAAGTCATTAATGTCAGTCATCGACTCTGGCTCGTCAATTCCAGCAGTAATATCTGGAGATGCACTTGCCAACATATCTTGTGGTTTAGCTGATAAGTTTTCAAAAGTACTGTTAAAGTCTTGATCTAGTTCAAGAGCAATTTGATTGTTTGACTGATCAGCAAAATCAATTTGCTGCATGCTGGCTACTTCACCAGAATTTTTTAAAAATAATCCTGTTTGGTTTACTTTGCCTTGCAGGTTATTATAACTGTCGGTTAGGTTGAAGTTAGATTCAGTCGAGCCAACATAGATAGCACCAACATCAACTTGGCTTAAGCTAAGTACAACATCTTGGCCATTGTCACTTTTTAACCATACTGATAACTGATGATAAACCTCATCATTTTCATCAATCCACTGATTGCCATCTGAATCAAAGCTTGCTAAATCAGCAAAAGCATTACCGCTTAATGCACCAACTACTTCACTGCCATCTTTAATTTTACCATCGTTATTATGGTCAAATACTAATAAACCACTACCTTGTCGCACAAAAGAAATTTCCTCATCTGTACCGTCAGCATTCATATCAAAATTAAACGTGGTATTTTGTAGCTTTGTTCCTCCACCATCTAAATTAAGCACTAGTGGATCATAAAAGGCAGTCTCGGTTACTTTTAATGATAAGTTTTCCGTTAATTCAAAATCGCGCTGCATATTTAGTTCCATCGCAAAATCAATTTGTTTGCCATCAGCTAAGGTAACTTTTCCAAAGCCTTGTACCTGTAATTCTTCTGACTCAGTAACTTGCCGTATGGTATTAAAGGTCATTTTTTCTGGTACGACTGGTTGATTGTTTTGCTGATTACTTAATTCGCGATTATTACTTGAAAGAGAGGTTTGAACATTAAAAACAGACACTTCTTTTGTTAACACCGCCGCTAAACTTTGACTTAATAAATATTCTTGCTGGTAGCTAGTGCTTGATAGTTGATCGGCTGAGGTAATTAGAGAATTATTATTAGTTTGTTGGGTTTGTTTTGATAAAACTTTAGCATTATAAGTGAGGTTAGACTGTTTTAGTACAGGACGAGTTACAGGCTGTATTTGGTTTTCCTCTGAGGTGGTTTCGGTAAGCTCGGTTTCCTTATACTGCGCATTATGGAAGCCAAGTAAATTAACCATACTTGATTCAATTTTCACAACACGTCCTCATGTTAATGTGATCTAAGAATTATGTTATCGGCAGCATCACTCAAAAGTTAAGTTAAATAATACGATTAAAGTAAAAATAATATGAGAATGTTAACGAATGAATTATTCATTAAACACTTCTTTGCGGGCTTTTATATTTGCGAGTTTAATTATATTCTTATACAAAGAGGAATAGCCTTGAAAATTTAATTGAAGCAGTCTCAAAAGAAAATTTAGGTTTTAATTACATCTATGAAAAACAACCATTACAGATGAACTTAAGATGAATTATAATTATTTTTTGATTTACAAACTTTAGCTAATACGCGTATAACAATGGTGTTATTTAAGTTTTTCTTAACGTACCTACATGCACAAAAGGAATATATCATGAATAAATTATTAACTTCCACACTGTTTGTTGCAGTTTTATTAAGTTCAGTAACTGCAATCGCTGATGTACTAGTATTAAAGGATGGACAAAAATTAACAGGCACATTAGTTTCGCGGAATGCGGATGGTGTAGTGTTTGAGATTGGCGGTCAGCAATTAAAGTTTGATTCAGGCAATGTACAAAGTATTAGTTTTGGTGATGCAGTGCCTGCACCAGCAGCAAAACAGACAGAAGTGGTACAAGCTCCAGAAACAAATAATACGTCAGCAGTAGCACCTGTAGGCACCCGCGTAGTAGTAAAAACATCAACAACCATTGATAGTAAAAAACATAAGGCGGGGCATAAGTTTACCGTACGGCTTGAAGCTGATTTAGTTGCTAATGATATTGTGATTGCTCCTAGAGGCAGTACAATTTATGGCGTTATTGCTCAAGCAAAAAAATCAGGTCGTTTGGTAGGAAGCTCAAGCGTTGAGTTATCTTTTACTGATATTATGATCAACAATCAAATGAAACCCATCGCCACATCTTCGGTAAAAGCCGTCACGGATAGTACAGCTAAAAATACTGTTGGTAAAACGGCAAGAATTGCCGCTATAGGCGGATTAATAAACGGCTCAAAAGGTGCAAAAGATGGGGCAAAGGTAGGTTTAGGTTTATCATTGTTAACTAGCGGTAACTCAATTAACATCCCTGCAGGAACCCTTTTAGAGTTCCAACTTGCTGCTCCTTTTAGCAATTAGTTGCATATATACTATTAAGTTGGGATTATGAAAAATATATATAGGGCTATTTTTTCTATCGCTTTACTGATACCTATCTGGGTAGTTAATGCACAAGAAGCTGTTGTTAATGAAAATAAAATAGCAGTACCTGAGAAAGACTGCAAGTGCACTACAGAAGAAAATATCCGAGCAACAGAGCAATATGCCACACTAGAACAAAGAGAAATTGGCTCGCCAATTTTGGATGAAAAGGGTGAGCGAGTAATTTGGCCTCGAGCATTACCATTTTTTGCTCAAGAAGTGCTTGATTTAGGTTTTGAACTGCCTAAAACCTTTGGACTTGCCATTGTACCAAACGTTATTAAACAAGATCTCATTTTAAAAGAGTTAAAAGTCGGTTTAAACGGTGGTGAAATGGCTGATATGGATTTTGTTAAGTTTGGCACCGCAAGGTCAGATAATAGTAATATTCAACTCAAAGCCGATGTTTGGTTGTTTCCATTTCTCAATCTTTATGCAACTTATGGAAAAATGCGAGGCTCTGCTAGCGCTCCTATCGCAATAAAAGGGAAAGATTTAATCGAATTTCTTGGGGGAAGTTGTAGCGGAATTTTATCGCCCAAAGTCTGTGAAAAAAACTTCAGTTCAATTGCCCAGCCAGAATATAATGGCTCAAATATTTCATTTGGCTTTACTCTTGCTATGGGGTGGGATCGTTTTTTTGTTGCCTTGCCTGTGACTTATGTGATTACCGATTTAAATATATTACAAGATGATGTTAAGGCATTACAGATATCACCACGTATAGGAATTTCATCTGACGCGGGAAAATGGGGAACTATTTCGACTTTTGTTGGGGTTAGTTATTTGGATGCTGAGTTAGATGTAGCAGGAAAAATTTCATTTGATACATCTGCTATACCCGGGGAGAATGAAACGACCGAGTTAGATTTTATTATTAATCAAGAAAATGCAGATAAACTAAATGCATTGATTGGTTTTAATTGGGACGTAACTAAAAGCTGGTCTTTCCATTCTGAAGCAGGTATCGGCGGTAGTCGTGAAAGCTTCATAGCTTCAACTACTTACCGATTTTAAAGATGCTTATAATAACAGAAATTAAGTTTATTTCTTTGTTAGTGACGAACAATAGTTTAAGACACTATTTGAGCAATAGTGTCTCGTGAGATAAGAGCAGGCTCAAAAGAGTGATTGATGGTTAAATTTTTATGTTGATAAACATTTTTTAATACTAATTTTGCTGCCATATGACCCATTTCATTTACAGGATTATCTATAGTGGTGAGTTTAGGGTAGGTATGTCGTGCAAAGTCTATGTTATCAAAACCGATTATCGATAGATCATCAGGTAAGGAAAATCCCTGTTCTCTGGCATAAGTAATAGACCCTGAAGCCATCTCATCATTGGCACAAACTAAAGCGGTAAATGTTTGCTTATTACTGATGAAATGCTTTAAGCCACCACTACCACCTGTTTCTTTAAAGTCACCTTCAAAATATAAGTCTTTATTAAAGGTAATGTTATGTGCAGCTAAAGCTCGCATATGTCCCGTTAATCTATCCTTTGAATCAGCTTTGAACTGCGGCCCAGCGATGTAAGCTATATTTTTGTGGCCTTGCTCTATAACGGCTTGAGTAGCTAAATAGCCACCCAATTCATTATTTAAGCTAATACAGTTTTCATTTAACCCTTTTACTAATCGACTCATTAAATAAACAGGCATTTTACCTTTACACAACTCAAGAAGGTAATCATCGCTAACCGCTTCAACGTGTAAAATAATGGCATCACAGTTTCTGCTGATCAAAAATTCAATACCGTCTTTTTCTTTATTTTCTTCACTGTGCCCCGTTGTGATGATAACGTGTTTCCCTGCGGCTCTTAATTCAGCTTCAATACCAGCCATCATCTGACCAAAGAAAGAACCTTGCAACTCAGAAACTAAAATACCGACACTGTTGCTTCTATTTGATGCCAGTGACTGGGCAATAGAGTTTGGTCGATAACCTAACTCTAGCATGGCCGATTCAACTTTTTGGCGCGTTTTATCGCTGACTCGTGAGTTTTTGTTTATCACACGAGAAACGGTTGCTAAAGAGACACCAGCAAGCTTTGAAACTTCGTATATTGTCGCCATGTTATTCCTAAGTAAAGCAATTTAGTTGTAAATACTGTGAGTTGTAACGGCAAAATTCTAGCATATTTACCAATAAGTTAACTAGTGGCTGTTTATGTTTCAATTAAACCTGAAAATACACAAGCCACTTCAAAATGCGAGTTAAAAGACGTCTGAGCGAATCATGATCAAGGCGCATCTTTTTATTAAAGGTTATTTCCTTAAAAACTACGTTGTTACTAAAGTGGCTCTTCGTTGTACTAAATCATCACCAATTTGTTGATTTTCTTTACTGGTTAGAGGGTAAAAAATCATTAATGCAGCACCAGCAAAAGCAAAGGCTGCTGGTATCCAGCTCATCAGTAACTGCATTCCAGGTAATGAAGCTTCAACCGTAGATTTGTCCATGCCGTTATAACCGTAACTAGCAAGCACTACCAATACAAGAGCGCCTGCAAAACCACCACCGGTTTTTTGTACAAAAGTTCCTGCAGAGTAGATGAGGCCTGTTGCACGTCGGCCATTTTTCCATTCAGAGTAATCAGCAGAATCACCCAGCATGGTAAAAAATAACGTTGGCATCATGGCAGCAAAAAATTCTGCACTACAACCTAAAACGAAAATAGCTTGGATGTTGCCTTTGGGCACCCAGTAGAAACCAGCCGTGAGCAAACCGCTTAGGATAAGTGAAACGATAAATAGTTTACGTTTACCTATTTTTTTAGACAAATAACCAGTACATAAGGCGCCTAAAATAGAAACGATTAATAGCGCGATGAAATACTTGCCAACCATCAATTCATCACCCACTTGGTATTTAAAGTAATAGGCAATAGTCCCGTATTTAATGCCGTTAAACATCATGGTTAAAAAGCCCATACCTAGCAATATTAACCAAGGCTTATTGGTCAGTAAGTCAACCATATCTCTTTGCGTACCGCTCATATCATCAGGTGTATTTCTGATTAAGCGTTTAATCAGTATCCACATTGAAGCCATGACAATGAAAAAAAATGTGCCACTATAAACATTGCGATAGTAGAAAAATAATGTTGTCGCTAATAATGGTAAAATAATAAAAGGTAAGTTCTTACTTAAATCAAGCAACTCTGACTTTAAACTCACAGTCTCGTCTATCGCTGGGGTTATACGCTCTTTAGTGCTAACAAAGGTGATAATCATTAAAGGGATCAAAATAGCAGCAAATAAATACATGGTATATTGATAACCGATGGCATCGTTACCATCACCAAAATAGGCCACCAAATCAGGCAAGAACCCCATCACTAATAAACCACCAGCAAAAGCGCCAGCAAAGCGAAAACCTGACAAACTTGTGCGTTCTGTGTCACTTGGGGTCATTACGCCCATTAATGCAGAATAGGGTACGTTATTGAGCGTGTACGCAAGTGTTAAGCCTATATAAGTGACATAAGCATAAATAAGTTTGTTGGTATAACTTAAGTCTGGCGTGGTAAAACATAGCACCATAAACAGTGCTAAAAATGGGGTAGAAAATAATACCCAAGGGCGAAACTTGCCCCAGCGAGTATTCGTTCTATCGGCTACCATGCCCATAATGATGTCTGTAACGCCATCTGACAAACGCACGACTAAAAATAGCATGGCAGCCGCCGCGGCAGTCAAACCAAAAGTGTCAGTATAAAATACTGCTAAGTAGGCTAAAGCTCCACGCCATACTAAGTTAGCAGCAGCATCACCCATGGCATAACCTACTTTTTCATAAAACGGTAATTTAGTCATTTGCTTTCCAATCATTTAGTAGTTAATCATTTTGGTAAAATAGCCGCTTTATCTATTTGTTATTAAGGCTTTATAGGCAAGTCCACTGGCTTTAATTGTTCTGACTTGTGTGTCGTAATCTACATAAACAATGCCAAAGCGCTTTAAGTAACCTTCTGCCCATTCAAAGTTGTCCATTAAACTCCATGCAAAATAGCCATTGATTTGAACACCTTGTTCAATAGCGTCATTTACCGCATTAAGATGACTTTGATAATATTCTATACGATCGATATCATGCACAACACCATCGATTAGTTTATCAGCAATTGCTGCACCATTTTCTGTGATGTAGACAGGAGGAAGTGAGTATTTGTTATTAAGTGATACTAATAGTTCGGTAAAAGCTTTTGGATATATTTCCCAGCCAATATCGGTACGCGGCTCAGGAGCGGATATTTGAAAAAAATGTTCTTCTTCATCAGCACGGTAAATAGCACGGGTATAAAAGTTAATACCTAAGAAGTCAGTTGAGTGAGAAATTATATCCATGTCACCCTGTAGTATTTCAGGATGATTTTCAGCAGGCAAACTTTCTAGAATGTCTGGATATTTACCATCATATATTGGTTTTATATACCATTGATTAAAATAATCGTCTGCAAAATCGCTTGCCTTTTTATCCGCATCAGAATCAGTTTCAGGATAACAAGGAGTAAAATTCAGAACTATGCCATTTTGCGATTTTGGACTGTTTTTTGTCAGTACTTTCATCGCTAAACCATGAGCAAGTAATAGGTGATGTGCTGCTTTTTTGCCAAACTCTTTACCAACAATTCCTGGCGCATGAACACCGACTTCATAACCTAAAAAGGCACTGCAAAAAGGTTCATTCAGTGTGGCATACGCATAAACTCGTTCGTCAAAAGCTTTTGAAATTAAGTCAACATAGTCTCTAAACTTATAAGCGGTTTCTCTATTAAGCCAACCACCTTCATCTTCTAAATGTTGAGGTAAATCCCAATGATAAAGCGTAACAAAAGCTTTAATGCTTTTAGCTTTTAATTCATCCAATATAGCAAGATAGTAATCAACGCCTTTTTGGTTTAATTCTCCAGATGCTTTGATCACACGAGGCCAAGAAATTGATAAGCGATAAGCATCAACACCTAAGGAGTCAATTAATTCTATGTCTTGCTGCCAAAGATTGTAATGGTCACAGGCAGTTAGGCCATTTGAACCATCAACGACTTTACCTGCGGTATCACAAAATGTGTCCCAAATACAGGGTAGGCGATTGTTTGCTCCGCCTTCTATTTGAAATGAAGCTGTTGCTACACCATAAATAAAATCTGTTGATAACATAACAGATTTATTGGGTAGAGAAAGTTTGTCCGTCATTGGAATTTACCTATTACTTTAAATTTTTAAACTTACTTTTTAATATTGTTTTGTTAGCGCTTACAAAGGAGTTGATTAAAGCGTGTAAATAGTCTTTAATGGCTCATGTAAGCGCTTACATTTAGGTTAGTGCTTTCTGCGACAGAGGTCAACTAATTTCATCATATTTTAACTGTCATTGAATCAACCTGTTGAAATAAGTAGGTTATTCTGTTTGTGGTAACTAATGGTTAACCGATGGGTTTGTCAAAGATGAGTTAAAAAACTAATAATAAAAAACTAATTAGAAGAGGAAATGATGGCAATGCATTCAAATTCAGGTAATTTCAATCAGGAGAGCGAAGTGCCGCAAAATAATAACTTTGGTTTTGCACTTACATCATTAACATCACTTTTTTTCATGTGGGGGTTTATTACCTGCTTAAATGATATTTTGATCCCACACTTAAAAGGGGTTTTCGACTTATCCTATAGCCAAGCAATGCTGGTACAGTTTTGCTTTTTTGGTGCTTATTTTATTGTCTCACTACCCGCAGGTGCCATTGTAAAAAAACTAGGTTACCAAAAAGGTATTGTTTTGGGGTTAGTGATAGCAGCTATAGGTTGTTTATGTTTTTATCCCGCAGCTTCGATGCACAGCTACCCAATTTTTTTAATGGCATTATTTATACTTGCTAGTGGTATCACTTTGCTGCAAGTCTCAGCTAATCCTTATGTCAGTATGTTAGGTAACACTAAAACAGCATCATCTCGTTTAACCATGACGCAAGCTTTTAACTCATTAGGAACAACCATCGCACCATTTTTTGGCGCTTTTTTGATTTTGAATCAAGCTGCAGAGTCATTGTCTGCAAAAGCGTCAGCAGAAGCGGTTCAAATGCCTTATGTTTTTCTGGCAGCTATATTGTTAGTGCTTGCCGCAATTTTCGCTTGGTTAAAGTTACCTAACTTATCCTTAGCTGATGACATAGGGCAGAAAGATTTACATGAAGACAGTGGTAGTGCATGGCAGTACAGCCACTTGGTACTCGGCGCTGTTGGTATTTTCGTATATGTTGGTGCTGAAGTTTCAATTGGTAGCTTTTTGGTAAGTTTTTTTTCAGACCCTGCAATTGCCGGTTTAGAAGAATCTGAAGCGGCAAAGTATATTGCCTATTACTGGGGCGGCGCCATGGTTGGGCGTTTTATTGGTGCAGTCGTTATGCAAAAGGTTGCTGCGGGTAAAGCACTCTTCTTTAATGCTGTGGTTGCCGTTGTATTGATTTTAGTGGCTATTTTATCATCTGGAACCATCTCCATGGTGGCAATTTTACTTGTTGGTTTATGTAATTCAATTATGTTCCCCACAATTTTTAGTTTGGCCATTAATGGCTTAGGTAAACATACCAGTCAAGGCTCGGGTATTTTATGTTTAGCCATTGTTGGCGGTGCAATCATTCCTCTTCTTCAAGGGATTTTAGCTGACAGGATTGGTATTCAACCAGCATTCTTCTTACCCATACTGTGCTATTTCTTTATCGCATATTACGGTCTATCTGGCAGTAAAGTGAAAACGATTGCTAACTAAATGAAGGCTTTCACTTTCCCTACCGATTTAATATTAAGAGTTGCAATAGAGAAAAATAACATCATGAAAAAAATTAGTGCCAGAGTGACAGTAATTGTAACTTGTCATTATTAACAATGTCGGCTAAACCCTGCATCTTGAGGTATTTTGGGTATATACCCTAATGGCTAGCAGAAGTTGTTGTAGCGCTGTTCCGTGTATCAATAGGAAATTTTAAGACAAATTGAGCACCGTTACCTAATTTATTAATACAATCAATAGATCCTTTTAATGACTGTGTTACTAGGTTGAAAACAATATGCATTCCTAAGCCACTACTACCTTTTCCGCGTCTAGTAGTAAAAAATGGTTCAAATATCTTTTCTTTGTGCTCAGCTTTTATGCCACTACCTGAGTCATTATAATTGAATACAAGAAATTGTTCTGTTTTTGTAATTTCTATATCAATGTCTCCTTTGTTGGTGTTTTCAAAGCCATGGATGATAGAGTTCATCACCAAATTGGTAATAATTTGTGTTAAAACACTGGGATCCCCCCAAAGAGTAATATCGTCATCACATTTTAAAGTTAACTGGCAGTGTTTCTTTTTTAATGCGGGTTGTAGACTGCTCAGAATTTTATTTGTATATTTTTTTACCTGATATAATCGAAGATTTTTGTTGGATTGATCCACAGCGACCAATTTGAAATTACTGACTAAATTAGCAGACCGGTTTAAATTGTCACTAATTAAATTTGTACTAATTTTTGATTCTTCAATGTAATTACTGAATTCATTACGGGTTATCTTATTACTTAAAAAGTCATTGGAAAGTGTACGGGTGGTGTCTATTAAGTGTGAAACAGCAGTTATTGCTATACCTAACGGGGTATTAATTTCATGTGCTACCCCAGCGACTAACCCTCCCAAAGAAGCCATTTTCTCAGATTCAACCAATGACATTTGAGCAATGTTTAATTTATTCAGTGAGTCTTGCAACTCTCTATTTTTTTTCTCTAACATGGAAGGGCTAGGAAATTTAAGAAAAAACGGTAAGATAACCCATATAGCAATACCTGTAGCCACAGATGTCACGGCGGTTATTGCTTTTACTATTGATGAAATACCATAAATTGGTTCCCATATAACAATAGCACTAACCAAATGGGACGTCCCGCAGGCAAGAAAGATTACTGAGCCAGCTAATAAAAAGAACCAAGGGTAAGGTAAGTCCTGCCGCTTTTTTACAAAAATAATAACAGCGGCGGTAATGGAAAAATATGCAAGACCGGTTAATACATCTGAAATAACTGAAGTCCAGAGTATGTCTGGTTGCCATAAATAACACATACCGTGAGGCATAAAGTTACTATTATCAAAAAATGATGATGAAGTCATAGACAGTGCCCAAATGATAAGCATTAGCAGTTACGCCTAATGCTAGTCGAAAAAAATCAAAAAAACATGTTTCTCGCTAGACTGAGTGAAGTAGCGGGAGGAAACTTGAAAATTAATTTTTCAATATCTATGAATAAATCAAATAAATCAGCAAGACCAATAAATGTGACTTATGCAGCTTGGCAAGAACAATATAAAACTGTCTGGTACTAATAGACAGATTTACAATAGTTTTGTACAAATTCCCCATGGCTCGGTAATTTCTCTACCGCATTCGTAATAGACGATTTTAAGGTGGCCATGAAGTTCTCTAACTCTTTATCACTCATTATATCCGCTATTTTGTGGTACTGTTCTGGCATAATGCCTTGACCTAGCATTACTTGCGTCCATGAATCTACTCTAAAAATGTCACCATCATCTAAAAATACTCGACCAGTATCTTTAAACAATTGCATCTTATGACGTAAAGACGTTGGTATTTCCATATTTTTACAATGTAACCAAAAATTGCTGTCTTCACGTTGAGTGGCTTTGTAATGTAAGATGATAAAATCACGAACTGCGTTTAATTCTGAGTCGAGTTTATTATTATATTCGTCGATAGCAGACTGTTGAATACCATCAAAAGGAAATAAGCGTAATAAGCGAATAATACCAGACATGATCAAATGAATGCTCGTTGACTCAAGTGGCTCAATAAAACCACTGGATAGGCCAAATGCGACACAGTTTTTGTTCCAACCTTTACGACGACGTCCGGTATTAAATTTTATGACCCTTGGTTCTGTGATCATATCTCCGTCTATGCCTGATGTTAATTGACTTACAGCTTCTTCATCAGAGCAATATTTACTGCAATATACCAGGCCATTTCCCACACGATTTTGCAAAGGTATTTTCCATTGCCAGCCATTTTTATGAGCAATTGAACGGGTGTATGGTAAAGGTGCTGCAACAGCCTTAGTTTGTACCGCTACGGCTCTATCACAAGGCAACCAATGTGACCAATCATCAAAACCAGTATGTAGAGCCTGTTCGATTAAAAGCCCTTGGAAGCCTGTACAGTCAACAAAAAAATCGCCGTCAACAACTTGCCCTGTCGCTAACGTTAGTGAGTTTATCTCACCTGTTTGATTATCTTTAGTGACTTGCTCTATTTTTCCTTCAACGCGATTTACGCCGAGTTTTTCGCTAAATTCTCGTAAATAACTTGCGTATAATGTGGCGTCAAGATGATAGGCATAATTGATTGGGGTATTGTTTGACAAGGCAAATTTATTTGCTTTTGCTGCTTGCAACTCATAGCAGTAATCACCAAAATCGAAGTTAATGCCCTTTCGTAAACCGTGTAACCAAAAGTGATGAAATTCGCCAGCCCAACATTCTTTGCCAGTTACTCCAAATGAATGAATATATTGATCATTTTCCTGTCCCCAGTTTTCAAAGCCAATACCGAGTTTAAAGGTTGCATGTGTTGCTCGCATAACTTCTTGCTCATTAATGCCAAGCAGCTTGTGAAATGTTTTTATTGGTGGGATAGTGGCTTCTCCAACACCTATTGTGCCGATGTCATCGGATTCAACTAAGGTGATATTTAAGTTCTTCCCTAGTAACTTCGAAAAAGCGGCTGCAGCCATCCAGCCAGCAGTTCCACCGCCAGCAATGACAATATTTTGAATTTTATTTTTCATAGTTACTACCTTTTTACGGATGTTTAATTAATTACAGGGTTTTTAACTGATTGAGTAACTCACGATTGCTTGGTAAACCGGTAAGGTATTTGTTTATTTTACTTTGCACTTCGGCAATCATTTTTTCTGCTGTTGGTTTAGCATCAAATTTCCTAGGGTTAGGGCGCGGATTCGTTTTAAAATTCATACCATAGAGGACATATTGATAACTGGCTGAAGGAAAAACTTCTTCATTTTGAATAACGTCATAGCGACTAGGTGGTTGATACTTCCATAGGTTTATCAACTCTTGCAGATGCCCACTAATGCTATCGGCTTGGTGGTTATCACGCCAGTATTGAGAATCTGTGCGCTCACTTAAAATATAGTGCAATTTTAAAAAGTCGATAACACGCTGCCATCGATATTCAAACCTTTTATTAAAACGTTCCGCGATAATATCCATATGATCTCGTGTAACGGGTAGTTCTTCACTGATCATGCTTGATGCAAGTTCAATCATTGCCAAAGCAGAGGCTTCAAGAGGCTCAAGAAAACCAGCTGACATGCCAATAGCAACACAATTTTTATGCCAAAACCTTTCTCTATGGCCTGGTTCAAATTGTATTTTTCTGGGTTTTAATAGGTTGGCTTGTTCTTCGCCAATTGAACTTTTTAAGTATTTTTTTAATGCTTGTTCAGCTTCTGCATCACTTGTATGTCGGCTTGAATAAGTATAACCGACGCCACGGCGTGTCTGTAAGCCAATATCCCAAATCCAGCCAGCACTTTGTGCTGTAGATAGGGTCGCTGAGTTTATTGGGCTTTCTTGTGTAGGGTAGGGAACTTGTACTGCAAGAGCACTGTCATTAAATAAAATATGTTGCTTATTGATGAATTTAATATTGAAGTGTTTGCCTAGCAACAATGAAGCGCTACCGGTACAATCAATAAATAAATCGCCGCTGATATCACCATTTTGTTTGGTGCTTATGGCGCTAATATCGCCATTGTCTGCAGAGATAATTCCATCCATATGATCAACAATATGCGTAACATTTAACTTTTGTGTGCAATGTTTCTGTAACAGTAGTGCAAATTTCTTTGCATCGAGATGATAGCCATAATTGGTTACCGCAGCGTAATTTGGTGTCGCCAGTTGTTTTGGCGCAAGACCTGCTTGGCACACATGACTTTGAATATTAACCGTATCAGCAAAACTCTTCTGTGAGTGGTTAGACTGCCATGCAGCATGTAAATTTATCTGACCATAACCATCAGGGGTCATAAACGGATGGTAGTAGTAATCATCACACCCAGTATTCCAGTTGATAAATTTAGAACCTTGCTTAAATGAAGCATCACACTGTTGTAAAAATTCTTTCTCGTCTATGCCTATTTTATCTAAAGTATTTCGCATAGAAGGCCAAGTACCTTCGCCAACACCTATGCTATTAACTTCAGGAGATTCAATAAGCGTAACTCTGACATTGCTTGACGTATCGGTGCAATGCTCTGCTGCAATGCTTCCCGCGGTTATCCAACCCGCAGAACCACCACCAACAATGACAATTTCTTTAATAGCCTTGTCCATGTAAGCTCCTGTAAATTAGGGAAATGTTGCACTCTGTAATGCAATAAATGCCGTGCAAGTGCACGGCATTTATAAAGCTAGCTATAACTATCTAAACTAAGTTAAATTAAGTTAAATTAAACTTAATCAAGTTAGATTAGAAAGTAAAGCGGCCACCTAAAGCATAACGTGCCTCTTGCTCTGATAAGTTCCACAATTGTGCTGCAGTACGACCATGAGTTCGAGTATCTTCACCAGTAATGTTAATACCTTCGAAGAAGACAGATAATTGTTCAGTAACTTGATAAGCCACGTTAAAGTCAATTTGTGCATATTCTTCAGTATAACCAGGCTCATTTACATATTGAGCTTGAGTATTTAAGAATTTATCACGCCAGTTATAAGCAACACGCGCTTGGAAGTCATCTTTTTCATACATTAACACTAAGTTAGCTGTATCACTTAAACCAACAAGTGCAAATTGTGTTATTGATGGGTCACCATTGTCATCAAAACCTATATCACCATTAACTGTGGTGTAGTTAGCTTGAACACCAAACCCAGTATCACCAAAGAAGTGTTGTACAGCAAACTCAAAACCATCGATCTTAGCTTCTTGGTTGTTAACAAACTTAGTGACGGTAAAATCCATTAATGGATCTTGACTTGTGGGTAAAACATCGTAATGTACTTCAAATTCTTCAGCAGGCATTGAATAGAAATCAACATTATTTTCGGTTGCAGCAACCATGGCAAATAAGTTGGTATCAGTTAGATCTTCCCCAAGATCGGTTAAAGCCTGTGCTGCAGCTTGGGCACGAGGGCCTGCCGTAGCATCACGTAAACCGTAAACATTTTCTACTACAGGTTGACGACCAGCGAAGTTATTAACACGCTTTTCATAATAACCTACAGAGACATAACTGGTATCGTCAAAGTACCACTCAGCTGATAAATCAATATTATTTGATTCAAGTGGTAGTAAACTAGGATTACCATTTGAAGCCGTTCCTAGTTGAACACCTGGCATAGTTGTTGGGCCTGTTGGTCCGCTAACATCAGACGCAGCAGCACTTAATTGGTCATAAGTAGGACGTGCAATAGTTTTGCTGAAAGAGAAACGTGCGACAACGTTATCAATCACTTCTATATCAAAATCAAAGCTAGGTAAAGCATGATCATAGTCTGCATTTTCAGAGAAATCTTGCATACCTTCACCGAAACGTACGTTAAAGTCATTGTTACCTTCCCATGCAACTGCATTAGGTAGGGCAACATTGGCAGAAGACGTGACATCCGTGCTTTCAAGACGTAGGCCCGCAGAAATATTATATGGACGACCGCCTAACTCACCAGTAAGAGCAAGTTGGAAGAAGGCAGCAGTAATGTCTTCTTTAATGGTGCGGTTAGTTGCAGCGGCACCATCGGCGACGAAATCAAAACCATATTGACCAGCTGCCCATGCACCAATTTGTGAAGCACTACCGGTGAAACCTTGGTTGAAGGCCCCATTTTTATCAAAATCATTAATCTCACTGGTAAAGTCAACAGGTGTTAAGAAACCTTCTGGTAATTCACCCGGATTTTCAACACCCCAGTTACCCATGGTATGACGTGTCAAGCTTTGTACTGAATGGCTCTCCATAGAGCGTGACTCAATACCGAATTCAATACTACCTTCCTCAAATTCATAAGCACCAATGATACGAAATTCATCAATATCAGTTTTCTGAGAGGCATAGTTCATATCAAGAATGGAGGTACCAACATCATCTTGATCAAGCATGCCATTACAGTTTAGACCTCTTCTTGGGTCACAATCGTCAAAGTCAACACGCATAGTTGGGTAGTTATTACTAAAATTGACACCTTGACCTGCAGAAATGTTTGCGCCTAAACCGGCATTAACCCAACTGCCATATGCAGCATCAGGAGCACTGTCAGCTGTTGAGCTATGACCATCAAAAGTAATATTAAAGTAATCATTAACATCATAGCTAAGGTTCAAACCAATTGAATCATTTTCGTTTACTTGGTTTAGCTCTTGTTGTGCTAAACCTAAATCACGCGGAGGTTGCGCACCACGATCTTCATTGTAGTCAACAGGTGTCGTTGTTATTTCATCGTCAAAACCTAGGTTTGATTTAAAAGTATCCATCCAGATGGATTGTTCAGCGCGTGCTTGGAAGGTATCTTGTTTTGAATAGGTATAATCAAGCGTGGCAGTTAAAGCATCAACGGGTCTAAATTGTAGCGTCAGTTGAGCATTAGTACGCTCTCGTTCTTGGTCAGTAATAAAGTAGCGTAAATCTGATGGCATTGAATAAAGTTGACCAATCGCAGGTGCATTACTTAACTGAATATCGTCAGCAGCTTGAGGGATTGTGCCGTCGTATGCACTCGTTCGCCATTGGTTGACAAATGCACCGGAAGTAGAGCTATGTCTTTCTTGTGTATTAACTGTTAATGATGCACCAAACATTTCATCTTCATCAGTCCAGCTGAATAAACCTGATAATTCAGGTGTCACATCATCACCAACACGGTTACTTGTATCCATTAATGCTTTTGCGCCAACACTAACATGCATGCCAGGGTTATCTAATGGCTTGCCCGTTACGATGTCGATAACAGCACCAATACCACCAGTAGCAATGTTTGCTCTGCCTGTCTTATAAACAGAAACAGACTTTACTGCATCGGAAGATAAATTTGAGAATTCAAAAGCACGTGAGTTCGCTACGCCGCCACCAGCAGGTAAACTAGAAGCAGGCATCGTACGACCGTTCAACGTAATCATGTTAAAATCAGGACCAAAACCACGTACGGTTACTTGACTACCTTCACCATTATCACGGCTAATTGAAACACCAGTAATGCGTTGCAGAGACTCTGCTAAGTTGGTATCAGGGAACTTACCTATATCTTCAGCTGAAATGGCATCAACAACACCCGATGCATCACGCTTAAGTCTTGTTGACTCTTTAATACTTGAACGCATGCCTGTTACCGTAATTACTTCCACAGCCTCTTCTGCGTTAGCTTCTTCAGCTGACATAGCTGGCAATGCAGTTGCCCCCAATATCATAGACAAGCTTGTAGCTATCCTAGTTTTAGTGAATGTTTTCTGACTCATGTTGTTTCTCCCGGCTTTTGTAAACCACTTTTATAATTATCAAATAGGTGTAAGCGCTTTCATCAATATCACAAAAATAAACACATATTACAAATAGCATTCCATGTAAGCGCTTACATATAAATTATGACAATAATAAAATAAGATCAATATTTATTTTAAGATAATTTAAAAAATAGACAAATAATGCATGAAAATAGTCCTGTTTATTTATCATTTACAAAATTGATTTTTACTTATATTTACAATGAATACAATTAGTTGTGCTGGGTGGTGTTGGCTGTTACGGGTGTTTAGTTGTAAAAAAATAAATTTAACGTTTATTTTGTAAGCGCTTACATTTTTATGGCAGAAATAGAAAAAAACAAAGAAAACTTTCTTTTCTGATAACTTAAATCATTCAAGGTTATTTTTATAAAATTAATAATAAAATAGAGTTTGAATAAGTAAATGACACATTAAGATTATTACAAAATAACCTACGCCAGTGGCGATGTAGCATCAAATTTTTATTGGCGATGAAAAATCTACAGCTTGGCATGTTAAGCAAGAATCATTTGAAGGGAGGGGGTTAGATAACCCGGCTGCTTTAGTAGCTTTAACTTTAATGAATAGCGATGCTCGATACGAAACGTCTGTTGTAGTATTTCACCAATAGGTTGTATTGTGTATTGAACTTTACATCGTGTCCTATACTTTGAAATTAGATAAAGGCTTATTAAAATGTGTTAGCCATGCTCCGCATAATGGGAAGCTTACATTATATTGTTTCGAGTAACCTAGATTCGGTGTATGGTTTATAAATCACAAAGAGAATCAAAGCTAGGATGTGATTCTCTTTGTTGGCGTTGTTTTTGAACGAAAATGTAGGAAAATAAGATTGTGCTTGTGTACTCTGAGGGGTACATTATTCGTAAGTTGGTAATAAATTTTTGTTAAGGCATAGGTTGTGTTAGATAAAATTGCAGAGAACACTGTATTTAGAAGATACAACACGGCTGTTGTCGTTGCTTTTATTATCATTGTTTTTATTGCGCTAGCAGCAGCTTCATTTCGTTATTACAGTGAATTATCTGAGCATAAACAACGGGGCTTGAATCAGTTGACAGCGCAAGCTGATCAATTGAACTCAATGTTGGTACAAAGTGAACAAGCCATATCAGGCATTCAAGAATTTGCTCAATATATCCTTAAATATCCAGGTGATTTACATTTTAAGTCACCTCCATTAAGACAAAATGGTTCATTGTTTTTTCTAGATAAACCTATTCGTAGCTCCTTTGAAGAAGAGAAGCGTATTAGCGGTAATATCACTGGATTTGGTGATATAGGTAAGTTTTCATTATTAAAGAAACAAGAAATAGCGATGGCTAATGCGTTAACGCCGGCTTTTGTTACTGCACAAAAAGTGATTGAAGAGGCTAATTGGTTTTACTATGTTTCAGTTGAACAATTTGTAAATATTTTCCCTTGGATCGGTCGTGATAGTTGGCGCTTTAGCGACAGGATGTTAACAAATGTACATGCGAAAAAAATACAAGCATTAGGCTTAGAAAACAACAAGGTTATTTGGTCATCTCCATATATTGATGCTGCTGGCACAGGTATGAATTTCTCTTTAGGTATTGGCGTTTACCGAAATACCGAAATGTTAGGGGCTGTAATTATTGATATTAGTTTGGCTCGCTTGCAGCAAAGTTTGCCGAAATTAACATCTGAACAAGAAACTTTAGTGTTACTCAATCAAAGTAATGATATTTTAATTTTTAAACAAAAAGGTAAAGAGCCGCTAAGTTACCGGGCATCATGGCAGAAGTCATTGCCGAGCAGTCTGCATCACTTAAATCAAAAAAATTTAGCGCAATTATCAGACTCAGAGCAAATTGGAGATTGGCTTGTAGAAAAACAAACGCTACCTATTAACGGATGGACTCTATTAAAGTACCAACCATACTCAAGCTTTATTTCCCCCTTACGAAACCATTTTATCTTTATGTTCACTATCTTGTTAATCGGTTTACTTGCTTTTTTAATGTTAGTGAATGCCATGACAAGACGCAGTTTTATTAAACCAACTCATGATTTTATTAGCCATATAGAATATTGCGCTCAAGGAGACCCAGGCAAAGTAAAGGCTAATGCTGATTGGTTACATTGGTTTGTATTAGTTGAAGATATTTTCACTCAAAACCGTAGCTTATTACTGCAATTAAAGGAACAAAATGAAGTCCTTGATAGCCGAGTATTAGAAAAAACCAGAGCATTACAAGAAACCAGTACTAAGCATCAGCGTGATTATGTTTTGCTGCGTTCAGTGATGAATGCTATTCCTGAATTGATTATATTTAATGATCCACATGGGAAGTTGATGGGTTGTAATCAGGAATTTGAACAGTTAAGTGGTCGTTTAGAAAGTGAAATGTTAGGGTTTCAAGCAAGTTCATTTATGCCTAAACGACTAGGACATGAAATTGATATTTTGAATGAAAAATTTGATCATGAATACCCAAAACAATCATTGATTGAAGCAGGTGAAGAAAGCTATCAAGGTTTCTGTAATCAGTTTACAAATGAGCAGGGTGAAATTCTTGGTACCATCACTATTTTGCAAGATGTAACCGAGCAACAAGCAACGCAATCAGCTTTAGAGAAAGCTAAAAACCAAGCAGAGTACGCCAACAAAGTAAAAATTCAGTTTTTGGCTAACATGAGTCATGAAATTAGAACACCGATAAACGCCATACAAGGCATGATGAACCTATTAACAGGAACCCTATTAGATTCACGGCAACAACATTATTTAGCTAATGCGCAAACAGCTGCTTTTTCTTTATTACATCTTATTGATGAATTGCTTGATTTGTCTAAAATTGAAGCAGGTAAAATGATTGTTGTTAAAGAGATCATTGATTTACCAGCGGTAATTGATACAGCGCTTAAACTTAATTCTGCTAACCTTTACATGAAGAAATTAACTATGCGAGTAGAGTTGGCTGCGAATGTTCCCCGTTTACTTATGAGCGATGAAATGCGGTTAGTGCAAGTACTATCAAATTTGTTAAATAATGCCATTAAGTTTACTGAGCATGGTGAAATTGCTTTAATTATTGACTCTATTGGTTTGAGTGATACCAATGCATTGGTACGATTTAAGGTTAAAGATACAGGTATTGGTATTTCTAAGCACAATCAAGCGCATTTGTTTGAAGCTTTTTCACAAGCTGATATTTCGATGACTAGAAAATATGGTGGCTCAGGTTTGGGATTATCTATTTGTCAGCAAATAGTGAAATTACTTGGAGGTGAAATAACGTTAAACAGTGATTTAGGTGCAGGGTGTGAGTTCAATTTTATTTTACCGTTTTCATTACCAAATGAAGACGTTATAAAAAATTCAAATTTTTATTCTACTTCAAGTAATGAAACATCAAAAATTCATGTCTGCACAGTTAAACAAAAATTATCTGCTAGCTGTATCGAAACAATTAAAAGTCTGTCTTGGAACTACCACCCATTTGCTGACTTGGCCGAATTAAACAAATCGCTCTCTAATAAAGAACTCTCAGAGGATAAAGTCGTTTTATTGATAAATGAAGAGGCTCTGTTTCAACATGAAACTAATATTGATACCTTTGACGTTATCGATTTAATAGGTCTTTGTCAGCCAACTATGCGTGAGTTAAGTAGTAAAACGTGTCAACAGCTAGATGAAATGAGAGTGCCTTATATTTTACTAGATACACCTTTATATCGTTACTCATTGGATAAAATAGCTAAGGCTTTATTTCATGCTGCAGAAGAACCTCTAGATGAAAACCCAGAAGAAAAGAATAGCCTCGTATTAAGTATAGAACCTGATTCAACGAATGTTACACATTTTTTAATAAACAAAAATGAAGATGATACTAAAGAAAATTTATCCAATATTAATGTTTTGTTAGTCGAAGATAATTTAGTAAACCAATTGGTTGCTAAAGAATTACTCATGAGTATGAAAGCAAGAGTCATTATTGCTGAAAATGGTCAAAAGGCGCTAGATTCTCTCGATGAGCATACATTTGATGTTGTGTTGATGGATATTCAAATGCCAGTAATGGATGGCTTAACCGCAACAGAGGAAATTAGAAAAAAAGACAAATATCAAAAACTACCAATTATTGCGATGACTGCTCACGCCCGCGAGGAGGATAAACAGCGCAGTTTAGCGGCAGGGATGAACTTGCATATTGCTAAACCTGTAACAGCCAAACTACTATTGGCCAGCATACTACAAGCAATAGCACTTGACACTATTTAGCTTGCTTTAGTATTGAGTTAATTTAGCTGAGTTTTTTACTGAAAAGACGCTCTAATTTATTAATTGTTTCTTTAATATTATTAACATCTGTTGGAGCAATAAAAATAGTATCATCACCTGCAATGGTACCAAGTACACCATCACTTTTACTTAAACTATCAAGTAACCGAGCAATTAATTGTGCTGCACCTGGGCTAGTTTGAATGATGATCATAATGCCATTATGTTCAATTTCTAAGACTAACTGTTTTAATGGGCTTTGTGCTGTTGGTACACCAAGCTCAGCTGGCAAACAATAAACCATTTCTTGACGAGCATTACGGGTACGAACTGCCCCAAATTTACTCAACATGCGTGATATTTTTGATTGACTGATATTATCAAAACCCTGAGTTTTTAAGGCATCAACAATCTCGCCTTGAGAGCCAAACTGTTCTTGTTTCAATAAATCTTTAAACGCTTGTATTAGCGCTTCTTGTTTTTGTTGACCATTCATTGTTTGATATCAAAACCTTTCTTGAAAGATAAGTAATACTAAAGTTGAGTTTTTTCAAACGAGCATTATACGCTATCATATATGCAAATATACGTTATAAGTTAATATTCATTGTATTTTTGTAATCTATACTATATCTTTTGCGCAGCAAATTTTTACGTATTTACTCAAATAATATTTTTTGATATAAATTTACAGTTTAATCCCCCATTTAAATTTTGGAGAAAACACATGAAAGTAGCAGTTTTAGGCGCAGCAGGCGGTATCGGTCAAGCATTATCTTTACTATTAAAAACTCAATTGCCAGCGGGCTCTGAGTTATCACTTTATGATGTTGCCCCGGTTGTTCCAGGTGTAGCGGTAGATTTATCCCACATCCCTACAGCTGTAAAAGTTACTGGTTTTGGCCGTGACGATTTAAATGCTGCTTTGTCTGGCGCTGATATTGTATTAATTCCAGCGGGTATGCCACGTAAGCCAGGTATGGATCGTGCTGATTTATTCAATGTAAATGCCGGTATTATTAAAGTTTTAGCTGAAGGTATTGTTGCAGCTTGTCCAAAAGCACTTGTAGGTATTATCACTAACCCTGTAAACGGCACAGTACCAATTGTTGCTGAAGTATTCAAAAAAGCAGGTACTTATGAAGCTAATCGTGTATTTGGTATCACTACGTTAGATGTGATCCGTTCTGAAGCGTTTGTTGCTGAATTGAAAGGCTTAGACGTTGCTAATGTTAAAGTGCCTGTTATTGGCGGTCACTCAGGTACAACTATTCTTCCATTACTTTCACAAGTAGAAGGCGTAAGCTTTACTGATGAAGAAGTTGCTGCACTAACGCCACGTATTCAAAATGCAGGTACTGAAGTTGTTGAAGCAAAAGCAGGTGGCGGTTCAGCTACATTATCTATGGGTGCTGCAGCAGCACGTTTTTGTATGTCTTTAGTGAAAGGTTTACAAGGCGAAGACGTAGTTGATTATGCTTATGTTGCTCTTGACGATGGTGATGCACCATATTTCGCTCACCCAGTACGTTTAGGTGTTAATGGTGTTAGCGAAATCTTATCTTATGGTGAGTTAAGCGCTTTTGAACAAAATGCCAAAGAAGCTATGTTAGCTACCCTGAAAAAAGACATCCAAGAAGGTGTTGATTTTATGGCTTAATGCCAATGTAAAATGACAAGTTGTTTGTGTCGGGTTACGAAGAAAACTTACTGATAGTGGGCTCTTCGCAACTCGCCACATTTTTACTCGTTATTTAGCTTGTTACTTATTTCACACCCTTTGAAATTAAAAATTCGGCATATTCCTTATCCGTTCTCATAATATGGTTGGTTAGCCAACGTTTAAGAAACTGCATTAAATCAGCATTAATTGTTCCCTGTGGATTTTCCATAAACTTCTCTTTTAACTCTACCACTTGAGATATTAATTCATTGTGCTGCCGTTTATGCTCTTGTGAATCACTATAACCATGCTCAGCAAACATATTTTCTTCATAGGTAAAATGCTTTTGAGTATATGCGGCTAAACCCGTGAATATTTTTCCTAACAATTCATTTGAACTACCCGTTAGCTGTGCATCATTAAGAGCATTAATCATATTGACTAACTTTTTGTGCTGCTCATCAATACTATCAATTCCCACACTCAATCAGTGGCATATTAACTTCCCAAAATATTTAATTAACGATTACTTCACTTGGTATAAGTTAGTTGCAGTCAATAGAATAAACAACCCAAAGCTCAATTAATGCTGTGCTAGATCAAATAATCCTTCGACAAGCTCAGGACGAACGGATGAAAAGGGGGAAATTATTTTCCCCAAGGATTATCGGGAGTGGAAGAACGCTCTCGTGTTTTTTTAGCTCTTTTTTGTCTCAAATTTTCAGCATCTTCAAAACTTAATTCAGCAGGCTCCCCTGGTTTTTGATGCGCGGGCACTATGCGATCTCTAGGGGGCAATTCAAACTGACTATCGTCAGCTCGAGGTAAGCTTTTAAATTGATATAAATAAAAAGCTTCAACCTTATCTTTTGCCCAGTCTGTTTTTTTAAGAAATTTTACGCTTGATTTAATACTTGGATTGGTTTTAAAGCAATTTAAATTTAAATAAGCATTTAAAATTTCAAAGCCGTAATGGTCAACCAACTCAGTGAGAACTTGTTCTAAACCAATGCCATGCAATGGATTGTTTTCGTAGATGTTATCTGAGCTCATAATGTTTCACCTTTGTATTACTAGTTTTGTGAAGCTAAATTCTAAGCTGAGCGATTCGCGGCAATATGCGCTAAATCAGTCAATGCTTGTTTGTAATCAGACTCGGGTAATATAGATATAGCGTTTATGGCTTTATCAGCTTCTATCTCTGCTTTTTTCTGAGTATAAACTAAGGCGCCTGTTTGCTTCATGGCGTTAAGGATTTCTTCTAAGTTATCCATACCATTTCCATGTTCTATTGCATCCCTAACTAATTGTTTTTGTACATCAGAGCCATGTGCCATGGTGTAAAGTAATGGTAAAGTTGGTTTGCCTTCAGATAAATCATCACCAACATTCTTACCCATTTCTTGAGCGTCAGCTGTGTAGTCCATAATATCGTCAACTAATTGAAAAGCTGTGCCTAAATATTTGCCGTAATCAGCCATGGCTTTTTCAGTAACGCTATCTTGTTTAGTAATAACGGCAGCAAGACGAGTCGCAGCTTCAAAAAGTTTGGCTGTTTTGCAGTAAATAACATTCATATAGCTTTCTTCAGTCGTGTCTGGGTCATTACAATGCATTAATTGTAATACTTCACCTTCAGCGACGATGTTGGTGGCATCGGATAATATATCCATTATGCGCATGTCACCTAATTTGGTCATCATTTGAAAAGAGCGAGTATAAAGGAAATCACCCACTAAAACGCTAGCACTATTACCAAATAGAGCATTAGCTGTTTCGCGGCCTCGGCGCATGTTTGATTCATCAACAACATCATCATGTAACAAAGTCGCCGTGTGGATAAACTCAATAATTGCGGCAATTGTGCAGTGTTCATCGTTTAATTCAATTGAATTAGACTGGTTTAATGCTCGTGCTGTTAGGACTGTAAGCATGGGACGCATTCGCTTGCCGCCAGCATTAACAATATAAATACCTAATTGATTTATTAAAGCGACATCTGAGTGTAATTGTCCATAAATCAGCTCATTAACCGTGTTCATGTCATCTTGAGAGAGTGCTTGAATTGCTTTTATATCCACTGTACTTAATTTCCACTTGGGCTAGGTGATTTAAATATAACCACTGTTTTGATGGGTTTTTATATATTAAATTCTACACTAAAACAGCTGACAATAAAGCTGCAAAGGTGATTTCTAATGACTTTGTTATTAATTTATTTCGTTATTCTATCAAATGAATGAAAAACTTTATAAATGATCGTTTTTATACTTGCCCTGTCTTGTTTCTTCGCGTAGAATTCGCGCCCTATATTTTTAAATTTAGCGGCACATAATAGGTGTCGCAGTACGGAGTAGCTATGTACGCGGTATTCCAAAGCGGTGGTAAACAGCATCGTGTAACCGAAGGACAAACAGTTCGTCTAGAAAAGCTTGAGCTTGAAGTAGGCGCAGCAGTAGAA
>MAAB01041467.1_pt1 | contig 38208 bp, 37 predicted proteins | sample 1115991 | NCBI WGS metagenome assembly MAAB01 (sample SAMN04961124, study PRJNA320927) | seawater metagenome | isolation source: sample BD02T18 sea water enriched with oil for 18 days | place: USA:Gulf of Mexico | collected 2013-07-27 | reverse complement strand
TTAGCGCCGATGGTAGTGTGGGAGTTCCCATGTGAGAGTAGGTCACTGCCAGGCTTTTATACTAAATACCCGAACCTCAATGAGGTTCGGGTATTTTTTTGCCTGCGGTTTGGGAATTAAGCTGACTTATGGGGTGTGTTAGCGATATTTTAACTACTACTGCCGTTATTAAGCGCACGGTATTAAGTATGGTTAGACAAAAAGCACCTTAAAAAGCAGTTGAAATGATCGTAAGCTACGACCAACTCAAACACGCAACAAAAAAATACCCAGCACTGGATAGTAACTGGGTATTTGAAGCTGTTAGTGTTAGATAACAGAGTAACTAGTAAGTAACAGTGCTTAACTAAGCATCATCTATTTTCATTTGTTATGCAGATAGATAATAAATATTATGCCTAGATGGCGACTTCTTGTTGTAATCGTTGAGTATAAGCTTCAATATCCCGTAAAACCTGTTGTTGTGAGTCATCTAGCGCTTCGGTTTGAAGCTGCTTGATGGTTTCAAAAAATTTATTAAAAGATAGAATTTTATCGTTATCATCGTCGCTTAGCCGTTGCTGACGATATTGCAGCCATTGCTGTTGTTCTTCATCCGATAAGCTTTCTGGCCAGTTACGAGCTCGATAACGAAATAACATTTCAGGTAAGCGAGCATCATCAAACGGAATTGATAATGTTTTTAAATGTTCTGGTTCAGCGCTGCGAATTAAATCCATTTTTCGTTTATCACCAGTGCTGAAAAACCCACCGCCATATAGACTAGCATCAGGATCATCTAACGTTTCATAATCAGGTTTGGTGAAGATATCATTGATCTTCTGTGTTAAATCGCCAGCTGCATTAAGCATTTCTAAATGTTGATAATGTTGTTGGCGGTCTATCTGTAAGCGTTCTGCCGCAGCATCATTTAAGGTGTTTTCAGGTACTACGACCGGACATTTATTGATATGCAAAGTTTTTAAAGCCGGTCTGGTTACACCTTCCGGCAGTTCAGCTCTAGGGGTATATAACCATTTACGTAATGTATCGGCATCTTCATTTATTAATGCTTGTGGATTATGACGTAAGTCATAAACAATAATGCCATTGCTATTAGTAGGATCTTTTGCAATTGGTACCACTAACGCTGTGCCACAGTATTCACTTGGATACATTCGTGACACATGGATAACTGGTGTGCGTTCACGAAGGTTTAGCAATGGCGAGATGGCATTTTTCTGCCGATGAGAAAATACAAAGTCGTACAATTTTGGTTGGACAGTTTTGATTAATTTAGCAAATGCAATCGTAGCATAGACATCAACTAAAGCATCGTGAGCACCTTGATGCTCGATATTATTGGCAGCGGTTAATTGTTCTAGTCTAAAGCTGGGTTTACCATTTTCATGATCGGGCCAATTAATGCCTTCAGGGCGTAATGCGCGTGTTAATCGTGCCATATCAATGATATCCCAACGTGAATTACCATTTTGCCATTCACGAGCATAAGCATCGTAGAAGTTACGATACAGGGTGAAACGAGTGAATTCATCATCAAATCGCAAGCTGTTATAACCGACACCACACGTACCGGGCTCAGCAAACTGTTCATGGATTAGTTTGATGAACTCGGCTTCATTAACGCCTTCTTTTTCAGCTTCTTGTGGGGTGATTCCTGTGACTAAACAAGCTTGAGGATGAGGTAAACTATCGCCTGCTGGTTTACAGTAAACCATCAATGCTTCACCGATGATATTCAGATCTTCATCGGTACGAATACCAGCAAATTGGGCAGGCCGATCATAGCGAGGATCAATACCAAAGGTCTCATAGTCGTGCCAATATAAAGTGCTCATTGTCATCCTTTTGTTTTAGTTAGCTTGTCTAATAACGTTGAAAAAACACGCTCAGCGGCATCTAAAGTGTCATTTATTTCTTGCGGACCGTGGGCTGCTGAAACAAAACCAGCTTCGAAAGCGGATGGGGCTAGATAAACCCCTTTATCTAACATTCCATGGAAGAATCGTTTAAATTTTTCTTGATCACTAGCTGCAACTTGCTCGTAGAAATTGACCTGTTTCTCATCACTAAAGAAGAAGCCAAACATACCGCCTACTTGATTGGTTGTTAGTGCAACACCTGCAGCATCAGCACGTTGTTGCAATCCTGTAACTAAAGTTGCAGCTGTGTTGGATAGCTTGCTATGAAACTCAGGTGTTTGAATTAATTTTAACGTCGCCAAACCTGCAGCCATAGCAACGGGGTTACCAGATAAGGTACCTGCTTGATAAACAGGACCTAATGGCGCGATGTATTCCATAATTTCACGTTTACCACCAAAAGCTCCTACCGGCAGACCACCACCAACGATTTTACCTAAGGTAGTAAGATCGGGAGTGACCTTATAATGTTGTTGCGCACCACCGAGTGATACTCTAAATCCTGTCATTACTTCATCAAAAATTAAAACAATTCCGTATTGATCACAGACATCACGTAAGCCTTGTAAGAAACCATCAACAGGTGGAATACAGTTCATATTACCGGCAACAGGTTCGACGATAATGCAAGCAATGTCATCAGCTAAGTCTGTCATGCAGTCGCGAACTGAATCGAGATCGTTATAGCGTAAGGTTAAGGTATGTTCTGCTAACGAAGCTGGCACACCACCAGATGAAGGTACACCTAATGTTAAGGCACCTGAACCTGCTTTAACTAATAAAGAGTCAGCATGACCGTGGTAGCAGCCTTCAAATTTGACGATTTTATCTCGACCTGTAAAGCCGCGAGCTAAACGAATGGCGCTCATAGTCGCTTCTGTACCTGAGCTGACCATACGAACTAAATCCATCGATGGTACTAACTCACATACTAAGTCTGCCATTTCAATTTCGATTTCAGTAGGAGCGCCAAAGCCTAAGCCATTAGCGGCAGCTGCTTGCACTGCACTAATAACCTCTGGATGGGCGTGACCTAGAATCATTGGTCCCCACGATCCCACATAATCTATATATTGTTTACCTTCTGCATCAGTTAGCTTGGCACCTTTTCCTGCACGGAAAAAAATAGGATCGCCGCCAACACCATTAAAGGCCCGTACCGGTGAATTTACACCGCCAGGAATATGTCGTTTGGCTTGCTGAAAAAGGTCATAATTGGTTTGCATTGTGGATTCCTAAAGGTCTATATCTAAACATGTGCGATAATTCTAGCCCATATCAACCAAATTACCGATGATTATGAGCTTAAAATTTCGTTTATTAGTGATTGTATCAATCATTCTATTAATTAACTTTGTCGCTGCGGGCTATTTTATGGTCCACAATGCGCGACAAGCACTGGTCTCTGAAATGGCTTCCAGCACCCAGCTAGCCAAAGGTCTATTAATTAATGCTTTGCCGACATTACGGTTCTCTAATGATCTAAGTGAACGTTTAACCTTAATCGTCGACAGTGTTCGCGATACTCGGCATATCAGAGCATGGTTTGAAGACATGCATGGCCAACCCTTGATAGGTCATGAAGATTACGACGGTTTTATCAATAAGCCCGATGCACCGAATTGGTTTATTAAGATGATGGAACCTGAAGCGGTGGCATTTCGACGGCTGATTACTAAGGGCAGTAAGTCTTACGGTTATTTGGTAGTGGAAGCCGACCCTAGTGACGAGGTGACCGAGGTATGGCGTGATGTACAAGTATTATTTTGGCTTGCTAGTTTCTTTTTAACGTTGATTTTAGTACTGATTTATTTAGCGTTGCGGCAAGGTTTAAGGCCGTTACAGCAGTTAGCTGAAGCTTTAGATAAACTTGAAAAAAGTGACTTTTCTGCACGAGTTGATACCTCGGCTGTAAAAGAGCTACACCCGATTCAACTTCGTTTTAATCATGTCGCCAGTGTGTTAGAAAATACCATGGCAGAAAATCATGCTTTGGCCGGTAATATGTTAATGGTGCAAGAGAGTGAACGCCGAGATTTATCTCGGGAATTACATGATGAATTAGCACCGTGTTTATTTGGCATACGTGTTGATTTGGCTGATATCAAGCGTATTGCTGATGAGCATCAATTGACTGAAATTAGCCAAAAAGTAAGTTCGGTCAAAACCATTACTGCGCATATTCAAACGCTGGTACGCAAGATGTTAAGTCGTTTGCGACCGATGACTTTAGATGATCTTGGTTTAGCTGATGCGCTGCGCGATATGTTGCTAAATTGGCGTGATCGGCAACCTGAAATTGATTGGGAATGGAATTTCTCTGGTGATTTAGTTGCTCTCCCTGATACGCTGCAGGTAACTATTTATCGTTTAGTACAAGAATGTACAACCAACTGTGTACGCCATGCTGAAGCAAGTCACGTCAAAGTAGAGGTGAAGTTAGATGATGAAACAGCAAAAGTAACGGTAACTGATAACGGTAAAGGTTTAGATGCTAACCTAATAAGAGGTTTTGGCTTAATTGGTATGCGTGAGCGAGTATCGGCTTTAGGTGGCCGCATTGCTTTTGATACCGAAGAAGGGCGAGGCTTACAAGTTCGAATATTAATACCTTTAAAGAGTGACGACACATAATGGCTCAAACAACCACAATCTTAGTTGTAGATGATCATCCGATAGTCAGAGCGGGTGTTAGGCAATTAATTAAACAAATTCCATCGACGACAGTAGAAGAGGCTGAAACCGGTGAGGAAGGCTATCGCTTATTCCAAGAGTTGTATCCAGACATGGTGTTGTTGGATATTACTTTACCGGGGATTGGTGGTTTAGAAGTTTTACGACGAATACGTGCTAATCGTGAAGATGCCAAGGTATTAATGTTTAGCATGCATGAAGATCCGGTTTTTGCTTCGCGGGCGATGCAGGCTGGAGCAAAAGGTTACATTACTAAAAATAATGCGGCGGATCATTTGGTTGAAGCGATTCAGAAAGTATTAGAAGGCAAAATTTATTTAAGTGCTGATACTGCCCAGCAGTTAGCAATGTTAAATATTGGTGTTGGCACCAGTGCCTTAAGCGATTTATCGCGGCGTGAATTGGAGATTCTTCGGTTATTAGGTGAGGGAAAAAGCATGACTGATATTTCAGAAGTACTGGGTATCAGTTATAAAACAGTCGCAAATAACTTGACCCAAATAAAAAATAAGCTCGATATCAGTAAAACGGCCGAGTTAATGCGTTTTGCAATTAGTCATGGCATATCGTCGTAAGCCTTCGCCAGTAAAAGGATGAGAGCAAAGAGGAATAAATTCCTGATTTATCAGGAGAAGTCGCTCATTACGAAAGCAATTGAACTCGGTATTCTATGTAACAAGTTTTAAGAATTCAGCTTCTGACAGACTTAAATTTCTCTCTCCTTCTTTGAAGGTTTAACCAGACATTTTATGTCTGGTTTTTTTTTGCCTGAAGAAAAAAGCCTTGAGAAGGCTTTTTCTAATTGATTTTAGCTAACGAGTTAATGATAATTGTTCGTATTAACTACTTTTGTCATCATTGTTTAACCTGGATCAGTGAATGCGTTACTGTTAGCAATTTATTCTTGCTAGAATGCCCATTCGGTTTTGAAAGCGCTATCTCGCAGCGATATACAAAGTAGCCAAATCAAATGGAAAACGTACTTTATGCAAAATAACAGCAAGATCAAGCAATATTGGCTAGCAGGGCTAATCTTTAGCATGTTGCCATCAGTCAATGTCAGTGCCGGTAATTTAGAGCACGCGATAGCCACACAAGTTAAAACAGATATCGCAGCGCAGCAATCACAGCAGCAGGTTGATGGCTTATCAGAAGAAACAACTCTGATGTTAGCTGAATATCGTGATGTGTTAGCCCAAACCGAAAGTTTGCAAGCCTACAACGATCAATTAGATTCACTAGTGGCATCGCAACAAGCAGAATTAGATTCTATTGCTCAGCAACTGAATAATATTGAAACGACACAACGCGACATTGTGCCGCTGATGGTTAAGATGATTGAGGTGATGACCCAGTTTGTTGCCTTGGATATTCCTTTTCTGCCTGAAGAACGTCAAGCACGAGTTATTGAATTAGAAACCTTAATGAGTCGTGCTGATGTGACCTTAGCAGAAAAATACCGTCGTATTTTGGAAGCCTATCAAGTTGAAACTGAATATGGCCGCACTATTGAAGCCTACCAAGATGAACTGTTGCTAAACGACAGCACTCGTACCGTCGATTTCTTACGTATTGGTCGGCTTAGCTTGTATTATCTGACCTTGGATGGTTTAGAAGCTGGTATGTGGGATGCCGCTTCCCAGCAATGGCAGGTATTATCGGCTGATTATTTGCAACCTATCGGCCAAGGCTTGAAAGTAGCATTAAAACAATTACCGCCTGATCTACTGGTGTTACCTGTCCACACAGTGGGAGGTGCACAATGAAAACTTTCATTATTTCACTATGTTTGTTCTTATCACTGTCAGTGCAGGCAGCAGAAAAGCCAGCCAATCTTGATGAGTTGCTAAAGCAAGTTAAGCGCGAACGCATTTTAGAGCAACAGCAAAATAAAATACGTGAAGCTGCATTTGTAACTGAGCGTGATGATCAAGCACGATTATTAGCGGAAGCTAAAGCGCAACTTGCTCATGAAGAGCAACGCACGCAACTGTTAAACAATACCTTCCAAGCTTATGAAAAGTCGTTGGCGGAGCAAGCTGACTTATTACAGCAAAAGTCAGGCACTTTAGGTGAACTGTTTGGCACGGTCCGTCAAATGGCTAACGATAGCCGTAGCGTATTAGAAAGCTCGATGACCTCGATTCAATTACCAAACCGAGGTGATTTTTTAACTGCATTGGCAGAACGTAAGCAGCAACCGACCATTGATGAATTACGTCAGTTTTGGTTATTGTTACAAGAGGAGATGACCGAGTCAGGCAAAGTGGTTAAGCTCAATATACCGATTATTGCTGCCAGTGGTGAAGTAGAACAGCGTGATGTGACTCGAGTGGGGGTATTTTCAGCCTTCAGTGATGGCAAGTTCTTACGATTTATACCTGAAACAGGCAATTTAGTTGAGTTAAGTCGACAACCTGTTGAACGTTTACAACAGTTGGCCGCTGATTTTTCCTCAGCTGATGAGGTGACATTACAGCCGACCGTGATCGACCCTACTCGTGGTGCCATCATGGCATTATTGGTGCAAGCTCCCGACTTAAAAGAACGCATTCAGCAAGGTGGCTGGATCGGCTTTATTATTCTTGGTTTGGGGGCAATAGGATTATTGATTGCTCTGATTCGCTTTGTAATCTTAGCCATTGTTGGTCAAGGGGTTAACAAGCAACTGAAAGGTGGCAAGCCTAGTTTGACAAACCCATTAGGTCGAATTTTATCAGTTTATAGTGATGATCTGGCCCAGGATGTTGAAACCTTGGCGTTGAAACTCGATGAAGCGATTTTGCGAGAAATCCCTAAAATCGAACGGGGTTTAGTCACCTTAGCAATCTTAGCGGCCATTGCACCGATGTTAGGTTTATTAGGTACTGTGTCAGGCATGATTGAAACCTTCCAATCAATTACCTTGTTTGGTACTGGTGATCCGAAATTAATGTCAGGAGGTATTTCACAAGCTTTGGTTACCACCGAGTTAGGTTTGGCGGTCGCGATACCTATTTTGCTGATACACAGTGCTTTATCGAGTAAGAGTAATCGCTTAGTGCAAATTTTAGATGAAGAAAGTGCCGCTATCGTAGCGCGTAATGCGGAAAAGCAAAGTGGACTTATTAAGTAATAATCTATTTCAAATACAACTGCTATTAGAAAGTGGCGGTACGGTATTGTGGGTGATCTTGCTGGTTTCATTATTGATGTGGACTTTGATCATTGAGCGGTATGTTTTTATTTTTTTCGTGCATCCACGTGAAATTAAAACGGTGATCGCTAAGTGGCAGCAACGAGATGACCGACGCAGTTGGTATGCCCACCAGATCCGACATGGTCTGATTGCTGAAAACGCAGGAAAGTTACGCCGTTATTTGATGTCGATCCGTACCTTAACGGTGGCATTACCGATGTTGGGTTTATTGGGTACAGTTGATGGCATGATTCAAACCTTTGACGTTATCACCGTCTTTGGTATGGGTAACGCACGTGGTACCGCGGGCGGTATTTCCATTGCTTTGATTACCACGATGGGTGGCTTGTTAACAGCCTTGTCAGGGCTTTATTTTAGTACTCAACTGGAACAAACAGTGAGTAGAAAAGTGGATAATGTTGCCGATGCGTTACGAAGAGATTAGAGGGTGCAAAGACTAAGATGAGAAATCGACATTCACGTCGCCAAAGTGGCGCAGTTGCAGAGATAAATATGACACCGTTGATTGATATGGTGTTTATTTTATTGATCTTTTTTATTGTGACCACCTCGTTTGTCAAAGAAACCGGTGTTGATGTCAGTCGACCTTCTGCTAAAACAGCCATAAAGAAAGAATTGGCTAATATTATGATTTCAATTACCCCGAATGGCGAAGTATGGATGGATAAGCGCCAGGTTGATCGCCGTGCTGTGCGTGCCAATGTTGAACGTATGCATGCTGAAAATCCGGAAGGTTCTGTCATTATTCTGGCAGATAAAGATGCCAAAACAGGTTTATTAATTGAAGTGATGGATCAAGCACGTCTTGCTGGCGTGGCTAATGTATCAATTGCGGCACAACGAGATTAAGGCTCACTATTGATGCGATTAACGATAGGCTTGTTATTAGCTGTTTTAGTGAACTTAGGGCTGTTCACTCTAATGCAGAAGATGACATCGGCTACAAGCATAGAGCGACATGCAATTGAAGATATACAGTTGTTAGATTTTGTACGGCTGAAGCGTGAGACGACAACGGAAACCAAAAAACGGGAAATGCCTAAGAAACCACCTCCGCCTAAAAAACCACCACCACCGCCCAAAGCGCCAGCTCAACCAACGACCAAACCAAAAGCGCCGACACCTAAGTTAGATATTCCTCGCATCGATGTGCCATTAAATATTGCGGGTGGACCGTATTTAGGTGATTTTTCTTCAGCACCAACAGCGGCACCTACTGCGCCAGTAGCTCCGGTAACTGGACTGATGCTTGACGATGAAGTTATACCTTTAGTGAGAATACCGCCACGTTATCCGCGAGCAGCATCTCGCCGCGGTACTGAAGGCGTGGTTACAGTGAGCTTTATTATTACCAAAGATGGTCGAGTGCGTGATCCGGTTGTGGTTAAGGCCATCCCTGAAAATGTCTTTGATAAGGCTGCCCTAAAAGCAATTTTGAAGTGGAAATTTAAACCTAAAATGGTTGCCGGTGAACCGGTTGAAAGACAGGCAACACAAGAAATTGAGTTCAAGCTGACTAAATAATGATGATAAAACTCATAAAATTACTGTTGTTATTGAGCATGATGAATAGCGCTGCTGTGTTGGCAAAAGAAGCCAGCCAGTTTTTATTAACTGAAAAAACATATAAAGTACTAGAAGCGGCACAAACATTAATAGCTGAAGATAAGTATGTGGCAGCAGGCAAGCAGCTAAAGTCATTGTTGACTAAGGTAAAAGACAAACCTTACGAGCAGGCTGTCGTGCAGCAGACTTTAGGTTATTTATATTCGAACCAAGAAAATTATAAGCAGGCGGCGATTTATTTTCAGTCAGCACTGTCTTCAAATGCTTTGCCTGATAAAGTCGGTCACAACCTACGTTATAACTTAGCCCAACTGCTGATCGCCGATGAGCAGTATAAAAAGGGTATAGCGATGTTGGAATTATGGTTAACAGCAGAAGCCAAACCAGCGAATAGTGCTTATGTATTGCTAGCCAGTGCTAATTATCGAATTAAAAAATATAAATCGGTAGTCAAACATATTTCAACAGCAATCAGTAATGACTCGTCAGCCAAAGAAGCATGGTTTCAATTACTTTTATCTGCACATTTAGAATTAAAGCAATACAAATCGGCGATCAAAGTATTAGAGCGGTTACTGACGTCTTATCCTTATAAGAAAAGCTATTGGCAGCAATTAACAGCACTTTATTTACAGCAAAATAAAGAATTTACTGCTTTAGCTGTTCGCATGCTTTCCCAACGCTTAGAGTTAGGTGATGGTAAAACATTAGTGCGTTTGGCTGATATGTACCGTTATTTACATATCCCTTATAAGTCGGCACGGTTGCTTAATGATGCAATGGATAAAGGTGTGATTGAGGCTGATTTTGATAACTTAATTCGTCTGGCTGATAGTTGGTTGGCCGCCAAAGAAACCGAACAAGCAGTTGCCGTGTTGCAACAAGCTGGATTATTAGATAACAGTGGCGAGTCAGACTTTAAACAAGGCCAAGTTTTAATCGGATTAGAACATTGGCAGCAAGCAACTGCAGCATTGACCGTTAGCTTAGAAAAGCTTTCGGGTAAACGTGTTGGCACTGCAAATTTATTATTAGGTATGGCTTATTATTACCTTGATGATTTTGCAGCAGCAAAAGCCAGCTTTAATAAAGCGGTTAAATATGAAAATGAACGTAATCAGGCTGCACAGTGGTTACGACACCTTAATAAACAGCCTGGAACTGCCAATGCCAATGAAGCATAGCTTAGAGCAAATGAAGCAACAGTTAGTCGAGCACTATCGATGGTTACGTCAGTATGGTTGTAATGATTCACATAGTGGTAATGCCTCGTTTCGTTGGCATGATGAAGTATGGGTTACACCGACAGGCTGTTGTGCTGATACCTTACAAACTAAAGATTTAGTGCGTTGTCATATCGATGGTTCGATGGAAAGTGGTGGTTCATTAGATGCACCACTACATATCGAAGTCTATCGACAAAATTCGCAAGCAAAAGCGGTATTTCACAGTCATGGCCCTCATGTGGTAGCTATGACATTAAATGGCGATGACTTTATTCCGGTTGATTTTGAAGGACAGTATTATTTTCCTTTCGTACCGGTAGTGACTATTGCCTATGACCAATATGTGGAGTTGTCGCCGACAGCGGTGGCTGAGCAATTAGCAGAGCATAAAGTGACGGTAGTGCGAGGTCATGGTGTCTATGCTTGTGCTGAAACAATTAATTTGGCTTATAAATGGAGCTGCTCAGTAGAGCTGTCAGCTAAAACTGCCTGGATTGCCAAGCAAATTTGATTGTTTTGCCAAAAAATTGCAACAATTGAGCCGTTAAGTCGTCTACGTTTATTATTCTACAGGGATTGAGCCATGACTCTTCAGAGCCAATTACGAACACCTATACTTATCGGTAGTGATATTGATGATAAGCGTCGTGAGATAGCCAGTTATTTTAATCAAACATTTGACCTCTATGAGTCGCTTTTTGAAACGCTAGTTAATGAGCAAGCCTTTTATCAGCAGTCGATCCCGTTACGTCATCCACTTATATTTTATTACGGTCATACCGCCACATTTTTTATCAATAAACTGCTATTAGCGGGACTGGTTAAGCAGCGAGTTAATCCAAAGTTTGAATCAATGTTTGCGATTGGCGTTGATGAAATGAGCTGGGATGATTTAAATGAGGCTCATTATGACTGGCCGCCAGTAGCTGAAGTTAGGGCTTATCGTCAGCAGATTAAAGCGGTTATAAATGATGTGATTATGACCGCGCCATTGAATTTGCCGATAGATTGGCAAAATCCATGGTGGACCATTTTAATGGGTATTGAGCATGAGCACATTCATATTGAAACCTCATCAGTACTTATTCGGCAGCAACAATTGGACTTGGTTAAAAACCATGAGGCATGGCGTCCTTGGCAAGCTAAAACCTTAGCACCAGAAAACAAAATGGTTGCTATCGGTTCAGGCCATGTCAGTCTAGGAAAAAGTTATGATGATGACACTTATGGTTGGGATAATGAATATGGCAGCCGTGAAGTCGATGTTGCAGAGTTTCAAGCCAGTAAGTTTTTAGTCAGTAACCAAGAGTTTTTATCATTTGTTGAAGCTGAGGGCTACACTACCAATGATTATTGGTCGGCAGAAGGTTTACAGTGGCGTAATTTTACTCAAGCTGACTATCCTAGCTTTTGGTTGAAATCTGCAGATGGCTGGCAATTACGGTTAATGACCGAAATAATTGCCATGCCTTGGTCATGGCCGGTAGAAGTTAATTACCACGAAGCTAAAGCCTTTTGTAATTGGAAAGCGGAGCAGACAGGCTTAACCATTAGATTACCAAGTGAAGATGAGTGGTACCGAATCTATGATTTTGCAGAGGTTGAAGAATTAAATGGTGAGCAAGCCAACGCTAACCTTCATTTAGATCATGCTGCTTCGCCATGCCCAGTTAATCAGTTTGCTCATGGTGAACTTTTTGATGTGATTGGCAATGTTTGGCAGTGGACTGAAACTGCTATTTATCCGTTTGATGGTTTTAAAGTTCACCCGTTTTATGATGATTTCACCATGCCTACCTACGATGGCCAGCATAATCTGTTCAAAGGCGGCTCATGGATCTCATGTGGTAATGAAAGTAGAAGAGCATCACGTTACGCCTTCAGGCGTCATTTTTTCCAGCATGCAGGCTTTCGTTATGTGATTGCCGATACCGAGGTAGAAACAGTGTCATCCAATTATGAAAATGACAAAATGTTGTCTGAATACGCCGAGTTTCATTATGGCGATCGTTATTTTGATGTAGCTAACTTTCCTCAAGCACTGGCCCAGTTAGCGGTAGAAGCTATGGGCGATAAACCGATGGGCAAGGCTTTAGATTTAGGTTGTGCAGTAGGACGAGCTAGTTTTGAATTAGCAAAATCTTTTGATGCAGTGACTGCAATCGACTTTTCTGCACGGCTGATTAATGTCGGTGTGCAATTACAGCAGCAAGGCGTTATTCGTTATAGCATCGCCGATGAAGGCGATTTAGTGCTGTATAAGGAGCAACAGCTGGCACAAATGGGCTTTGCTGATGTTGCTGATAAAGTGGAGTTTCTGCAAGGTGATGCCTGCAATTTAAAGCCATTATTTACGGGCTATGATTTGGTAGTCGCTGCTAACTTGATTGACCGATTATATAAACCGACCTTGTTTTTAAAGACAGTGCATGAGCGTATCAATGCTGGAGGCATGCTGTTAATCGCTTCGCCATATACCTGGTTAGAAGAGCACACCGATAAAGGTGATTGGTTGGGCGGCCTCAAAAAAGATGGAGAAAACTTCACTACCTTAGATGGTTTAAAGGCGGTGTTAGGAGACCATTTTGAATTGAAAAAAGGGCCGTTATCGGTACCGTTTGTGATTCGTGAAACCAGTCGGAAATTTCAGCACACCTTATCGGAAGTCACTATTTGGGAACGAAAAGTGTGACCATTAATTTTGATCAACTTATCCAACGAGAACAAACATCCAGCCTGAAACATGATGGCCGGAAAGGCTATTTTGGTAAAGAGGATGTCATTCCTCTATGGGTAGCTGATATGGACTTTGCTGCCCCTGAAAAAGTGACACAAGCATTAGTTGAACGGGCCCAGCATCCAATTTATGGATATACACTGTATCCAGATAGTTTATTTGCAGCGATGCAATATTGGTTCAAACAGAGACATGATTGGCAGATAGAGCGTAAATCAATTGTGATGTGCCCAGGAGTAGTGCCATCACTGTATGCCGTGATTAAAGCGCTGACCGAGCCTGGCGATAAAGTGGTTATCCAACCACCGGTCTATCATCCATTTTTTTCGACGGTGGCTAAAAGTGACCGGGAGTTACTATTAAATCCATTGCAGTTGATAGATGGTAAATATCAAATGGACTTGGCCCACTTTGAACAATGTGCGGCCAGTGGCGCAAAGTTACTTTTATTATGTTCACCGCATAATCCGGTGGGACGAGTTTGGAGCAGAAAAGAGCTAACCGCTTTATTAGCGATTGCTGCAAAATATAATGTCACGATTGTATCTGATGAAATTCATGCTGATCTAATTTTCCCTAATCAGCAACATACACCGCTAGATTCTATCGCTAGTGATGTTGCGATCGTGACCACTATTTCTGCTAGTAAGAGTTTCAATATACCCGGCATGGGCTTATCGGCGATGGTAGTTAGTGATGCTAAGCAACGAAAAGCGATTAAGAACGTATTTGAAAATTGGCATATCCATGCTGCCAATCCATTCAGTATTACCGCTTTTGAAGCTGCTTACAGTCACGGTGAAAATTGGCTAGAGCAATTAATGCCGTACCTTGAGCAAACATACCAACAAGTAGTTGCGTTGTTTGAGCAGCAATTGCCAGAGATTACAGTGCTACCTTGTCAAGGTACCTATTTATTGTGGTTAGACTGTCAGGCGATGAAGATGTCAGATGAGAAGCTACGCCATTTTTTCATCAATGATGCCAAAGTGGGCATGAATCAAGGCGTGAGCTTTGGTGAGGTAGGCAGCGGCTACATGCGGATGAATATTGCTGCACCGCGACAAGTGATTGTCGAAGCTTGCCAACGCATCATTGCGGCCTATCAGCAGCTGTAGTGATGACAGAACAGCAGCAATCAACAGTATTGTTAAAACCTATTGCTCTGCGAGTTATATTGTTCATCGCTCTGATGTGGCTAGTTAAAGCAGTAGAGTTGTTTTCAGCCGTCGATGTCAGTAGTTTAGGAGTCTATCCGCGTGGCCTTACCGGTTTATTGGGTATTATTTTTGCACCACTGATCCACAGTGGTTTTGAGCATCTATTTTCTAATACCTTAGCGATATTCATCTTACTAACCGCCTTGTTCTATCAATACCCTCGATCAGCTAAATATGTATTCGCCATTATCTACATTGGTTCAGGAGCTGGGGTGTGGTTGTTTGCACGTGAATCTTTTCATATTGGCGCTAGCGGTTTAACTCATGGTCTGATGTTTTTCTTATTCTTAATCGGTGTATTACGCCGTGATAAGCCGGCGATGGCACTAGCGATGATGGTGTTTTTTCTTTATGGCAGCATGGTATGGAGCATCTTGCCAACAGAAGAAAGAATCTCGTTTGAATCTCATCTATTTGGTGCGGTAACAGGTATTATTTCTGCCATATTATTCAGGAATTATGATCCTAAGCCGATAGAGAAAAAGTACAGTTGGGAACAAGAAGACTTTGACGAGCAAGATTACTTGCAGAGTAATGACGAGTTGGATGAAAAATAACTAAGTTATTGAAAGCTTGAATTTTATAGTGATTAACGTTTACTATTGGTTGCCACTTTACATTTGTTAATAATTGTTTTTAATAAAAATTAAATAGCTGTTTTACACAATAATTAAGTAGTCGGAGAGTATATGGATATTACCGAGCAACATAGTTTTGCGATAAACCTAATGCAAAATATGGCTACCGCAACATTTGTACTTGATGCTAACGGCAAAGTACTTATTTGGAATCATGCTTGTGAGCGTTTAACTGGAATAATGGCTGATGAGGTCATGGGGACCAATGAGTATTGGAAAGCCCTTTATTCTGAAAAACGCATTTGCTTAGCTGATTTATTGGTACGCGGTTATCTGGATAATATCGAGAAGTGGTATGACTTTTTTGATATCGATTCCGATGATAATAATAGTTACAGCGCGGGTAATTGGTGTGATATGCCTCGCTTAGGTACAGATTTATATCTAAGGTTTGAAGTGGGCCCAATCTATGGTGCTGATGGTGAGTTGGTAGCCGTAGTGGAAACGCTACAGGATATGACCGAGCATAAGAATACTAAGACTGCACTCGAAAAGCTCATTTTAGTAGATGAAATGACCAAGCTTTCAAATCGCCGTTATTTTGATGAACGTCTAAATATCGAGTGGAATCGAGCCAAACAGCATCACCTGCCTATTTCATTAATTATGATTGATGTTGATTTCCTAAGTCAATTCAATGATAGCTATGGCTCTAAACGCGGCGATGAGTGTCTAAAAGCCATTGCTAAAACCTTACGGCAAAGTGTTTTTAGAGGCAGTGAGGTCGTTGCGCGTTACGGCGGCGAGGAGTTTTGTGTTTTATTACCAGGTATTGAAGCTGACGGAGCTTATAGTGTCGCAGAACGGATTAGGGAAAATATTAGTGATATGCAAATGGAACATGAAAGTAGCCATATATCGGATTGGGTCACCGTCAGTAATGGTATGAGCACGATCCGACCGACCTTCGATGACCAGACCTCACAATTAATTTCACTTGCTGACGCCGCTCTTGAAAAAGCGAAAGTTCAAGGCCGTAATCAAAGTGTAAAAGCAGTTGCGTAAAATATCCACTTAAAAAGAAGGGTATTTGTTCGCTATAATATATTTAGATTGATAACAAAGTATTTGATAGCCCATTTAAATAATTTTTACTGATAATGGAGTATGGAAATATGTCTGATCAAGTAGGCAAGGCGGCAGGGATTTTATGGGAACATCTTAATGTGGAAGGTGAAACCAGTGTTAGCAAATTAATTAAAGCGACAGGCTTAGATAGTAAAACTGCACAACGTGCGATTGGTTGGTTAGCCAAAGAAGATAAGTTGATGGTGATAGTTAAAGGTCGAACGGAGCTAGTAGCCCTAAAATAGAATTTAATAGCCCCTGCTAGTAGTCACTAGCAGGGGCTATTTTTTAAATGAACTGGCTGCTGTTGGCAATGTAAATGATGCCAGCAGTTAAAATGGGCCAAGCAATAACAGGGCTAAGCAGGTAATAAATCACTTTGTTTTCTGGTTTGAAACCTACGCCATGAATAAAGCCAATCATTGCTCCCAGCATGAACAGGCTTAATAAACCATGTTCAACATGATTTTGGTCATTAGTTAGACTTTGTGGGAACAACAAAACCAAGGTTGAAACAACGATGGCTAACAGTAACGAGATATAGCGGCTATAAGCATTATTCATAATGTTAATTATCAATTTTATCCATATCTTCTTCGAGCTCTAGCCACATTACATTAATAATACCAAACGAAACAGCCAGTAATACCCCTAACATCCAAGCAAAATACCACATCACAATCCCCTAATAAGTTGTATGTTCATTGTTACGAATAAATTGAATATCCAATCGCTGCCACATCTTCCGGTAGGTCCAAAAGCTGTAACAAAGGATGATCGGTACAAATATCACTGCCACCCAGAACATGACTTTTAAGGTGAGCATACTCGAGGTTGCATCCCATACCGTCAAACTACTATTGATTGCAGTACTCGATGGCATGATGAACGGAAATAAAGAAACCCCGGCGGTTAAAATTATGCCCGTGAGTGAAATACTACTGGCGATAAAAGCTAATATAGGCATGCTGTTGCTGCTGAATAAATAAACCAGTAAGGCCCCGACTAGACCGGAGATCGGTGCACTCATCAGCCATGGCCATGCTTGATAGTTGTTTAACCAAGCCCCGGTTTGAATAGCGACCTGTTTTACATCTGGGCTAAAGCTACTATTTGCATCTGGCATGGCCGTGATGATATAGCCATCTATATATAAATAAAGGCTGATACCAGCAACTGCAAATAAGGTAAATAAGGCTAATGCCGAGTATCTAGCCGCATTACGAGCACGAAACTCTAAGCCATCGACAGTACGAAGTTGCAACCAGGCTGCACCATGCATGGTAAACATAGTGACACTTATGATGCCGGCGAGTAATGAAAATGGGTTTAATAATGCAATAAAACCACCAGTGTAATAAGGCCGCATAAAGTCATCAAAATGAAAAGGTACACCTAAGAACAAGTTACCAAAAGCGATCCCGAAAATAAGTGGTGGTACCGAACTGCCCACAAATAATCCCCAATCCCAACTGTTTCTCCATCTAGGAGACTCAAGTTTGCTCCGATAATCAAAACCTACTGGTCGCAAAAACAAAGCAAATAAGGTAATCATCATTGCCAAATAGAAACCAGAAAAAGCCATCGCATAGACCAGTGGCCAAGCTGCAAATAAAGCGGCGGCGGCGGAGACTAGCCAAGTTTGGTTGCCTTCCCAGTGAGGGCCAACAGAGTTCAGCATGATGCGGCGCTCTTCGTCGGTATGACCTATTAATGGCAGTAATATACCGACACCCATATCAAAACCATCTGTTAAGGCAAAACAGATCAGTAATATGCCAATGAGTGCCCACCAAATTAATTTAAGAGTTTCGTAATCTAAAATCATAGCGAGACCTATTAATGGTTATTTTCAAAATGATATCGACCGGTATGTAAGCTACTTGGGCCAAGGCGAACGAAACGTATCATTAGGTACATCTCTAAAATGAACAGCAAAGTATAGAACACAACAAAGGCTATTAAGCTGTTAAATACCGTGTCTACCGATACGCTGGAGGTGGAGAGGTGAGTGGGTAAAATACCACTTATCGTCCAGGGTTGGCGGCCAAATTCAGCTACAAACCAGCCCAGTTCTGCTGCAATCCAAGGTAGCGGTAACGCAAACAGGCAGATCCATAACAGCCAACGTTTTTTATACTCTTGGCGCTTGGCACAGTGGTAGAAAGACAAGGTGAAAATAACCAGCATGGCAAACCCGCATGCAACCATGATTCGGAAGCTCCAGAATAAAGGAGCAACGGCAGGAACCGTATCGCGAGCTGCTGATTTAACATCTGCATCACTGGCATTCACTACATTGTCAGTATATTTCTTTAGCAACAGTCCGTAACCGAGATCTTCTTTGACAGCGTCAAACTGTTGTTTTGTCTGTTCATCAGTTTGGCCACTTCTTAGTTGTTGTAATAAACCGTAGGCCACCATGCCGTTACGTATTTTTAGTTCATTTTCGGCAATGATATCGGTAATGCCCATAACCTCAGTATCAAATGAACGGGTGGCAATAATGCCCATCAGGTAAGGGATTTTGATCGCATAATCGGTTTCCATTGTTTCATCATTGGGCAGGCCAAATAAGGTGAAAGCAGCGGGAGCTTCTTCGGTATGCCATTCGGCCTCAATAGCTGCCAGTTTGGTTTTTTGCACATCACCTACTTCATAGCCACTTTCATCACCTAATAGAATTACCGAGCAAATTGAAGCAAAGCCGAAGCCTGCTGCGATGGCAAAAGAACGGCGTGCAAAACCAACATCGCGATTGTTAAGGAGGAAATATGCACTGATACTTAATACAAACATGGCACCGGTGACATAGCCGGCTGCCACAGTGTGAATAAACTTAACTTGTGCGACCGGGTTCAAAATGATCTCAGTGAAACTAGTCATTTCCATGCGCATCGTTTCATAGTTAAACTCTGCGCCAACTGGATTTTGCATCCAGGCATTGGCAATTAAGATCCACAATGCCGACATATTGGAGCCTATGGCAACTAAGAAGGTGGCTAATAAATGTTGTTGTTTGGATAGCCGATCCCAACCTAAGAAGAACATGCCGACAAAGGTGGATTCGAGCATAAAGGCCATCAAACCTTCAATGGCCAATGGTGCGCCAAATACATCACCAACATAGTGAGAGTAATAAGCCCAGTTGGTACCAAACTGGAATTCCATCGTCAGACCGGTGGTGACACCAAGCGCAAAGTTAATGCCGAATAACTTACCCCAAAAGCGAGTCATATCTTTATAAACTTGTTTGCCGGTCATCACATAAACCGACTCCATAATCACCAATACCCAAGCTAAGCCTAAGGTGAGCGGTACAAATAAAAAGTGGTATAAGGCGGTAATGGCAAATTGCAGGCGCGATATATCGACCAGCTCTTCAGTAATCATGGGGAGTCTCCTTGCTCAATCTCACCAAGCAGGGCTTCGGCAACATTGTCGGTAGTAGGCGGGGCAGTATCATTATCAAAAAAAGCGGACCAGATGAAATATAGCAGCACGAGCTTGACCAGCAAAATAAGAATAATTTCGCGTAGTAATAATTTGTCTGTGCTTGAAGTCACTGTGAAACCAACGTCCTGTAAAAATAACTTGCAGTCATTCTGCCACTAATTTTGAGTTAAGCGTGAATTTATATGAAATATTTGTCGTTTATATTGAATATTTAATTTAGTTGGTTATTGAAGTCAGTGCTTTTATACTGCTACTCTTCGGGCACACATAATTAAGAACTGATTATAATGACAAATACATACGACGCCTCTGCGATAGAGGTTTTAACAGGACTAGAACCGGTACAAAAACGTCCGGGTATGTATACCGAAACTTCGCGACCGAATCATTTGGCGCAAGAAGTCATTGATAATAGTGTTGATGAAGCCGTTGCCGGTCACGCAACTCAAATTCAGGTGACGTTGCATGCCGATAATTCGATAGAAGTGGTCGATAATGGCCGTGGTATGCCAGTGGACATGCATCCGGAAGAAGGTGTGCCGGGCGTTGAAGTGATACTAACTCGTTTACATGCTGGTGGTAAGTTTTCAAATAAAAATTATCAATTCTCTGGTGGCTTACATGGCGTGGGTGTTTCAGTGGTCAATGCCTTGTCGACACGTGTCGATGTCAGGATCCGTCGCGATGCGAAAGAATATTTAATTGCCTTTGAACATGGCCTATTGGTTGAAGAATTAAAAGAAGTCGGTACGGTGGGTAAACGTAATACCGGTACCAGCTTACGATTCTGGCCCGATACAAAATATTTTGATGCGCCTAAGTTCTTAGTTTCTCGTCTACGTCATGTGTTGCGTGCTAAAGCGGTACTTTGCCCTGGTTTAGTCGTTATCTTTACTGATCGCAGTGGCGCCGACAAAGTTGAAGACAAATGGTGTTATGACGATGGTCTACAGTCTTACTTAGCATCATCAATGACCGACCAACCTTGTGTACCGGCAACGCCTTTTGTGGGGCATATTGAAGGTGAAAACGAGCAAGTCGATTGGGCTTTAATGTGGCAACTTGAAAGTGGTGACGAAGTTACCGAAAGTTATGTCAATCTGATCCCAACCGCTCAGGGTGGTACTCATGTTAATGGTTTACGTTCAGGCTTATTAGAAGCCTTGCGTGAGTTTTGTGAGTTTCGAAGCTTGTTACCTCGCGGTGTCAAACTATCTCCAGAAGATATTTGGGAGCGGTGTAACTATGTCTTATCGGTGAAACTAGAAGACCCACAATTTTCAGGTCAAACCAAAGAACGCTTATCTTCGCGTCAATGTGCGCCGTTTGTTTCCAGTTCAGTTAAAGATGCGTTTAGCCTGTGGTTAAACCATCATGTTGAAGATGGTGAAAAGATTGCCGAGCTAGCAATCAGTAATGCTCAGTCGCGATTGAAACAAGCTAAAAAGGTAATACGCAAACGAGTGCAATCAGGGCCAGCTTTGCCGGGTAAATTATCTGATTGTTCATCACAAGACGTGACTCGCACCGAAGTATTCTTAGTAGAAGGAGACTCTGCTGGTGGTAGTGCCAAGCAAGGTCGTGAACGTGAATTCCAAGCGATCATGCCATTGCGAGGTAAAATCTTAAATACCTGGGAAGTAGAATCAACCCAAGTATTAGCATCACAAGAAGTACATGATATTGCCGTTGCTATCGGTGTCGATCCCGGCTCCGATGATTTATCAGGTTTACGTTATGGCAAGATCTGTATCCTAGCGGATGCCGATTCGGATGGTGCGCATATTGCGACCTTACTCTGTGCTTTATTTGTTCGCCATTTTAGACCTTTAGTGGAAGCGGGCCATATCTGTGTGGCGATGCCTCCGCTTTATCGTATCGATGTCGGTAAACAAGTGTTTTATGCTTTGGATGATGAAGAGCGGCAGATGTACTTGGACAAGATTACAAAAGAAAAAATTAAAGGTAAAGTCAGCACGCAGCGCTTTAAAGGCCTGGGTGAAATGAACCCAATGCAGTTGCGTGAAACCAGTATGGCACCCGATACACGCAGGTTGATACGCCTTACTATTTCGGCTGAAGATGACACCATGCAGATGATGGATATGTTATTGGCTAAAAAACGCTCAGCAGATCGCAAAGCGTGGTTAGAAAAACAAGGCGATTTAGCAATCGTATGACATTAATAAAGAGACGGTTCGTATGAGCACTTTAGTGGATGATTTAGAGCAGCTTCCGGTCAGAGATTTTACTGAAAAAGCGTATTTGGATTATTCCATGTACGTTATTTTGGATCGTGCTTTGCCGCATATTGGCGATGGTCTTAAACCAGTACAACGTCGTATTGTTTATGCCATGTCTGAGTTGGGCTTAAGTGCTTTATCTAAACATAAAAAATCGGCACGTACTGTCGGTGACGTATTAGGTAAATACCATCCTCATGGTGACTCAGCCTGTTATGAAGCCATGGTATTAATGGCGCAACCATTTTCATATCGTTACCCATTAATTGATGGTCAGGGTAACTGGGGCTCGATGGATGACCCTAAGTCGTTTGCTGCGATGCGTTATACCGAATCACGACTTGCTCCCTATGCGCAGAGTTTATTAGCTGAATTAGGCCAAGGCACGGTTGAGTGGACGCCTAACTTTGATGGCACGATGAAAGAGCCATCATTATTGCCGGCACGCTTACCCAATATATTGCTTAATGGTGGTACCGGCATTGCGGTCGGTATGGCAACCGATATTCCGCCACATAACCTGCGTGAAGTAGTCACCGCTTGCCTGCGACTATTGAAAAAACCATCAACAACACTAAATGAATTATTAGAAGACATTCAAGGCCCAGATTTTCCGACCGGCGGTGAAATCGTCTCTTCGAAAGAAGATCTATTAAAGATCTATACCACCGGTCATGGTAGTGTTCGTCAACGCGGTTGTTATGCTGTTGAAGACGGTGAGTTGATTATCAATCAATTGCCTTACCAAGTCTCCGGTGCCAAAGTGATTGAGCAAATAGCCAATCAGATGAGCAATAAAAAATTGCCGATGGTGGCTGATCTACGTGATGAATCGGATCATGAACATCCGGTTAGATTGGTGGTTATTCCACGTTCTAACCGTATTGATTTAGATGCATTGATGCTGCATTTATTTGCCACCACAGATTTAGAACGTAGCTATCGCGTCAATATGAACATGATCGGTTTAGATGGCCGGCCACAAGTTAAAAACTTACGTGACATGTTATTGGAATGGCTGGTTTATCGAACAGAAACTGTCCGTCGTCGTCTGCAATATCGCTTAGATAAAATCATTGATCGGATGCATGTATTGGAAGGCTTGTTAATCGCCTATCTCAATATCGATGAAGTGATCGCAATCATCCGCACCGAAGATGAACCTAAACCAGTATTGATGGAACGTTTTGGGGTCAGTGAGCGCCAAGCAGAATCAATTTTAGAATTAAAATTACGCCACTTAGCTAAATTAGAAGAAATGAAGATCCAAGGCGAATTGGATACTTTAGCGAAAGAACGTAAATCACTCGAACTAGTGCTTAGCTCAGAAACACGTTTAAAAACCTTAATTCGCAAAGAATTAACTGCTGATGCTGAAAAGTTTGGCGATGACCGCCGTTCAGTGATCGTACAACGTGATTTGGCTAAAGCATTAGATGAGTCTGAACTATTACCTACTGAACCGCTAACGATTGTCTTGTCAGAAAGTGGTTGGGTACGGGCAGCAAAAGGTCATGATGTTGAACCGGAATCATTAAATTTCCGTACCGGCGATCGTTATGCCACTTCGGTTAAAGCACGTAGTAATCAGCAGATTGTCTTTTTAGATACTACCGGACGAAGTTATTCCTTAGCTGCTCATACCTTGCCATCTGCTCGCGGCCAAGGTGAACCGTTAAGTGGTCGCTTGCAAACACCTGCAGATGCTCGTTTTGTAGCTGTGTTAGCTGGTGATTTGAATGAGCCGTTATTACTGTCTAATACTGCTGGTTATGGTTTTATTACTTGCTTGGCGAATTTATTGGCTAAAAACAAAGCCGGTAAAGCCGTCTTTAATCTACCAGCCGGTGCAGAAATCCTGCCGCCTATTTGGATTAATGATTTAGAAACAGAACAACTCGCCGTTGCAGCAGGTGATGGTCGCTTATTGGTATTTGCAGTGAATGAAGTGCCTAACTTGAATAAAGGTAAGGGCGTTCGCTTGATTAACATTCCACAAGCTCGTTTTGCAGCTGAGCAAGAGTGGTTACATTCGGTGACGTTAATTCCAAAAGTCAGCAGTGTGACTTTGCATGCAGGTAAACGTCATTTAACGTTGAAGCCGGCTGATTTGGCTCATTATCAAGGTAAGCGTGGTAAGCGGGGGCATAAGTTGCCACGTGGATTGCAGAAGGTGAGTAAGGTAGAAGTGGCGGAGTAGGTGTTAATCGATCAGATTTCATACAAGGAAAGTCATGAAAAAGTTGTTGTTTGTTATTTTACTTGTTTTATCAGCTTGTGTTGAACAGCCTGTTAAAAATGATCCTACCGTTCACAAAACTCAATTAGAGTTGATTCCGCTTACAGTTGGTAATACATGGACCTATGTGGACAAATCAACAGGAAAACAGGTCAAGTCTTTAGTTGAAAAGTCACAAATTATAGATGGAGTTGAGTGGTTTAAGTATAACGAAGTAGGCGATTCCTTTTGGGTTAGAAATAGAGGACTAGAGCAGTTTGAAGCCATTGATTTTTTTAATGAAGACAAAATTCAATCGAGCATTGAAAATGAAGCTTTAGTGTTGACGACGTTGACGACTGAATATATGACTCCAGGAGTAATAAAAGCGACATCAAAACCATGCTCAATACCATTGAAAGTACCTGCGGGAGAATTTAATTGTCATATAATTCAGTTTGAGTTTGGTAATAATCAATTTTCAAAAAACTATTATGCTAAAGGTGTTGGCTTAATAAAAAATGAGTTCAAAGCAGATAATAAATATACGGAAATAGAATTGATTAACTATCAATTGAAATAAAAAATTTTTATTTCAATTAGAGTGTAGTTTAGCTTTCTACGAGTCAGGGTATTGCGTGGCCAATACCCTAACAACCCAAGGCCACCCCTTGTACTGGCCTGCGGCTTCACTGCGTTGCTCACTTTCATAGAGAGCCTGCGCAACTCGCTACGCTCAAACAGTGCTCGGCTTTAATCTCTATGAAACCTCCGCTACTCGTCAGAACAAAAGGGGAAAGGGACTGCCTCAAGGTTTTGCAGAGACTCATTTGCCCTTAATGCGAAGCCGCGCATCGCAAAGCAGTTTGGATCAAACTCGACGAGTGTCTGAGCGTAGCGAGTTTTCTCGTTGAGTTTGATCCAAACTGATTGAGAAGCACAGGGAACCCGCAGGGCAAGCATGGGCTGCCCTTTTGTTTGGTTCGTTTATTTTGGGCAAACAAAATAAATGAACGCCTGCGGCAGCAAATAACCCTGACTCACTATTCAGACGAAAAGTGAGTTAACAAACGTCTATTAATCAAAAAACGAAAATCGTAATTTGTTATCCTATACCCGTAACACACCTTAGAAGATAACCATGCAGGATTTAGCCAACGACCGAATCACTGTTTCAATCGTCATGTTGAAGCAGGCCAGCACTCATCCTTGGGGAAGTGCCGTCTGGTCATTTTTGGGCTTGCTGCCGGGGCTGTCTGAGGCCGAGTTATCGCTCGCGCAAGATAAAGGTGATATTCACTATTTCCCTGACTTTTCTGTGCAGTTACATCCCTTACACAGTGATAGTTATTACCATAACTTGATGTCGGGTAAACCTAAGATATATGTGGTTTCACCTCAGGAAGAGGAAATTCCTAAGCCATTGCTGATAACAGTGGATTATGATGAGGCGGCTTCTTATATGGAGACCGGTGAACAAGTGTTTAATGCGCCTCTACCTAGTGCTTTATGTGATTGGGTTGAACAGTTTGTATTGACGCATTACCAGCCTGAGAAACCGAAAAAACGGCGTCGTAAAAAATGGCATGATCAGGCTGAAAAACGATGACGATTAAAGACGATAAAGAACAAGGCTTTTTGTCGCGATGGTCACGGCGAAAACTGCAGCCAGAATCAGCAGAGCAGCTTGAGCCTGAAAGTGAAGCTGCTGCAGAAGTTGTCAGTGCTGAGCAAGTAGAGCCTGATGATGAGGTTGAACAAAAAGATTTACCTATCTGGCAGCAGAAAGATGCTGATCCGGACCTAAAAAAACAAGCGTTAAAATCCTTATTTAAACAGGCTGAGTTTAACGAGTTGGATTATTTAAACGAATATGATGAAGACTACACCACGTTTCCAAAACTGGGTGGTGTGGTAACGCAGGAAATGAAGCGCATGCTTAAATTGGCTGAGGAAAAAACAAGGCCGGAAAGTAATGACGTAGAAGACAATAAATTGCTTGCTGAAGAAGACGGAATTTCACAGCAGCTAGACAGTGATGAGGACGATAAGCTTGCATAACGCGGTACAACAAGCAGGTGCGGTTGAAGTATTACCAGTAGATCTAGTCGAGTTTAACTCGAAGGGGCGACTGTTGATTATTGCTACAGCAGAACAAATTAATTCAATGTTGCCTAAATTAATTGGGCTGACGATGCATTGTATTTGTACTGATGACGGTGAGCTGATTGAGCCTAGTCTGAAATTGACTGATGAGTTAGTGAATATCACCGGTTGGTTGGGTGAGTTTTCGGTTGAGTTATCGACATTAGAATTGGTGGTTGATTTGGTGCTGGATTTGTCAGCAACGTCAGTGGTGCAATCAAAAGTATTACCGCTAGGCTACTTTGCTCCTGGCGATGATGAGCAAGCTTTAGTTGAAGCATTAGAGCAATTGCCAGACTTGATCGGTACCTTTGATAAACCTCGCTACTTTGATTACAAGTCATCCATTTGTGCTCATTCCAGTCGTGGTGTTAAGGGCTGTCAACAATGTTTAGATGCGTGTCCTGCCGACGCGATTAGTAGCAACAATGAATTTGTCTTAGTTAACCCTTCTTTGTGCCAAGGCTGTGGTAGTTGTGTCACGGTATGTCCATCGGGTGCGATGAGTTATGCCTTGCCGACATTAGATGTCAGCATTAACCGACTGCGAGTGATGATGCAGACCTATTTAGGTTTAGCATCTACGGCACCGCATATTTTGATTCACGATTTGGAAAAAGGTCAGTTATTGCTTGATGCAATGCCTGAAGCTTTGGCTGCTGATGTTATTTTGTTTTCAATTGAAGAGATCGGTGCCTTAGGTATGCCATTTTGGTTGAATGCTTTGGCATATGGTGCGGCTGGTGTGACGGTTTGGGATGCTGGCAGTCATAGCGACCATGATTGGCTTGAGCTGCAACAAGAAATTACTAAAACGAATCAGATGTTAGCCGGCTTGGAATATCCTGCACAGCTAGTGAATTGGTTTGCAGGCAGTGATATTAATCAGTTAGCACAGTCTATTTCTGTAACAAATTCGGCACCTAAACTTGAACCTGCTAGTTATGCGGGGCTTGATGATAAGCGTCGCATGATCAAATTGGCGATGACGCATCTACATCAACAAACCAAATCAGCAGTGGCGGTATTAGATTTAGAAAGTAATGCCGCGTTTGGTGAGATTCAGATTGATACTTCAGCGTGTACTTTGTGCATGTCCTGTGTCTCAGTCTGTCCAGCAGGGGCTGTGTTAGATGGCGTTGATAAACCGCAACTTAACTTTATTGAAGATCTGTGTGTGCAATGCGGCCTATGTGAACAAGCCTGCCCAGAAAATGCAATTGAGCTGAATGCCCGTTTTCTATTTGATAGTGAGGCAGTGCGTAAGCCGAGACGTTTACATGAAGAAGCTATTTTTCATTGCATTGGTTGTGACAAAGGCTTCGCGACTCAAAAAATGATCGATACCATGATGGATAAGCTGAAAGGCCACGCCATGTTTCAAGGTGATGCTTTGCAACGGTTGAAAATGTGTGAAGACTGTCGAGTAAAAGCAATGTTTAAAGATTCACAGGGTCCGATGTAATGACTGATGAAAATATCTTATGGCGGGCACAAACCTATGCTCTATTAGCTAGCTTATTGGTTCAGCCGCCGAGCAAAGAGTTGTTAGCAAATTTAGCAGCAATTGATGTGACCGAGCCGGAGAGTCCTATGGGCAAGCACTGGTCATTATTAGTAGCTGCAGCAGCTCAGGCCGATGTTGATGTGATAGATGATGAGTTTCAACGCTTATTTGTTGGTGTAACTCACGGCGAGTTAATGCCTTATGGTTCGTATTATCAAACCGGATTTTTAATGGAAGAGCCGTTGGCAGTACTAAGAACAGACTTAGCTCGTTTAGGTTTGGAACGACATGAAGAGAAAAAAGAGCCCGAAGATCATGCGGCGGCTGAGTGTGATGTAATGCGGTTGATCTTGATGGCTGAAGGTACACCAGTAGTGACTGCTGAAGACTTTTTTCAGCAGCATGTTCAACCTTGGATGGAACAGTTTTTTGCTGATCTAGCCAAAGCAAAGCAGGCAGAGTTTTATCGGGTGATTGGCTCTTTTGCGCAGAGTTTTATTTCACTGGAGACTAAGTTATTAAGCTGAATAGTTTGAGGGGCAAATAGACCAACGAAATGAGCAAAATTATCTAATAATTCAAGCTGCTTTATATGTGAATGATTCTCATTAACCGCCCTAGCTAGAATAGCGTGATATAAAGTCTTTATACTGATCTATATATGATAAAATTCGCCTAAATTTTTACCACCTCGCTGACAATAAAGAGCCTCATTATTATGACAGCCAAATCACAATTAATTAATCGTCGCAATTTTCTTAATAAATTCACCTCTGTAGTCGGTGGCAGTGCTGTAATTGCTGTCGCACCTTTTGTTCAGGCTGCACCTATTGTCGTGCCTGAAAAGCAACAGACTGTGGAACTGAAAGAAAAGAAAGGTTATCAACGCACCCAACATGTTGATACTTACTATCAACTTGCTGACTTTTAAACATAAGAATTACGATTTATGAAATTAACAAAACGAGAGTCTTCGTCACAAGGCAATCAGCAACTAGGTATTAACCGCCGTAGCTTTTTAAGAGGTTCCGGTATCGCTGTCAGTGGTGCTGCGTTTATGAGCTTATTGCCGTCAGCAATGATTCAAAAAGCTAATGCCTCTGAGTCGGCACCACGTCAGACCTATGATGATGGCGAAATTAAGCAAGTTCGCAGTGTATGTAGCCATTGTAGTGTCGGTTGTGGCGTTGTTGCCGAAGTACAAAATGGAGTGTGGACAGGCCAAGAGCCTAGCTTTGAACATCCATTTAACTTGGGTTCTCATTGTGCTAAAGGTGCATCATTACGTGAGCATGGCCATGGTGAGAAACGCTTAAAATACCCAATGAAAAAAGTAGCCGGTAAATGGCAACGTGTTTCATGGGAACAAGCAATTGACGAAATTGGCGACCAAATGCTGTCAATTCGTGAACAATCAGGCCCAGATTCGGTTTATTGGTTAGGCTCTGCTAAGCACAGTAACGAACAAGCATATTTATTCCGTAAATTTGCAGCGTTGTGGGGATCAAATAATGTTGATCACCAAGCACGTATTTGTCATTCAACGACGGTAGCCGGGGTTGCTAATACCTGGGGTTATGGTGCGATGACTAATTCGTATAACGATATTCATAACTCAAAAGCCGTTTTCATTATTGGTGCTAACCCTGCTGAAGCGCATCCGGTTTCTTTACAACATATTTTCCGTGCTAAAGAAAAAGGCGCACCGATTATTGTTGTTGATCCACGTTTTACCCGTACCGCAGCTCATGCCGATCAGCATATTAGTATCCGACCGGGTACTGACGTGCCGTTTGTTTGGGGCATGTTGTGGCATATATTCAAAAATGGCTGGGAAGATAAAGAGTTCATCCATCAACGCGTTTATGGCATGGATGAGATTCGTGAAGAAGTGGCTAAATGGACACCAGAAGAAGTTGAACGTGTCTCAGGTGCCAAAGAAGCTGATGTATTAAAAGCGGCAAAAACAATGGCTGATCACCGTCCGGGTACTTTTATCTGGTGCATGGGTGGTACTCAACATACGATTGGTAATAACAATACTCGTGCTTACTGTATTTTCCAGCTAGCGCTAGGAAATATGGGTGTTTCCGGTGGCGGAACAAATATATTCCGTGGCCATGACAATGTACAAGGTGCGACTGATTTAGGTGTGTTATCACATACTTTACCTGGATATTACGGCCTATCAGAAGGTGCTTGGAAACACTGGGCTAAAGTATGGGACTTGGATCTAGAGTGGATTAAAAATCGCTTTGATCAAACTGCCTATGAAGAAGCGGGTGGTAAACCTGTAAGCCCAATGTATACCAAAGGTATTCCTGTATCGCGTTGGATTGATGGCGTTTTAGAAAATAAAGACGATATTGATCAAAATGACAATATCAAGGCGATGGTGTTGTGGGGACATGCACCTAATAGTCAAACGCGTGGCCCTGAAATGAAAACGGCGATGGAAAAGTTAGATCTACTGGTTGTCGTTGATCCTTATCCATCAGCTTCTGCTGTTATGAATGATCGTCAAGATGGTATTTATCTATTACCAGCATGTACCCAGTTTGAGACTTATGGTTCTTTAAGTTCTTCAAATCGTTCTATGCAATGGCGTCATAAGGTCATTGAGCCATTGTTCGAATCTTTACCTGATCATGTGATCATGTATAAATTTGCCAAGAAATTTAGTTACGAAGATAAACTGTGCAAACACATTCAGGTCAATGGTGAAGAGCCGTTAATTGAAGATATTACTCGTGAGTTTAATCGAGGCATGTGGACTATCGGTTATACCGGCCAAACGCCGGAACGGATGAAGTTACAGTCTGAGAATTTACACACCTTTAATAAAACTACCTTGAAAGCTGAAGGTGGCCCCTGTGATGGTGAATATTATGGTCTGCCTTGGCCATGTTGGGGCACGCCAGAAATGAAGCATCCTGGCACACCATTATTGTATGACACCAGCAAATCAGTCGCTGAAGGTGGTTTACCATTCCGTGCTCGTTTTGGTGTGGAACATGAAGGTGAAAACTTATTGGCTGAAGGATCATTCACTGAGGGATCAGAGATTGAAGATGGTTACCCTGAATTTACCGGTGAAATGCTTAAGCAATTAGGCTGGTGGAATGATCTTACTGCTGCAGAAAAACAGGCGGCTGAAGGTAAAAACTGGAAAACAGACTTATCCGGCGGCATCCAACGTGTAGCTATTAAGCATGGTTGTGCACCGTTTGGTAATGCTAAAGCGCGTGCGATAGTTTGGCAGTTTCCTGACCCGGTGCCTATTCATCGTGAAGCTTTATATACCAACCGTCGTGACTTGGTTGAAAAATATCCAACCTATGAAGATCGGAAGAGTTTTTATCGTCTACCTACTCGTTATGGTTCGATTCAAAAACAAGACTTTAGCCAAGAATTTCCATTGATTATGACCAGTGGTCGTTTGGTGGAGTATGAAGGTGGTGGTGAAGAAACCCGATCCAATCCATGGTTGGCTGAATTGCAGCAAGATATGTTTATTGAAATTAATCCGGCAGATGCAAATGATGTTGGCGTTAAACATGGTGAGCAAATTTGGGTGGATGGCCCAGAAGGTGGTTCCATCAAAGTAATGGCCTTTGTCACTCCTAGAGTGGAACGTGGAGTGGTGTTTATGCCATTCCATTTTGGTGGCCATTATCAAGGTAAAGATCTACTGGATAAATATCCAGAAGGTACAGCACCTTACGTTCGAGGGGAGTCGTGTAATACCGTCTTTACCTATGGTTATGATTCTGTGACTGCGATGCAAGAGACCAAAGTGTCCTTGTGCCGTGTTCGTGCCGTATAAGGGGTTTTTTTAAATGGCTCGTATGAAATTTTTGTGTGATGCAGAGCGCTGCATTGAATGTAATGCATGTGTTACTGCGTGTAAAAATGAACATGAGGTACCTTGGGGTATCAATCGCCGCCGCGTGGTCACTTTAGATGATGGCCTGCCAGGCGAGAAATCTATTTCCGTTGCGTGTATGCATTGTAGTGATGCGCCATGTCAGGCGGTATGTCCGGTAGATTGCTTCTACACTACCGATGATGGTGTGGTTTTGCATGATAAAGATATCTGCATTGGCTGTGGCTATTGCTTTTATGCCTGCCCATTTGGTGCGCCGCAATATGCACAAGATGGTGCTTTTGGCGCACGTGGCAAAATGGATAAATGTACATTTTGTGCTGGTGGACCAGAAGAAGATCATTCGCATGAAGAGTTAGATAAATATGGTCGTAACCGTCTAGCCGAAGGTAAATTACCTTTATGTGCTGAGATGTGTTCTACCAAGTCATTGCTTGCTGGTGATGGTGATGTGGTTGCTGATTTATTCCGTAACCGTGTTGTACGCCGTGAAGGTCGACCAGAAGTTTGGGGCTGGAACACAGCTTATAAAGATTAATGATGAAATTATTAACTATTCTCGTGACGTTACTGTCACTGACTGCTTGTTATGAAAGTGCTGAGGTGACCTTACATGAGCCAGGTGTTTATAAAGGTAAAACCGATAAACATGCTTTAGCAGCTGAAGAACGTGAACAAATATTAAAAAAACGTTTCTTACATGTGCAAACGGATCGATAGAATAAAATGGCCAATTCATTAAATAAACGCAAAAAAATGATGGCGTGGACAGGATTGTTCATGTTGTTGGCGATCGTATTACTGCCAATGACCGGTTATATTTCGACTGGCTTTGCGACGGCTGAAGAACAGCAACAACAGGTTCAACAAACCAATCCACGTGCAGATTATTGGCGTATGGTTCGTGACAATACCAATGGTTATTCAGCGGTGAAAGGCCGTGAGACTAATGAACTGATTCAAGGCTCGGGTCAGAATTGGCGTCAACTCAGAAATGGACCATTAGCTATTTTTGGCAGTGTAATCATCGGTTTTACCTTGGCGGTATTAGCGCTGTTTTATATGTGGCGCGGCCGTGTTGAGTTAACGCATGAACGTACTGGTAAAACAGTGCAGCGTTGGACTTTAAACGAGCGTCGGATGCATTGGATCACGGCTAGTTTATTTGTCATATTGGCTATTACTGGCCTGAGCTTATTATATGGTCGCGCAGTGTTAATTCCGGTGTTTGGTCATGAAGGATTTTCTACTTATGCTGCGTTATCCAAATGGACTCATAACATTTTAGGTCCGGTATTTATGGTCGGCTTGTTCAGCATGATCATCAAATGGTTTGGTAATAACTATTTAAACAAAGTTGATTGGGAATGGTTTAAAGCTTACGGCGGAATGATTGGCGATAATCACCCTTCTGCAGAAAAGCTTAATGGTGGTGAGAAGTTATGGTTCTGGACTTTAGCGACTGCCGGTGTAGCTTTATGTATCTCTGGTCTAGTGTTAGATTTCCCTAACTTTGATCAAGAGCGTGAGTTAATTCAGCTGTCTCATTTAATTCATTTATTGACGGCTATTGTTTTGATAAGCTTTGCATTTGGTCATATTTATATCGGTACAGCCGGAACGGAAGGCGCTTTAGAAGGTATGGTTACCGGTCAAGTTGATACCGCCTGGGCAGAACAACACCATGACTTATGGTTTAAAGAGCTAGAAAAAAAGGGTGAAGTGAACGATCCTGAAAAATAATGTTTAACCAAGCTCGATTAAAATAATTCGACTTCGGATTGTTCTGTCGAGCTTGTTTCAAATTTCTCTTTTTCATGTGCCATCTGATCGACTAATTGAACTAACTCCAGACTGGCTGTTTCAGCCTTATTAAAGTACTCAATGATTTTTTTGTGGCTGGTAGTTGAGGTTAGCCAGTCTTTGTTTTTGATTTCGTCCGTTAAAATATGCACATTTTCATGTAGCTGTTGGTGAGGAAAGGCGATGGCGTTATAGATGGGTAGGTGGCTATACGATTCACGACCTTCACCGCTAAAGTACCATAAGCCAAACCGACACTCTTGATCGTTCTGAGCTATATTTTGGCCTTCTTCACTATTTAGATCGTTGACCTCGACCGCATGATACGTGTTCTGCATATAGACAACATGATCGACCTTGATTAATGCTGCATCACAGGTCACTTTGACTGAAGCAACTTGTTCATTGGTTGATTGAGCTAGGCGTGCAAATTCACCAAAACTTTGCTCAAAATCAGTAATAATGGCTTGTGATTCCATTGCTGAGCTAGTCATTGTTTTTGTGCTTGCTGACATATTGCTACTGGCAGATGAAAAACGTTTAATGATCTCGGCAATATTATTGGCTGCTTCTTTGGTGCTTTCAGCAAGACTTTTTACTTCATCAGCTACGACCGCAAATCCTCGCCCATGCTCACCTGCTCTAGCAGCTTCTATTGCTGCATTTAAAGCCAACATATTAGTTTGTTCTGCAACACCAGTAATGATTTGAACCATATTAGATATTTCATTACTACTGGTAGCAAGATCGTCAGCATCTTGGCTTAAAATGGTGGAGCGTTCAGAGACATAAGTGAGCTTATTAGCAACACTTTCTACTAATGGCTGGTTACTCATCGCCTTATCGACAGCTTGTTTAGATAACTCTTGAACATCGTCCATTTCATTTCTGATATGGGCAAGATCACGTTGATTATCGATTAGGTTTTTGAGTAGGTTAGTTGTTTTTAATTGACCCAACTCAGCAAACATTGAGTCGACTTGTCTTTGTTTATAAGCTTGTTCCATATCGGCTAATGATTTATCAATGCGTTGTAAACCGTACATAAATCGGCCACCAAGGCCTACAGGAAAAGTACGACGATAATATTTACCTTTACGCGCTAGAGCTAAAACAGCATCAACTTCTCTGATATAGGTTTCTACTTGATCAATTGCAGCATTGAGTTGGTGGACTAATGGGTTTAATGGATGCTCCCATGCAACGGTGGTTATTCTATTTTCAAGATTACCTTTACTAATTTGACGTGCTAATAACTGCAGTTTTTTGATGACAGGATCAGAGTTTAGTTCGGATTTATTTTGACTCGCGACGAGGACTGCGGTGGTTATCGCTATTGAACTTAATGTTAAAACTGGTGATGGGTAAAAATAACTAACTATTAATACTGAGAGTAATAATAAGCTATTTATCCACAGTGCTTTTCTAACGGTAAAAGGAACAAATAAATTCATTGTATCCTCCTTTATCTTGAACATCATCGTTCAAAATCTGCAGGGCAGTTTCAACACCTAATTGATCTGTATTGCTACTTTCTTCATCGACCATACGTTGATATAGCGCTTCGAAATAACTTACTCCAGAGCTAGCTGGACAACGCGAAGCTGAGAAATAGCCAATAACCTGACTGTCAATATCGAAGCTGGGAGTGATAGTGGCAAAACTCCAGAAATAGTTACCATTTTTTGTTAAGTGTTTTATAAACCCCAAAAACTCATCGCCTTGTTTTAAGCGGCGTTGCATTAATAGGTAAAAACTTTGTGGCATGTCCGGGTGTCGAATGATGTGGTGAGACTGGCCTAATAACTCTTCTTCATAGTAGCCAGTGACTTCCATAAAGGTGTCATTACAGTAGGTGATGACACCTTTGGTATTCGTTTTGGAAACGAGGAGAGAGTTTTCCGGTAACTTTAGTTCTTTCGAGTTGGGCGTCACCATACAATTTACCTCGCGGTACATTGGTTTTTTTTGGATAGAAATTAACGGCTTAGATTGTATCTTAGCGTTGTATAGCTTAACTATACTCCTTTTTGGCTTATTTTTTATCCCCGCTGGTGCAATTGGATATAGACCAAGGTTAAGCTTTGTGTGATTAAATTTATGCCTATTTAAGTTAATAAGCATAAATTTAATGCAGTAAAAAACATGGAAATGAGCAAAATATTTGCGCAAACCAGTCTTTTAACTCGATATGGATCGGAAAAGAAAAACTTGCAACCAGCTGAATTTCGCAAATTAAGTACTGTGATAGCTATTTCACAAAAAGGATAACTTTAAGTGATACATGCCATAATATTTGCTTATCCTGCACTAATTTAGTGTTTGAGTGATGATTTACGCATTTATTTGGTGCGGATGTTTTGCTTTGACTCCGTTTGCATAAGCTCAGGTATTTGAACAAAAAAAGTTCTATAAACGATGTTTTTAGTGGACGCCGTTATTTACTTCACAAGTTATTAAACACGTGTTAATTTTTATGAAATTTTAACTAAGTGTAATGCTGACAATGGCATTGATATTGAGAGAGGCAGTTTCATGAGTGAGCAGCAAATTAGTGCTCGAAAACAAGGTAATAAATTAAAGTTACCTAGGGCTGTTGGAAAAGGTCGACAAGTTGATCCTAAAGCGTTAGCTGAAGTTCAAGCCCTGTTGGGCGATGAATCTCGTCAAAAAGATTTATTAATTGAGCATCTACATAAGATTCAAGATGCATATCAACATATTTCTGCACCTCACTTAGTAGCATTAGCTCGTGAGATGAAATTGTCTAAAGCAGAAGTATATGAAGTAGCAACTTTCTACCATCACTTTGATATTATTAAAGAAAATGAAACGCCGCCCCCAGCTTTAACGGTGCGAGTTTGTGAATCTCTGACCTGTGACATGATGGGCGCACAAGGTTTAATTGATTCATTAGAAGACGGTATGGGCGATGATGTCCGTGTGCAACGTGTGCCTTGTATTGGTCGTTGTGACAAAGCGCCTGTTGCTGTGGTTGGTATGAATCCAATTGAACATGCTGATGTTGCTAAGGTAGAACAAGCAGTAGCAGCCAAAGCAATCGAACCTGAACAAATTACTCCAATTGAATTCGACGCCTATGTTGAGAACGGTGGTTACGAAACTTACCGTGCTTGTATGAATGGTACTTATAGCATCGATAAAGTATTAGATTCGATGGATGATTCTGGTTTGCGTGGTTTGGGTGGCGCGGGTTTCCCTGCCGGTCGAAAATGGCGAATTGTTCGAGACCAACCTGATCCTAAATTAATGGCCATTAATATTGATGAAGGTGAACCCGGAACCTTTAAAGATAAATATTACCTTGATCGTGATCCACACTGTTTCCTAGAAGGTGCTTTGATTGCAGCTTGGGCTGTTGGCATTAATGAAATCTACATTTACTTACGTGATGAATATGCAGCTATCCGAGAGTCATTGACCGTTGAAATTGCAAAATTAAAAGCCAATTCTCCCGTTGAAAATTTACCGACCATCCATTTACGTCGTGGCGCAGGTGCTTATATCTGTGGTGAAGAATCAGCCATGATTGAGTCAATTGAAGGTAAGCGTGGCATGCCTCGATTGCGGCCACCGTTTGTGGCTCAAGTTGGTTTGTTTGGTCGTCCGACTTTAGAGCACAATATGGAATCAGTTTATTGGGTTCGCGATATTTTAGAAAAAGGACCGCAATGTTTAACTGATCATGGTCGAAATGGTCGTGTTGGTTTACGTTCATTTTCGGTCAGTGGCCGGGTGAATAAGCCAGGTGTGCATTTAGCTCCTGCAGGGATCACCATGCAAGAATTGATCGATGAATATTGTGGCGGCATGACGGAAGGCCATACCTTTTATGGTTACTTCCCTGGCGGTGCTTCAGGCGGTATTTTGCCTGCTTCGATGGGCAATATCCCACTCGATTTTGATACTTTAAATGAATATTCAAATTTAATCACAACTGCACTAAAAGAACAATCTGTTCATTTGATTATTACTGGTGATGAAAACATAATATTTGAAGGTAACAAAGAAAATTTTATACAAGTAATGATAAATACCATTAATAATGCAAAAGAAGCAGTATGCAAAAAAAGTGATATTGAAAAAATAATTTTGATTGATGTAAAACAAAATGAACACCATGTTATTGAGATTAATTTAACAGATAGTGGAGGAGGGGTATCAGAAGAAATTACGCAAAAAATATTTGAGCCTTATTTTTCAACGAAAGAAGATCGTAATGGCACTGGGTTGGGACTATTTATAGCACGAAAGTATGTTGTTAATGAGTTTAAAGGTAGCATAGGAACAAGTAATGTTCATTTTGAATATGAAGGTGAAAAATACTTTGGAGCCAATTTTAAAATTAGTCTTCCATTCTCTGAATAGTTTATTTATAATTCAATGCTGATTTGTAAATCTTCCTTATATATGGCATCCTCTTCTTGTTTATATACAATTGTTTCTTGGCTCGCATAATCACTGGCATGATAAGATTTTAATATAAGTCCAAGTGACTCCACATTGTTTGGTTCGGTACTGTTTTTTTCTTGATTAAAAACTTCTAGAAATTCAAAGTTAACGCTGTCATTGTTATGGCTTAGCACATCAAATAATTCCACACTAATAAAAGTTTCTTTGCTTGGCTCTAGATGGGTTTGTAAGTTAGATGGGAATGTA
>MAAB01038306.1_pt1 | contig 38231 bp, 29 predicted proteins | sample 1115991 | NCBI WGS metagenome assembly MAAB01 (sample SAMN04961124, study PRJNA320927) | seawater metagenome | isolation source: sample BD02T18 sea water enriched with oil for 18 days | place: USA:Gulf of Mexico | collected 2013-07-27 | reverse complement strand
GCATCCCCTGTCTGAAATTCAATATTCTGCTTACCGGCAAACTTGCCCCTGGCCTGTTCCAGCATATCCGGGTTCAAATCTGTTGCCACTATGTGCACGCCGGTTGTTAATATATCTCGAAGCGCTCTGGTCGCTATGCCGGTACCGGCGGCTGTTTCCAGAATAACCCCGGTATCAGGCACCTGTACTCTGCTACTCAAGTCGCGGGCGTATTGATTAAAAATAATCGGTCCCAAATATTTATCGTAATAAAACGGTATCTCCCCGACAAATGCTGAGTGCGACGTTGTCATTATTACTCCCCATTGTTAACAGGTTAATCTGAATCGACCAGCGAAAGCTCTATTAATAGGTGTAAAATTTGCTGTGAGCTTTTAGCAAACTCTAATCGGGTTTGCTCACATCAGCAACGATGTGTCTTGGGCACAACTATTTACTCGGCTTTTGTTTGCTCTCTACCGGCAGCATAATATGTACTAGCGGCGTTTTATCCCACATCACATAAGCTCCTCCAGCATATGGATCCCTGGATAGACCCGTTAACATCTGTGTATTGGGAACCAACATCATCATATGCGGCCCCTCCTGAACCCAGGATCCACCATCATTTGGATCAGTGGCTGCAGGGTTTTCATTATTCACCAGAGCATCACCAGCGAGCATATAAGAAATCCCTATAACATCCGTTGAAAATTTAGTGCCATTGCCAGCGGCTTTCATCCATTTCATCCACACCGCATCATTGCACATGGGGTGTTTATCACCGGGGATAAGGCCAATCCCCGGCAGGCAAGTCCAGCCGTTAGACCCCTGGCGCAAGACAGTACCGTCAACATCCATAATAGTGGCATTTGCTGATATATCCATCGGTGCAGCAGTCATAGCCCGGGCAATTTTTTCCTGATTACTCTCTTGTGCGACGCTATAAACCGATGTAGCGCAACATAATACAACGGCCGCTAAGATTACTTTTTTACATTTCATTGAATTCTCCTTGCTGTAAACCAACTTAATTGATCTTTAACAACAGCGTGGGCAGTTAGCTGCTTTTGCAGGCAAATTATTTCTTCAATTTATGGCAGTAAAATTAACAGAGCAAGGTTTAGAGCCCAATAGGATATTTATCTATTTTCTGATGCCGCTTCCAGACACTTTTTTTACGACAACTGATGTAGTTCACAACTAATTTTCTGACCATTAGTCAGCGCTTTTATTGGTGTATTTATCAACTAAGTTACCTAAATAAGTTAGTTTGCTAATATAGAAGTATCAAACCAGAGTTACAGAGCCTGTCCAATCATTGGCTAACATTTCAGCCAATTTGTTGAAGCAACAACCGAGATAAGGAGATCGCTCTCAATTGAAAACTTACGTCACTGCACTAATCCTGATACAAAGGAATCTTGCAGATTATCTGCATCAATATTGCTATAGAGAATACTGTAGGGGTAGTTTTTAGGCACAAATCATCTGCTGCGAACGCCGCTGACGATGAGCTACCGGTAGTATTTATTGTTGATTATTGTGTCAATATGCATAGATAAAACGTTCAGAGCCATCCAGCACTGAAACAGGTTTAGCATCCATAGCATACCGAATGAGTGTATCGCTCAATATAAAGTGGCGGGATTTAGTATTTATGCGTTAATCCTCAGAGCCCACTGTTTGATGATTTTATTGGCTCTGTGGACTAGAGGCCAATGCTATCAGTGCGGTTCTGCTTCTGTTCTTGCCACTCGCTTTTGAGCATGGCCATGATAGATGTATTCCACCACTGACTTTTGAAATATTGGTTATCGATGAACTCAGCCTCACAGCGCAGTCCGGATTTTTTGCCCAGAGCTATCGCCGCCGCGTTTTCAGAGAGAGTCTGCATGTACACGCGATGCAGGTTTAAATGTTTAAAACCAAACTCAACCAAAGCGTGCATCGACTCTTGAGCATAACCTGATACCTGCTTTTCTCTGGCCAGACCACAGCCCAGTGAAGCCTGTTGATAGGGCTCTACTCGTAAACCGCAAGTACCGATGATGCTGTCGTTGCCTTTCAGGGTGATGGCCAATTGGTATACTGTTCTGGGGCGCACCCGAGCTTGTTGAATAAACAGCTCAACCAGTTGCACGGCTCTAGCTGTACTACAATCCAGCTCAGTGTAAAACCTTTGATATTTGGCATCTGCGCTCAGGGCCACATAGCCATCAGTATCAGCGGGGATAAAATCCCTCAGTAGCAACCTTTTTGTTTCTATCCTAAACACTCTCAGCTTTCCCAGCCAAGTTCTTTAAGATCCAGTTCAGTGGCACTCACTAATACACCATTGCTATCCGCATACACATACTCTCCAGGGTGAAAAGACACTCCGCCGAAGCTGATGGGGACATTGAGATCACCAAGGCCGCGTTTGTCCGTCTTTAAAGGGTGAGCGCCAATTGCTTGCACACCCAGATTAATACCGGCCATCGCATTTACATCACGTATACAGCCATTGATAATAATTCCCCTCCAGCCGTTAGCGGCGGCTTTTTCAGCTAACATATCCCCCAGCAAGGCGTGACGCAAAGAGCCACCACCATCGACAACAAGTACCTTACCGGTACCGTCTAATGCCACTTGCTGGCGAATTTGAGAGTTATCTTCGAAGGTTTTAACTGTCACTATCTGACCATAAAACGTTTTTATGGCAGCAAAATTAACCAGCATGGGCTCGACGATCTTCACACTATGCGGATAGATATCACATATTTCCGGTAATAAATCTTGCATCAGTCACTCCCTGGCAGTTCGGTTTAATAGGCTGTTAAAGATAGCGAAGATAGTGCTGAACAAGCAATCACTAACTGCATGGTATTACTCATTGACCATGATTTATAACAACAAAAACTAAAAATAATTTCAAAAAGTAGCCATTGTGCTCTGCTCATTGGTGCTAAATTATGCTAAAACTGTGCTACTGAGTATCAGTCATTTCCTAAGGAAGATGCGAATAGGTCCTGTATTTTCTCTACAGGCATGTTTGCATGTTGCCAAATATTGAGTACAAGATGAATAATAGTAGTTACCCGGTTGCCGGGCAAAGTTTAGATATCACCCCAGACATAGATTATCGCAGTGATACGGTTACTAAACCTGGCACTGCTATGCGTCAATTTATGAGTGAAGCAGCTGTAGGTGACGATGTATACGGTGAAGACCCCAGTATCAATGCACTGCAAATTAAAGTAGCAAAGTTGTTAGACAAAGAAGCCAGCTTGTTTGTCCCCTCTGGCACTATGAGTAACCTGCTGGCGCTTATGTCGCACTGCCAGCGCGGCGAAGAAATTATCGTTGGCGATCACTATCATATTTGCAGCCATGAGGCCGGTGGCGCATCGGTGTTGGGCAGTATCGTTATGCAGAGCATCAGCACTAATGCTAAAGGCTACATCACTGCTGAGCAAGTAGCTGCGGCTATTCGTCCCGATGATGCCCATTTTGCCCCAAGCAAGCTGGTCTGCCTGGAAAATACGGTGTCCGGCTTCGTACAACCCCAGCCTGAGCAGGAAGCCATCGCAGTATTGGCGAAAGAGAAAAACTTACAAGTACATATGGACGGCGCCAGGTTAATGCACGCAGCAATTAAAAATAACTGCAGCCCGGCTGATCTGTGTAGACATGTAGATTCAGTCTCGCTGTGTTTATCAAAAGGTTTAGGTGCACCGGCGGGCTCAGTGCTCAGCGGTAGCAAGAGCTTCATCGCCCGTGCCAGCAGACTTAGAAAAATGCTCGGGGGCGGGATGCGCCAGGCGGGTATCATCGCCGCTGCCGGTATTTATGCCTTAGACAACAACTTGCAACGGCTGCAAGATGATCATCAGCTGGCTTATTACTTCGCCACACAACTGAATAAAATCGCGCCACTGAGCGTTGATTTGGCCAGTGTCGAAACTAATATGCTGTTCATCGACTTCCCACTCGCCCCTGGTAAAACAGATGGGCAGAGCCTCGCTGATTTCTTGCTTCAGTCGGGGATTTGTATCGGTGATACTGTGCCTTGTCGTATCGTTGTGCACTTAGATATCTCTCGTGCGGACGTCGATAAAACGTTGGCGGCCATTACCGAATACTATAGTGCCGGCTAAAATATCCGTATATCAAGCTTGGGATATAGTTAGGCGTGAGCTAGGGTGGAGTAAATACTCTGCTCTAGCATCCTATGACAGCGCTAGATACCGCACTCTATCGGTAAGATTTAAAGTGTAACAAAGTATTGTTTGAAGTAATCTGTATGCAAAATTGCACAGTACAATTTTGCAATTACAAACTATACTTTACTGATGAAGCCACTAAAACAAGCAATAAAACTGATCAGTCGATGTATCGCTCTGTTTATCTTTCTCAGCGGCCTCGCGGCTATCAACGGCCAGGCACAGACGGTAGTGACAATTTCCTCAGGCGAATACCCGCCCTGGACCGGCGTGACGCTTAGGCAAGGTGGCTTTGTCAATCACCTGATAACTGAAGCATTTAAGCGTCAGGGCTACCAGGTTAAATTCAGCTATTTCCCCTGGAAACGCACTTATGAAAGCGCCAAGAAAGGTCAATTTGCTGCCACTTCCTATTGGTATAAAAGCCCCGAGCGTGAACAACACTTTTACTACAGCGAGCCGGTGAACTCAGAAAAACTAGTGTTTTTTCATCTGAAAGTGAAGCCAATACCCGACTGGAAAAGCTTCGATGATTTAAAGGATTTTCAAATAGGAGCAACCAGAGGCTTCACCTATACCGAAGAATTTTGGCAGGCGGCAAACTCAAAGCGCATCAATGTACAAATAGTAACCAGCGAATTGCAAAATTTACGTAAATTGATAAAGGGCAGAATAGACCTCTTCCCTACTACTTTGTTTACGGGTTACAACATGATTGCCAATCAGTTTGATTCCAGCTTAGCCCCATTATTCACATTTCACCCAAAGGTAATCGCCGAAACACAGGGACATTTACTTTTCTCTAAGAAGCACCCTCAGGCCAAAGAATTTGCAGAAGCTTTTAACCGCGGTTTAGCGCAACTTAAAGAAGAAGGCCTGTACAGAAAACTTTTTGATGACCTTCTCACAGGAAAGTACAGCAAAAACAGCAAATAACCAGATCTTGTTGAGAGAAATAGCCACGCAATCTCTGCTGGGCGGCCTTGAAATACAAAAATTAATTCATTTCCGGTAAAACCTGACCGGCAAAGATCTCCTCTATTTGTACCCGGTTTTCGCAACTGATCACTTGTTTTACGATCTCGGGGGTTAAATGCGGAGCAAACAAACTGATAAACTCGTACATATAACCTCTGAGGAATGTGCCTTTTCTAAAGCCTAGCTGGGTAGTACTTGACTCAAATAAATGGCTGGCATCCAGCGCCACTAAATCTGAATCTACCTTGGCATCGTAGGCCATACTGGCGATTATCCCCACCCCCAGATTTAAGCGCACATAAGTCTTAATCACATCGGAGTCTACCGCAGTAAACACGACTTTAGGATCCAATCCCTGCTGAGAAAAAGCATCATCCAATTTGGAGCGGCCAGTGAAACCAAATACATAAGTCACAATCGGATGGGCGGCTATATCCTTCAACGTTAAAGTCGATACTTGAGTCAGAGGGTGGTCTCTTGGGACCACAACTGATCGATTCCAGCGGTAGCAGGGCATCATAATCAAATCACTGAAGTGACTGAGCGCTTCAGTTGCGATCGCAAAGTCGACATTTCCATCGGCGGCCATCTCTGAAATTTGCATCGGCGTTCCCTGATGCATGTGCAGTGATACATCGGGGTAGCTTTTAATAAAATTTGTGATCGCGGGGGGCAGTGCATAGAGAGCCTGAGTATGAGTTGTGGCAATTGATAAGCTCCCCTTGCGCTCATCGCAGTACTCTTGAGAAACTTTTTTAATGCTTTCAACTTTTTGCAGAACTTCCCCGGCAATTTTTAATATCGCCTCTCCGGCGGGAGTAACCCGGGTTAAATGTTTGCCGCTACGTGCAAAGACTTCCACTCCAAGTTCCTCCTCCAATAAGCGTATTTGCTTGCTGATACCCGGTTGAGAGGTGTACAAGCTCAGCGCCGTGGCCGACACATTAAGATCGTGTTTTGCCACTTCCCAAATATACTTAAGTTGTTGAAGCTTCATTGTTGTAATTTCCCTTAAGGTAACTCTCAGGTTTTGTTTAGGTATTTTTATTCTACTATAAAGATAAAAAAGTCCGGTCAGCCTCTATTTTCCAAGGCGTTCTCAATAAAACATTACACTTTGCTTTGGTGAGTAACTCTTTAAGACTCTCGCTCAGATCTGCTGGCTCTGAAAATTAGAGTTTGGATTTAAGCCGACGAATTTCTTCATCTTGAGAAATGCTTCTCTTCTCTAAATTGACCACCTTTAATTGAGCGCGCTGTAACTCGTCGGCGACACTGCGTAATTCGTTGCGCATTAAGTTTTCTCTGCGGCCCCATTCAGTAGCGCTGTTTAAGGCCTTTTGGTTCAGGCGTTTAACTTCTGCATCTTGCTCTTTTACTTTTTGTTCTAAGCGCTTTGCCTTGTTAGTTTCTGCCAACAGTGCTGAAGAGTTACTGGTTAGCTCTCTCGATTGACTCATTCCCAACTGCTTCAACACTTTCAGCTCTTCATCCTGGGAGCGAATCAGAGTATGCTGGGTATCAATGCGCACTTCATGGCGAGCAATTTCAGATTGCAGATCGTGGTTCTTCTTGGTCAGTGTTGTCTCTTTTGTACCCGCATCATCACGCAACTTTTCAGAGGCATTGCGATAATAGCGCGCATCGGCCTCAGACTTACTGATTTGATCCAGCGAGTGACGTTGGTCTTCCTTAATCCGCTGCTCAAAGGTGCGCTTGGCATCCTCGTGAGCTTTGCGCAAATGCACTAAGTCATTTTCTAACTTGGCTCTCAAGTGCTCTTCTTTCTTGCGGCTGGTAGCTTCAGAAACAATCGCCGCTTTCATAACACTGAGTTCTGCATCAACAGAGCGGTTGTGAGTTTGTGAATCTTCCAACTTCAATTTAATTTCACGCAGCTGGGTCTCAAGTAGACCACGTTTGTTATGGCTGTCTTTTAAACTCTCTTCAGCCAGTTGCCGCACTTCTTCGTTGGCGTGGTTTAAAGTACGAGAATCCGCACGCAGTCGAGTCTCGGCTTCTTCTACCGCCTGCTGCCAGATTCGACCAAATGCCCCACCGAGAGATTGAGGTAACCCAGGCACAGAGACACTCTGATTATTCAAACTCAGTTTCTCTGGTATGGTATGCCACCATTTTTGCAGTTGTTGCTCCACAACACTATCAGACAGTCCCGTTGAAGAGACTATGCTGTCAATGGTGGGTTGCTCTCCGCGCATTAAAAGACTTTCCGCGCTGGTAAAAACGAGCTCTTTTTCCATGAATTTAAGACCTTTGCTCATACTGATTGTGTTGCTGTGCCAGTTGATCGACAGCAACAGTTAAATTTTTCTCAAGCGGTGCTTTAAAAAACAATTTCTCACCGTCTGCCAGAGTCACTGAGAGGGCAGCGGCATGTAAAAAAAGGCGTTTAATTCCCTGCTTACGCATTTCACTATTCACCGACTCAACACCGTACTTTTCATCACCAATAATTGGGTGGCCGGCAAATTGAGCATGCACTCTGATTTGGTGGGTTCTGCCGGTGATAGGTTTAGCTTCAATTAAAGTAGCGACATTGGCGAAACGCCTCAGTACTTTAAACATAGTGATAGAAGCTTTTCCATCTTCCAGTACTTTGACCACCCGCTCACCGGAACTCAATTCGTTCTTGCGCAGCGGAGCATCAATTTTTTGGTCACTAGAATCCCAGCGTCCGACCACTAGCGCATGGTAAGTTTTGGAAACACCCATGCCCTGGCGTAGCGCCTCGTGCAAATGCCGTAACATACTGCGCTTTTTTGCCACCATAATACAACCAGAAGTATCCCGGTCTAAGCGATGCACTAGCTCTAAAAAGGTCAAACTGGGACGCATTTGACGCAATGCTTCAATTAAACCTAAGTGAATACCACTCCCCCCGTGCACAGCCAATCCAGAGGGCTTATTAATCACTAATAGTGCATCTGATTCGTAGAGGACAGAGTTTTCCAGTCGCGCTAACAATTCTTTGCTGACAGAAACCGGATCCCCTTGTTGAGCAGTCCTCACAGGCGGGACGCGTACCAGGTCACCGCTACGTAATTTTGTATCAGGTTTAACCCGGCCTTTATTAACTCTTACCTCCCCTTTGCGAACAATACGATAAATCATTGATTTAGGCACACCTTTTAATGCGGTGCGTAAGAAATTATCTATTCGCTGGCCATCCTGGTCTTCAGTGACATCTAAAAAACGTACTTTAAGATTAATAGGATCGGGATCTTTTAATACGGGCTCGGTAACTACTTCTCTGTTTGGGGCAGCAGTGGTCTTACTCGCAGATTTGGCAGGGCGCTTAAAATTACGTTGTGCATTTTGTCGCGACATTCTTTTTTTACTTGGCATATTTAATAAAAACTACAGTCCATAATTGATACGTTTAATCTAGGGAAAAGACTAAAAGTCAGGTGTCTTCTCGCCCGTAGGGCCATAACGAGGCACAGCAGACTTGTTCGCATGTTGCTAAGCTGGTATTCTACCGCTGCTTGGTCGGTAATGCTTTAGCTAAATGCGATAAAAACATCTAATAGAGTGTTTTTTTTCTGTTTTTTAATGCAATTATTTCCCGTTTAGCAGCAGCGGATAAAATTTCCAAGCTGCAGAGCACAATGGACCGAGTGGATTGTGTTTCAAGTTAAATGTTTAACAATGAAAACTGCAGTTTCAATTTTTGTAATTGTCATTATCAAGCTATCAATAGCGAACATAACTTTTAACAAATCCAAACTTTAATACCCTATTTAACAGGTATTGTTTAGCGACTTCGCACTACTGCGTTACAGAGTACTCAGTGAGAGTTAAATCAACTTATCACTCTATTGGTATTCTTAAGTCTAGGCTAAATGATGCATAAAGTTTGAGTACAGATACACAGTAAAACCAAAATTGTTGACGACAGTAGAGATGTGCTATTGCCCGGAACCTGGTTTGATTATTCATGCCAGAAACAGCGAATTTAAACAAAAATATAGGCAATAGATTCCGCTACTGTAGATGCGTAATACCCTCGGCACTGAGCTTGAGGCAGAGTTGAGTATTCATGAATTTAGGTGCCTAATTGCGTCTACTCCTGAATAACTCCTTTTGCCTATCAATGGGCGGGGTACATCGATTAAAAAGACTGCTTTGGCAATATAAGTGATATTTGTACTCAATTATGAGCCCTTAATAATTGATGGCAAAAATGATTTTGCACAGTAGACAATCTCTGGCTTAGGCTTGAAGCTTATTGTCTCAATACAAGTAATTGTTTTAAAAGTCTTATTAAGCGCTCCACTACCGAGAGTGCAAAATGAAAAGAATGTTAATCAACGCAACTCAACCTGAAGAGTTGCGCGTAGCCCTAGTAGACGGGCAAAAGCTATATGATCTTGATATTGAATCTAGCAACCGCGAACAAAAAAAGTCCAACATATACAAAGGGAAAATCACCCGCGTTGAACCCAGCTTAGAAGCAGCCTTCGTCGATTACGGTTCAGAGCGACACGGCTTCCTACCGCTCAAAGAAATTTCTCGTGAATACTTCAGTAAAAGCCCTGCACGAGGAGGACGCCCTAACATCAAAGATGTTATTCGTGAAGGCACTGAAGTTATCGTTCAAGTTGATAAAGAAGAGCGCGGCAACAAAGGTGCTGCCCTGACTACATTCATCAGTTTGGCTGGTCGCTACTTAGTACTAATGCCTAACAACCCTAGAGCCGGTGGTATTTCGCGTCGTATCGAAGGTGAAGACCGGACTAACCTGAAAGCTGCCTTAGATGGGGTCACTATACCTGACCGTATGGGCATAATTGTTCGCACAGCAGGCGTTGGTCGCTCTTCACAAGATTTACAGTGGGATTTGGATTACCTGAATACACTTTGGGATGCGATTAAGCAGAGCAGTCAAAAACCTTCACCGTTCCTGATATACCAGGAGAGCAACGTCATTATTCGCGCGATTCGCGACTACTTGCGTGCCGACATTGGTGAAGTACTTATAGATACCGATCGCGCTTATAACGAAGCGTTAGTCTTTGTTCAGCAAGTGATGCCTACTTATGAAAACAAACTCAAGCGCTACGGGGAAGAGATACCGCTATTTAACCGCTTCCAAATCGAATCGCAAATAGAAACAGCCTTTGAGCGCGAAGTGAAATTGCCCTCTGGTGGATCTATCGTTATCGATCCTACCGAAGCGTTAGTATCCATCGATATTAACTCCGCTAAGGCAACTCGCGGCAGTGACATCGAAGAGACTGCACTCAACACCAACTTGGAAGCCGCCGAAGAAATTTCCAGACAATTACGTCTGCGTGATATTGGTGGATTAGTTGTTATTGATTTCATCGATATGACGCCAATCAAACACCAGCGAGCAGTAGAAGATCGTTTAAAAGACTCACTAAAGCTGGATCGCGCCAGAGTACAAATGGGCCGCATCTCCCGCTTTGGGTTACTTGAAATGTCCCGTCAGCGCTTGCGCCCTTCTCTGACTGAGTCTCGCGGTATCGTCTGCCCGCGCTGTAGCGGCCAGGGATCAATTCGCGACACAGAATCCATTGCCCTATCAATTATGCGCTTGATCGAAGAAGAATCGGCAAAAGATCGCACATCGCAAATCAGAGCCATCTTACCAGTACAAGTTGCCACTTATTTACTGAATGAAAAACGTCGTATCATCCACGATATAGAACTTCGTCAAAAAGTACGTGTAGTGATTGTGCCCAACCCGAACATGGAAACGCCGCACTATGAAGTAGTGCGTTTGCGCGACGATCATTCTGTAACTACTACCAACGATACCAGCTACAGCTTGCAGCCTGAACCTGAGCCAATTGAGCATTTCACTCAGAGCGAGTCTGAGAACTTGGTCAAGCGCGAAGCGGCAGCAGTACAATCTGTGGCACCCAAAACGCCCGCTCCGGTAACCACTGATGCTGTAGCTCCCGCTCCTACTCCTGCCACTGCCACTGCCTCACCTAAAGAGGCCAACCCGGCACCCGTGCGTAGCAAACCTAAAACCGGCTTAATGCAGAAGCTATTAACTCTATTAGGTTTAGGCAGCTTATTCGAAGATGACAAAAATCCGAAGCGCAAGCCTGCGGAAACAACTCGTCGCTCCAGCCAAAACCGCAAAGGCCGCGATAGCGGATCTAAATCCAGAGGTAACCGCAATTCGCGTCGCCCTGCACGCAGCGATCGCGATGATGACAAACGCCGCGGCAGGCAAGATGAAGTTATTACCATTGCCGCAGAAGAGTCTTCAGTGATTCCCGAGCAAAAGAGCAGTGAAGAAAACAAACCGAGTCGTCGCCGCAACCGTAGAGGTAATGAAAACCGTAAGCCAAAAGTTGAACGCCCCAGCACAACTGAAGTAGACAACACGGATTACACTGAAGCTCCTACTGGTCGCGGTAAACGTCGTCGCAATCCCAATCGCAAAGCAGCCCGTAATTTAGTAGAAAATTCAGATGCTTTAAACCCAACTGAAAACCCTGCTGAGCAAAAAGTTGTTGATACTAAACCAGCAGCAACTGAAGCGCAGAGCGCAACTAAAGGGAAAGGTAATTCTGACAGTAGAAAAGCGGCTAATAACAACAGAAGAAAGCGTCCAGAAGCTAAAGCAGTACCAAGCTTAAGCTCTGAAGAACACGCTAAAGCTTCAGCAGAGCTAGCAGCTGCCATTGCTAACAGCAATCTGGCCAACGATACTTCTGCCCAGTCTGAGCCTGATGCAGTGACCGCTACTCAAGAAGTGGTTACCCAGACAGCTGCTACTGAAGCAGTTGTTACAGAGACAGCCGCTACTGAAGAAGTGGTTGCAGAGACTGCCGCTACTGAAGAAGTGGTTGCTGAGACAGCCGCTACTGAAGAAGTCGTTGCAGAGACAGCCGCTACTGAAGAAGTTGTTGCAGAGACAGCCGCTACTGAAGAAGTCGCTGCAGAGACAGCCGCTACTGAAGAAGTCGTTGCAGAGACAGCCGTTACTGAAGAAGTTGTTGTAGAAACAGCCGTCACTGAAGAAGTTGTTGTAGAAACAGCCGTCACTGAAGAAGTGGTTGCAGAGACTGCCGCTACTGAAGAAGTGGTTGCAGAGGCAGCCGCTACTGAGGAAACTGTTGCAGAGACTGCCGTTGCTGCAGAAACAACTGCTACTGAAGACGTCGCTGCAGATAGTTCATCTGTACAATCTGAGATGAATTTTGATTCAGCCGCTGCTGCTAAAGAAAGTGCAGAAGAGTCGGCAACAACAAAGACATCTCGCCGTCGTACCCGAGCTGCAAACGATCCACGAGAAATTAAACGTCGCCAGCAAGAACAAGCTAAATCAGACGCAAGTTAAGCCATTTAGCATGCCGATAGATAAGACTTATCAACCTTGATAAGTCTTATCTAGATTCTCTCGCTCTCGCTCTATTCTCTATTCTCTAATCCTCTTTTTTTTCGCACTTGTGCAGCACTCTAGATCTACTAATCAACACTCTCCTTGGCGACTGATTAATCACTGCCGCCCTAAAGTTGACAGAAATATCACTATTGTGAAAACAAAGGTTTTGTTTTGTACTTTTAAGCCGGATAATAGCAACCGTACTTGCTCACACAAGCCTGTACCCTTGGGCTACATCCCGCAGCTGCTGCTGGTAACTTTAACTTTCTCGAACTGAATGAATTTTATGCAACTTAATAATATTCGTATTGTGCTGATCAATACTTTTCACCCAGGTAATATTGGCGCTGCCGCCAGGGCTTTAAAAAACATGGGACTGAGTAATTTGTACTTAGTTGATCCGGTTGATTTCCCTCATGATGAGGCCGTATCCCGCGCTGCAGGTGCTCAGGATGTATTAGAAAATGCGGTGGTGGTAAGTAGTTTGCAAGAAGCGATTAGCGACTGCCAACTGGTCATAGGTACTAGCGCCAGAAACAGAACTTTTGATTTACCATTATTAGATGTTAAAGATTGCGCCAATAAAATTCTTGGCGAATCTACACAGGGAAACGTAGCTATTTTATTTGGCCGCGAGAGCAAGGGACTACTGAACGAAGAACTGAGTTTATGTAATTTTCATCTGTTTATCCCAACCAACCCTGAATACCCAGTGTTAAACATCTCTCAGGCAATACAGCTGGTCAGCTATGAGATATGGCTCGCCAGTCAAGAGCAAACAACTATTGCCAGCAGTGAATACCCTCTGCACAAAGAGATGGCAATGTTCTATCAACACTTAGAACAAGTGTTGCGCAAAGCACATTTTTTGATTCCGCAACACGAGGGCAGAGCCATGCAAAAATTACAGCGTTTTTTTAATCGTTCCCGACCAGAAAAACAGGAGCTGGGCATGCTACGTGGTGTACTCTCATCCATAGAAAAACGCATTGACGATCTGCAAAAATAACCTGTTGCAGCCAATAGATTAGATACCCACACTCACAGCGGTAACGAAAACATGAAACAATTGCCTTTAGGTGACATCTCCCTTGAAACTTTTCTGCGTGATTACTGGCAGAAAAAACCTTTGTTAATTCGCAACGCAATTGCCAATTTCGAGCCGATAATTTCTGCCGATGAACTGGCGGGACTCGCCTGTGAAGAAGAAGTAGAATCGCGCTTAATTATTCAGGAAAGCGCTGACAATCACTGGGCCATGAAACACGGCCCACTGCTTGATGAAGATTTTGCGAACTTGCCAGAAAGCCATTGGACTTTGCTTGTTCAGGCGGTTGATCACTGGCATCCGCAAGCTCAGGCGCTGCTCCAACAATTCGATTTCATTCCGCAGTGGCGTATCGATGACTTAATGGTTTCCTACGCCAGTCAGGGGGGTGGCGTTGGCCCGCACTATGACAACTACGATGTTTTCCTGTTGCAAGCGACAGGTAGCAGAGAATGGCAATACGGCGGCTTATACGATGAGCACTCCCCAAGACAAGAAAACTCAGAATTAATGTTACTCGCTGATTGGACTGCAGAACAGACAGTGACGCTAAATCCTGGTGATTTACTCTATATTCCACCGAAGGTGGGACACTGTGGCACTGCTATCAGCGATGACTGCACTACCTATTCTATTGGATTTAGAGCCCCCTCCCATGCTGATATATTACATAACTTTAGCGACTTTGTTGCACAGGATCTAAGTACAGAACTCAGATACCAAGATCCAGAGCTAGCAATACAAAAACACAGTGCTTGTATTAACCCCCAGGCCGTTGATCAGATTAAACAGATTCTAAAGCAATACATAGAAACCCCCGGGGCAATTGAGCAATGGTTCGGATGCTATATGACAGAACACAAATATGCGCAGCAGCAACAAGAACTGTATTTAGATAACAGTGTCGATGAGATCATTGAAGCAATGCAGCAAGCTGAGCAGATTTGTAAAATTCCCGGTACCCGGCTGGCCTTCCAACACACTGATACCGATCAAAGCGATGCTATGTTACTTTTTGTCAATGGCATGTGCTGCCAAATTACCCGACAGCAGCAAGCTTTTGTAATCCAATTAACTGAGTCTGACTCGGTGCTAGCAACTGATTTAGCAGAGCAACCTGAACGCCTTAAGTTACTGGCCAATCTGATTAAAATTGGCGCTTATGAAATTAACTAGTAAAACAGGATTGCCGGGGATACCGACACTTTGCGTAAAATATTAGTCAGCAGCTGTCTGCTCGGACACAAGGTACGTTACGACGGAAAACATAGCGCCAGCGGTGACCAATTAATTCAACAATGGTCTGATCGTGGAATGATAGTGCCCTTTTGTCCGGAAGTCGCAGCGGGGCTACCGATTCCCAGACCCGCCGTAGAAATCATTTCACAGCAACCACTACAGCTGCAAGATAGCCAGGCTACCGATTACACGCAAGCTTTTATTAAAGGCGCGAAAATGGCCCTGCAGCTCGCACAGCGACATAATATAGACTGCGTGCTATTAAAATCCAAGAGCCCTTCCTGTGGCCGGGATTTAATATACGACGGTAAATTTCAGCAGCAGCTGGTGTCTGGCCACGGAGTGACTGCAAAATTACTGATGCAACACCAGATCAAAGTATTTACAGAACTTGAATTGCCGGAAATGGCAGAGTATTTGCGTCAAGAATAATTTTTTCCAGTATTTCTGTAGTTTATACAGCGATTTTAAGACTTAGCTCCTCAAGCATTTCTCTGCGTACCCGCGCGTAGTCAGCAGTGATCGCTACCAGCTTGATCAATGCATAGCAGCTGGCCACTGCCCCGCTGTTTGCGCTAACCTGACTCACTTGAGCCTTTTGCAATGCATGACTGATCGAGGTGGTGCCATAGCGATTGTCACTGCCATAGGCGTTTGCCGATAGATACATCGCACAATTAACCGATAGCGCATCAACCCATTCGATATCCAGTGCGTAAGCCTGGCAGCTCTGTTTCAATATCCTGGTTTCAAAAATGGCGTCAAAGATGATCACTTTGCGCCCGACCAGCAGCTGTTTCAGCCTGCCAATAATATCCGGCCAGGTCGGTCTTCCCTGCAGCGAGCTTAAGTTTATACCGTGAGTCAGTTCCGCGTCTTTATCTATGGCCACACTAGGCTGGATCTGCGAGTGGTATATCACACTTTGGTCCGCGTCTAGCAGTGCTATTTCTATGACTTGTGCAAATTCGCCGCTACCGGTGGTTTTAGTACTGATATACGCAGGTCTATCATCCAGCCAGTGGCTTGCCACTTGCCCTGCTCTGCCCAGAGCGGTATTTAACTCTCTCTGTAAGCAGTAATGGGATCTACTGCTGTCATTAATTTCCATGTTAACTACCTCAGCTAGCTGATGACATTATAAAGCACAATCAATAACTGTATATTAATACAGTACCTGCTTGTATGTACAGTTATTTAGCTGCTCATTTTTTACTTTTATTCACTGCCAACTGTCATCAATGTGTGGTGAAAGATCGAAAAACTGAAGAGTAATAACTGCCGTTGTTTTGAACTTAACCTATCGAGCTGAGATCTAGAGCAGCAGAGCTTATTGCTAAAAGAGTGACCAGACAGTTGTAGCGCTGAAGTAAATACATAAAAACAACGTAACTTAATCTTCACGGACAAGGGTAAAGAGGAAAGGGTGACAATATGGTAGAAAAAAATAACATAAAAAAGCCCGGGCTATCAGCCCAGGCTTTGTTGACTACTGGTAATTATTTACTGCTTATAATTAGCCCCAGACCACTAGTAACAAATATGCCACCGGTTATTTTATTGATCAATTTACTGATATTGGATGTTTTGAACACACTCGCTAAATAATTTCCACCGATTGCGTAACTCATCGCACAGCTAAAGGCACAGATACACACCAAGCTTACCATGATCAGATACTGACTTAGTGAAGCCTGACCCGGGTCGATAAACTGTGGAAACAAAGCGGTAAAAAACAGGATAGCTTTGGGATTACCCGCAGCGATCACAAAGCCCTGCCTGAACATTTTAAACAGCGGTGCTTGTCTCTTACCATCCCCAGCGGATGAACTATTGTCCAGGTTAAAGCTGGCACTGCGCCAGAGCATCACCCCTAAGTATACTAAATACAGTGCGCCTATATATTTAATCACTAAAAACAGAGCACCTGAGGTCGCGATCAGCACTCCCAGACCGGCAATAGAGATAACCGCCTGAATACATGAGGCCAAAGTATTACCCAGTGCCGTAGCCATAGTCGCTTTCGCCCCATATTTCACCCCGTGGGTTAAGGCGATTAACATACTGGGGCCGGGAATAATCGAAGTAATAAAAAGGGTTAGAACGAATACAATTAATATTTCAATGCTCATAGTGGTTCCGGTGGTTAACTAATAAATATGTAAATAAACCTGTTATTTACGATTCTGGGTGATAGTAATAACGCATCTGTTCTTCATCATCAACAGTATCCAGCGTTTTGAAGCCAAGTCGGCTATATAACGCCCTGGCAGGGTTACCGACAATAACAGATAACGCCACATCCTTTTTTTCCCTGCTGGCACTGGTAATTATTTTTTTTACCGCACTGGCACCCATTCCGCGCCCCTGAAACTCACGCCCTACTTGAACTTGCACTATATGCCAGCAATCGGTGTCGGAATAAGCTTTCAGCAACCCCACCCTCTGATCGCCATAGAGAATAATGTGTGCATGCTCGAATTTGTACATTATGCGCACTTGATGGGTTTCATTATCTGTTGGCCAACCGACACTTCGCATATATTCTGCCATAGTCTCTACCCTCAGCTGCAGCAGAAATTCTAGATCATCAATCGTCGCAGCACGGTAGCTTAAATCCATAAATTTTTTTCCTCTTGTTTGAACTTCCCAGTCAGACTGAAAACTACAGCTAAAGGGCTGGTTGAGTGCACAGTTGCATCAGGCAAAATTAGCCTTATTCAGCGCCGCATAATATAGCTGATGATCTCAATAATTTATAGCGCTAGCACAGACTAAAGATACTGATCTAAATCGGCTGCAAAGTGAATTTGCCGATCAATTCAGCTTCATTGAGTCAATTCAGGGATATGTAGTGCAGTTTCAACAATGAAAACTTTTCACTACACACCAGAAAACACAACAAAATTATTCATGTAGTTTTTAGCGGTTATCTCCCTGAACTAACTATTTTCATTAGCCATTTTATTTTATGTGCAGCAAAGCGTGCCAGCAGTGGCATGTGAGTAATTAAATCCTTGTAGTTTATTTACAACAAAATATGCAGCTTTTCTTGTAGTGCCACTACACAAAGCAGTAACCACGGGCTTTTCCTTTGACTCAGCCATACCTAAAACTGCATTATCTGTCTGCCAAAGCAACAACAATAATGATCTCTTGATGACAAGACTGTAAATACACTAGTCAGGTTAAAAGCAGCAATCATAACCATTATCTCAACCATAAAAGGATCTATGAAATGTCCAAATACATGCAAGACATTGATGCTGTTACAAGCCTAAAAGCCAGTCAGGGAAATAAATGGCAGGCCATTAACCCTGAATCCGCCGCGCGCATGAGATGCCAAAATCGTTTTAAAACCGGTTTAGATATTGCAAAGTACACCGCAAAAATAATGCGTCAGGATATGGATAATTACGATAACAATCCAGATCTTTATACCCAATCTCTGGGTTGCTGGCACGGTTTTATCGGCCAACAGAAAATGATCTCGATTAAAAAACATTTTTCCAATACAGACCGCAAATACTTGTATTTATCCGGTTGGATGGTGGCTGCGCTGCGCTCTGAGTTCGGCCCCTTACCCGACCAGTCAATGCACGAGAAGACCTCCGTTGCCAGCCTGATTGCTGAACTCTATACTTTCCTGCGACAGGCAGACGCCAGAGAACTCGGGGGATTATTCAGAGAAATCGACAGCGCTCGCAATGCCAGTAATGGGCCATTGGTCAAAGAGCTACAAGATAAAATTGATAATTATGTCACACATGTTGTGCCTATCATTGCCGACATTGACGCAGGTTTTGGCAATGCTGAAGCGACCTATTTGATGGCCAAGCAAATGATTGAAGCCGGTGCCTGCTGTATTCAGCTGGAAAACCAGGTATCAGATGAAAAGCAGTGTGGTCACCAGGATGGAAAAGTCACCGTACCTCACGCCGATTTCCTGGCGAAGATCAATGCGGTACGCTACGCATTTTTAGAGCTGGGCATTGATGATGGGGTAATAGTGGCACGCACTGACTCTCTGGGGGCTGGTCTGACTAAGCAGATAGCAGTGACCAACCAAGTTGGGGATCTGGGAGATCAATACAATTCATTTCTGGATGGCGAAGAGATCAGTGAAAGTGAAATTGGTCATAACGATGTCATCATTCGCCAAAACGGCAAATTAATCCGCCCTAAACGCTTGCCGAGCAATTTATATCAGTTCAGAAAAGGCACGGGTGAGGCACGCTGTATACTCGACAGTATCACCTCTTTGCAGCACGGTGCAGACTTGCTATGGATTGAAACAGAAAAACCTCATATAGGCCAGATAGGCGCGATGATCAATGAGATTCGCAAGGTTGTTCCCAATGCCAAGTTGGTCTATAACAACTCTCCCTCTTTTAACTGGACCTTGAGTTTTCGTCAACAGATATTCGATGCAATGCTCAGTGACGGCAAAGATATGGCGGATTATGACCGCGCTGACTTGATGAGTGCCAACTACGATAGTACCGAGCTGGCGAGTATTGCCGATGAAAGAATTCGCACCTTCCAGGCGGACTCCGCCAGAGAAGCAGGTATTTTCCATCACTTGATCACCCTGCCGACTTACCATACCGCTGCACTGTCCACCGACAACTTAGCCAAAGAGTATTTTGGCGAGCAGGGAATGCTAGGTTATGTGCGCGGGGTACAACGCAAAGAGATTCGCCAGGGAATCGCCTGTGTGAAACACCAGAATATGGCGGGCTCTGACATGGGTGATGATCACAAGGAGTATTTTGCCGGTGAAGCGGCACTTAAAGCCGGTGGCGAAGACAATACCATGAACCAATTTAACTGAATGGGTTGATACACTGCTGATAGCAGGGCTAAAGGATATTGTACAGATCGAACTAGCTCTGCTGCATCACTCGCTCTCCTCGTGACGAGAGGCTGGACGCAAACGAAAAAGGCCGAACCCATTTCTGGATTCGGCCTTTTTCGTCACTCGCTACTCAGTTTAAATAGAGCATCGGTTTTTTTATTTCGCAGCGGCTCTGGCGCTATCTTTAGCTATTTCTTTGCGAATAAAGCGAATGCCGAGTCCCGACATAACGATCATAGCGGCAACTATGGCTAGTGAAGGTATTATTGAGTAGGCGTTGTAAAGGTCGAATCCAAACATGATTAATCCCAAATAGTTGATAAATAATAATATATTTCTAGTCTTTAAATATTTGCGATGTCCAAAAATGTCCGTCTGCAACAAATAATATAAATATTTCTAGTAAATTTTGCGGCACAATAACACAATTCCCGATCAGTTTCCGCCTATATTTTGCACGTATTTAAGCGGCAATATATTTTAGAGATTTACCCGCCGCACCACTGGCGTAGGTTACAATTGAGCTGTGTTACTTGGATATTATCCCCTGAATATTTCGGAGTTAAATTTTGCAAAGTATTTGTGTCGAAGGTAAAAAAATTAGTCCCAATAAAATTCTCTGTGTTGGCCGTAACTACTTAGCGCATATCAATGAGCTCAACAATGAAATCCCCGAAGATATGGTGTTGTTTTTCAAACCGAACTCCTCTATTACCAAAGAGCTTATTGCAGAGCACAAAACCAACCCGGAATTAGCGACTGACCCTGAAGATGCTATTCACTACGAAACTGAAATCTGTTTTGTCTATGCAGGTGATAAGTTCAGCGCTGTCGGCATTGGCCTTGATCTCACCAAGAGGGCTTTACAATCGAAGCTCAAAGCCAAGGGGCTGCCATGGGAGCGCGCCAAAGCATTTGACGGCGCAGCTGTGTTTAGTGATTTTGTCGCTATCGACACAGTCAGTGAGCAACTGAGTATTTCTTTGCAGATCGATGGCCAATTAATACAGAGCGCACAAATCACCCAAATGATCTATTCACCGCAGCAAATCCTGAAGGAGATTCAGAAATTTGTCACTTTAGAGGACGGCGACATCATCATGACAGGCACCCCAGCAGGTGTAGGCCAAGTGCAGCGCGGCAGTGTCTTTAAAGCCGAGTTAAATTGCGCTGAACGACTGCTGGTAAGCGCCCAGTGGCAAGCGCAGTAACGGTATAGTTACTGCTCATCTGCAGGGCTGCAAACAACTCGTTGTTGCCCATTGCCATGGTAAATCTTTAGGGTTTCGTCTAAAGCTCTGCTATGGCAAATTTTCGCGACTCAAGTCTATTGATGTACGAGTAGTCTACCACTGGTGGTGTACCTAAAATCGCCCGGCGCAACATATCCAGGGTAACAGCCACCGATAGATCACGCACATAAGCACGACCGCGGCTCCCTGCTATTAATATCTTTTGGCAGTGTACTGTCTCGCCAACTTTCACCCCTATGACGACTGTGCCCACAGGATTATCAGCACTGCCGCCGCCCGGCCCTGCTACCCCACTCGTCGCCACTGCATAGTCAGTCTGTTGAACGTCGCCAAGCGCACTGCTGGTACCTGCGACCATCTGTGCGACACACTGCATCGACACTTCGCTGTAATCGCTAATGGTTTGCTCAGCGACTTGTAGCAGCTCAGTTTTCGCCAGGTTGCAATAGCTGACAACGCAGTGCTGCAAATAACTGGAGCTGCCGGCAAAGGCCACCAGCTGACTGCTGATTTCACCACCGGTGAGTGATTCCGCCAGTGCCAGAGTCTGTCCCGTGTCGACTAACAAGCGATGTACTTCAGCCGCTAAACAAGGCTGGTTTCGCGCTACAATAGCATCTTGCAACAATTTTTCAGCTTGCTGTAACGCCAACTGTTGATTTGCATCAGAGACATTGCGGGCGATTAACTTTAGTTCCAGGTAGGGGGTGAATGATCGGTAACCTAAAGTAATTCCCGCAGGCCAATCCAGGCTCTCCAGCAACTGCGCCATCGTCGATTCACCCATACCTAGAGTCAGTAGTTTACTTACATCAACTTGTTGCTTTTCGAGAGATTGTTGCCCGACAAAAGGGATGAATTGCTGCTCTACCATTTGCTTAAACTCACTCGGTACTCCCGGTGTAAAAAATAGCCAGGCGCGATTGAGTTTCACCCTAAAGCCACAGGCAGTTCCCACAGGGTTATCAACCATGATGGCGCCCTCTGGTAACATCGTCTGCTTTAAATTACTCTGGGATAATTTAGTACCGCGACTTTTAAACCACTGCTCTAGAACGGTGAGCCATTGTTTATTCTGCACTAGCACAACGCCCATGGCATCCGCCATTGCCTGCGCCGACAAATCATCTGCTGTCGGGCCTAAGCCACCGTTGACCAAGATAATATCTGCGTGCTGACTGCGCTCTTGAAATACCTCAAGTAGATCTGCAAGGCGATCACCCACGGTAGTGCGACGCTGCATTTCGAAGCCCTGCTCCATTAGTTGATTACCGAGCCAGGCGGCGTTGGTATCGACGATCTGTCCTGCCAGAATTTCTTCGCCGGTGCATATCATTTCTAATTTCATGCAAACTCTCTATTCGCTGGGTAGGTTAAAAAAAGGCAGCTTAAATCTCCGCTCACTCGTGATACAAAAAATCGCGGCAAATAAGTGTAATAGATCAATCTATTCGACGATAGTTGCCGGTGTAAAGTTTTGTAAATTAATTTGCCAACTAACCCTATTACTCTAAGATTAAGTGTATATTAAATAACAAGAACATTTGTATCAGGATCATCAATGACAACCATAAGTGCATGCTAAAACCTACACTGAAGCACAATGCTCTATACGCAATCGCTATCGCCAGTTCACTGGTACTTTCCGGTTGCTCTAATTTGCTATCGGGTTTACAGCCAAAGATAGAGTCTTCTATAGACCCAGCAACTGAGCAGCCTAATATTGCCACACAATATCAGCCGCCAGTCACTCAAGTACAGAGCCGACAGCCTCAGTTGGAGACTAGCACTACCGCACAACCCCGTGACGGTCTGGGGCAAACACACAACAGCGCCTTAAATCTGGCGATTGCCCAGGCACTGCGGCAAAATCACGGCATCAAAGAGCAGTGGGCCCTGCATCAACAGGCACTGCAGCAGTACACCATCAATAATGCCGAACTGCGTTTTAACCTCAATTTAGAAGCCGCCAGCTCCTATGGCAGCAGTTCCCAGAGCTCCAGAGCCAGTAGTGACTATGATCTAAAGCTCAAGGCAAATTTACCGGTTTCACTCTGGGGAGAGTTAGACCAGCTGGCTCAGGCGAGTAGCTACCAATTGGCAATCAGCACGGCGGCCCTCAAGCGCAGCCGCCAACAATTAGTCGCCGATATCACCAGCGCCTGGTATCAATTGATGTTTGCTGAAAAAGTTTTTGAATTAACAGCACAACAACAGCACAACACTCAATTGCAACTGGACGCTATTGAGTCATCTTATCAACAGGGACTGAGCCAGTCGCTGGACGTATATTTAGCCAGGGGTAATATCGACACAGCCAGCACCCGCACCTTAGAAAAACAACAGAGTTTATATCAGGCGTCACGAGAGCTTGAATTACTGTTGGCAAAATACCCCAGAGGTCGACTCTTAGTCGCCCAGCAGTTCCCCAGCTTGGTAGACAATTATTCTTTGGGTGTGCCAGCAGATTTGTTGCAGCGAAGACCGGACCTGAATAGCCATTGGCTGGGGGTTCTCGTCGAAGATGCCAAAGTTGCTGCCAGTTATGCGCAGCAGTTTCCTCAGTTCAGTTTAACCGGCAACTTGTCTTTAAGCTCTGCGCGACTGTCCGATCTATTTAAGCAGAATATTGCCTGGTCATTGCTGGGCAGCTTGTCACAGTCTTTATTCGATAATGGCAAGGCAGAGGCGCTACACCTTCAATCTAAAGCTAAATTAATCGAAAAAGAACAGCAATATCTGCGCGCTCTACAGGCCGCTTTTGCGGAAGTTGAAACACTGTTGGAGAGCAAAAATTCTCTCAAGTTACAGTGGCAGCTGAATCAGAAGGTGCTGGATAACGCGCAACTGTCCTATGAGCGAGTGCAGATGCAATACCAAAACGGTATTGCCAACTATCAGCAAGTCCTGAACTTGCAACAGAAACTTTTCGATAATCAACTGGCCAGCCTGCAATTAAAACAGCAGAGAGTTGATAACCAAATTGAATTAATTCTGGCCATTGGCGGCTCAGAGCTAGCAGTTGCAGAAAATTCCAGTGGCACTGATACAGAATAAAAACATCAACAACAATAAGTGAAATTTATGCGCAGATTTATATTACCTATCATCATTATTGCAATCGCGGGGCTTGGCGGCTGGTATTTAGTTAAAAATGCCCCGACTAGCCAGCACCGCGAAGCCCCTAAAGCGCGTAAATTGTCGGTACAAGTCACTCCCATCAAAGCGGCGCAGCTGCAATTGACCTTGAGCAGTTACGGTCAGATCAGCGCCAAAAACCTCAGTCGGATCAGCAGTCAAGTAAGCGGGCGAGTCACTATGATCAGCCCAGCATTAGAAAATGCAGCATTTTTCTCCAAGGGGGATTTACTGCTGAGTATAGACAACCGTGATTATCAAGCGGCCATTAACAGTGCCAAAGCCAGTTTAACCCAAGCTCAACAGGCTTTAGCTCTGGAGCGGGCGCAAGTCGCTCAGGCCAAAGCGGACTGGAAACGATTACATAGCAACAGCAAAATACCCAATCTGGTCTCACGTAAACCCCAGGAGCTCAGCGCTAAAGCGAGTGTATCCGCCGCCCACGCCCAGTACAATCAAGCTATCTTGAACTTTTCGCGCACCAAAATAGTAGCTCCTTTTGACGGCCGAGTGCTGTCCAAACAAATCAGCCTCGGTGAATTCGTCAATGCCAATACGCCATTGGCAGAAATATTCTCCAGCGACAATTTAGAAGTACGCCTGGGGCTACAAAACAGTGATTTAGCCTTTATTGAGTTGCCTGAGGTCAGTGCGCAGCCAAACGCCCTCTCTTTAGAGCTGCCTGCAGTAAAATTTGAAACTCAGTTAATTGAGCCCCAACAATGGCAGGGGGTAATTGTCAGAACCGAAGCTGCCATTGATAGCAGTTCCCAGCAGCTGTTTGTAATCGCCGAGATTTCCGCGCCTTTCAGTCGGGAAAACGCAGACAAACACCCCTTGAAAATTGGCCAGTATGTGACAGCCAAAATAACCGGAAAAAAACTCAAGAAAGTCATCAGTATCGACGTTAATACTATTTATCAGGGAGAGTTTGTCTATTTAGTCCGAGAGGGCATATTACACAGACAGGACATCTCTATTCGCTGGCAAGATGATCAAATAGCCCTGATCGACAGCGGTTTAAAAGAGGGTGATCAATTGGTCACTACTATTCTGGCCCAGGCGGCGTCGGGCACCGCCGTCAATGTAAAAAATACAGACAGCGCCACCGAAACTTTGCCCCGAGGTGCAAAGCGGGACCGCAAGGGCAATAAAAACCCCGCGAATAAAGGTCGCAATAAAAATGTAGCGGGCAAAAAGCCTTCCGAAAAAAAACAGTAGCACTGTGACAACTGATAATTTACTGACTCATTTATACTGGAAACGCAATGATCACTTGGTTTGCTAAAAATCACGTCGCCGCCAACTTAATGATGCTGGGCATTATTCTGCTGGGACTCTTCAGCTTAAAGACCAGCATCCCGCTGGAAGTATTCCCAAGCTTTGAAACTAATACCATTACTACCAGTGTCTCTCTGGAAGGCGCTACCGCACAAGACATTGAACAGAGTGTCGCGGTGCTTATCGAAGAGGCAGTCGCCGATCTTGAGGGCATTAAAAGCATCACTAGTCGCTCCCTTGAAGGTAATACCAGTGTCAGCATGCAGATCGATAAAAACTACGACAAGCGGGATTTACTCGCCGATATTAAAAGTCGCGTCGACGCGATCAGTGATTTTCCGGTCAATGCTAAAGAGCCTAAAAGTCAGTTGCGCCAATTTAAACGCGAAGTCATCAGTGTCAGTGTATCCGGGGACTTCAGTGAACGCCAAATTCGTCAGTACGGCGAGCAGATCCGCGATGATTTATTAAAAATACAGGGCATTACCCAAGTAGAATTAGACCGGGTGCGGGACTACCAACTCAGTATCGATATCCAGCAAGATAAATTGCGCCAATACCAGCTCAGCTTATCTGTGGTTGCCAATGCCATCGATGCCAGTTCACTGGATACTTCGGCGGGTAACTTACGCACTGCCGGTGGTGATATTTTAATTAGCACCAAAGGCCAGGCCTTTAGTGTGCAAGAATTTGCCAATCTGATCATAAAAACCACCGCCGATGGCTCAGTTATACGCCTTGCGGATATTGCCAGGATCAGCAATGCATTTGAAGAGACGCCGATGCGCACCCGCTTCAACGGTCTTCCTGGGGCGATGATTGAGGTATACAGAGTTGGCGATCAAAACGCCATCACTCTCGCACAGAGCGTCAAAGACTATATTCAAATGCGGCAACCTTCACTGCCACAGGGAATGCGCCTGGACTATTGGAATGACCGCTCTGAAATATTAAAGAGCCGTTTGCAAACCTTAACCGACAATGCCATCCAAGGCGGCATCTTAGTAATCATTTTGCTGTCACTGTTCCTGCGCCCCTCTATCGCTTTCTTTGTCTTTTTGGGAATCCCCATTAGTTTTATGGGCGCCTTTATCGTCATGCCCTTTTTCGGTATGTCACTAAATATCATTAGCCTGTTCGGCTTTATCTTAGTGCTCGGTATAGTGGTCGACGATGCCATAGTCACAGGTGAAAATATCTATCGGCATATGCAAGGTGCGGAGTCTGGTATTCAGGCGGCTATTTTTGGTACAAAAGAAGTCGCTGTTGCTGTTACTTTCGGGGTCTTAACCACAGTGGCGGCATTTTTACCTTTCGCCTTTATCGAGGGGAATCGCGGTCAATTGTTTGCACAAATTCCCGCCGTGGTTATCCCCGTATTACTGTTCTCACTGATCGAGTCGAAATTCATTTTACCGGCACATCTTAAAATGTTACGGCTGCGTCAGCACCACAGCAATGTTAACTTTTTCAGCCGCTGGCAACAGGCATTCGCCGATGGCTTTGAGCAGATGGTGTTCCGGTTTTATCGGCCACTGTTAATAAAATGTCTACACTATCGCTACTCAGTACTGGCCACGTTTATCACCATGCTGATATTGATCATCGTCTATATATCAAGCGGTTGGATGCGTTATACTTTTTTCCCCAGAGTCCCCAGCGAGACGGCAAGAGTCACTCTGACGATGCCTACTGGTACCAGTTTTTCGGTTACTGATATACAGGTAAAGCGTATGGTCGATGCGGCGCTGCAGTTACAGCAAAAATATACCGATGGAGAAACCGGCGAGAGCATCATTTTAAACATCCTCTCCTCTACCGGATCAGCGGGAGGGGCCAGCCATATAGGACGGGTTAGATTTGAGACCCTGGCACCTGAAGATCGCAGTGCCAAGCTGCACGTCGATGTTGATATGCGTCGTTTGGTCCAGGAATGGCGGCGGATGATAGGCCCTATCAGTGGCGCACAATCCTTGAATTATCGTGCTGAAATTGGCCGTGGCGGCGATCCCATCGATGTGCAAATCAATGGTCAATCTTATACTCAGCTGCGTCTGGCCGCGGCCGAGATTCGCCAACAACTCAATCAGTACCCGGGTGTTTTTGATATCAGTGATAATCTCTCTGATGGCAAAGATGAGCTGCAAATTGAGATTAAACCTTTAGGGCAAGTTCTGGGGGTTAGCCGCTCCAGTATTATCAGCCAAATCCGTCAGACGATGATGGGCATCGAAGTACAACGTTTCCAACGTGGCCGTGAAGAGGTACCGGTCACTGTGCGCCTGCCGCAGACAGAGCGCGACTCTATTGCCGATCTCAAGCGTCTACCTATCCAGGCACCGGATAACCGACTGATCCCCTTAGAACACATCGCTGATATCAGGATTATTGCCGGCCCCTCTGCAGTCTATCGCACCGACCACCAGCGCACTGCCAATGTAATAGCCGACGTCAATAAAGAGAGTGTCAATATGACGGTTATGAACAAAGATATACTTAGCTATCTGCGTCAACTAGAGAGCCGTTACCCGCAGTTGAGTTTTACTCTGGAAGGCGAGGCCAAGGAGCAGCGCGAATCCTTTGGCTCACTGCAGTGGGGGCTAGTATTTGTATTCTTTGCCATCTATGCCCTTCTGGCCATCCCCTTTGGCTCCTTTTTCCAGCCGCTGATTGTGATGTCGGTGATTCCCTTCGGTGTCATAGGTGCAATATTCGGCCACTGGCTACTGGGTATGACTTTAACTATTATGAGCTTGCTCGGGCTCCTGGCTCTGATCGGTGTAGTAGTCAATGACTCGCTGGTATTGGTTAGTTTTATCAATCAGCAAGTACAACAGGGGCATCAAGTGCGACAGGCAGTATTAAAGGCTGGTATCGCCAGATTCAGACCGGTATTGCTGACCTCAATCACCACTTTTGCCGGCTTGTTACCACTATTATTTGAACAGGCAACTCAGGCCCAGTTTTTGATTCCGATGGCGGTCTCATTAAGTTTTGGCATTGTCTTTGCTACAGTCATTACTCTAATTTTAATTCCGGTCAATTATCTGATTATTGAAGACATAAAAAGGTTGGCCAGCAAAATTAATCGCTGGCTGACAGGTGATCGCGCACAATCTTAAAAACAGTGTTGCTTTTAGTCGTTTTTCACTGCAAAGACTCGCCAATAATCACTATCATGGGTAAAATGCGCTAATTTACCGACTAGAGAAATGGCTTTGTTAAAGCGATCCAAGCTCAATTATCAAATATCTTGCACTCAATACTTGCAGCGAGTGCGCCACTTAGGCAGATCTGTCTTACTAGACAGTGGCTATCCCAAGTGCCAGCGCGGTCGTTTTGATATTATCAGTGCGGCGCCAATCGCCAGTTTAAGCTGCACTAAAGGTAGCTTAAGCGGTGACAACCTGCCCTTCGAATTAAGCCAAATCAGCGACCCTTTTGTCGCTCTGCAGCAACTGCAACAATACGCTATAGAAAAAGGTTTATCTGACAACAGCATTGACAATAACGCCGATAATGGTGAAGTCCCCTTTTGCGGCGGATTGTTAGGTTATTTTGGCTACGATTTAGGCCGCTGTATTGAAGTGATGCCACAAATTGCCTGTGATGATATAGCGCTACCAGAGATGCATTTGGGCCTATACCCTTGGGCAATAATCATCGACCACCAACTGCAGCAAGCACAGCTAATAGGTTGTGATTTAGTCAGTGATGAAGATTTCGCGCAACTGCAAACTCTGCTAGAAAACCCCGCCACAGATACCCGTCCTAGCAGTGAAAATTTTTCCCTGACCGAAAAATTTAACTCTAACGTTTCTGCGGGTTATTACACTCAGGCGTTAGAGAAAATTGATGAATACATTTTAAGCGGCGATTGCTATCAAGTGAATTTTGCTCAGCGCTTTAAGGCCACTTGCCAGGGAGACCCGCTAGACGCCTACCTTAAATTACGCAGCGCAGCCCCTACCCATTTTTCGGCCTTTATTGAGACAGAGCATGGGGCGATACTGTCGCTATCTCCAGAGCGCTTTCTCAGCGTCGATCAAAGTGGTACGGTGATGACCCAGCCAATCAAAGGAACCCAACCCAGAGATATAGACCCCAATATTGATCAGGCAAACAAACACTACCTGGAAAACTCTGAAAAAGATAAGTCTGAAAATCTGATGATTGTCGACTTAATGCGCAACGATATTTCTAAAAGCTGTGCACTGCACAGCGTCAAAGTACCCGCGCTGTTTGCCGTTGAAAGCTACAAGAACGTGCACCATCTGGTCAGTACCGTCAGTGGCAAGCTGGATGAACATCACGACGCTATCAGTCTGTTAAGAAACTGTTTCCCCGGGGGATCAATCACCGGGGCCCCGAAAATTCGCGCGATGCAAATTATCGATGAGCTGGAGCCACACAGGAGAAGTATTTACTGTGGAAGTATCGGCTATTTGAGCCTCTGCGGGCGTATGGATACCAGTATTACTATCCGCACTTTATTGATTGAGGACGACAACATCTTCTGCTGGGCAGGCGGTGGCATAGTCGCCGACTCGCAGATAGAGGCAGAATATCAAGAGACTTTCGACAAAGTAAACAACTTGTTGGACGCCCTGCAAAATTAGTTATTGATCAGCGCTCAACATTCACCCTGTGATTATTGAACGGCATCTTTGCTAGTCTTTTCGGTATTTACAGGAAATTCCCTGCTGATCAAAGAGCTGTAACTTATCTGCAGCAACCGTAAATTTCAGAATCTGACCGCGTACAAAAGATTGGATGCCCGCGACTTTGGCGATAATAGGTACCTTGTCATGGGGATTGTTAAAATACACTAAGGTCACTTCCCCTAAAGCTTCAATATAATTTATTTCCCCTTTAAATATATAGTCATCAGTGTCAGTTATCTGCATATCTTCAGGTCTGACACCTAAGCTAAAGACTAAACTCTCATCCGCCTTAGTGGTGGCGATAGGAACAGTTGCCGACCCACCTTGTTCTAAGGTTAAACGAGTTTTCAGCCCCGACTCTAGCACTGTTGCCGGTAGCAGATTCATCGCCGGAGACCCTATAAAGGTAGCGACAAACTTATTTGCAGGCTTTTGGTATAACTCTAAGGGCGTACCGATTTGTTCTATACCACGATTGTTTAACACCACGATTCTGGTCGCTAAGGTCATCGCCTCCACCTGATCGTGGGTCACATAAACCATGGTACTGTCCGGCATTTTCTCCTTCAGTTGCGCTATTTCTATGCGAGTGGCTACTCGCAGCGCTGCATCCAAGTTTGACAGCGGCTCATCAAAGAGAAATATTTTTGGATCGCGCACGATAGCCCGACCAATCGCCACCCGCTGACGCTGACCTCCAGAAAGCGCTTTGGGAAGTCTGTCTAAATACTCTGTTAGTTGCAGTGATGCAGCCGCCTCCTCTACTGTCCGGTCAATTTCGTCACGGGGAACTTTGGCTATTTTCAGCGCAAAGCTCATATTGTCGCGCACGCTTAAGTGCGGGTACAACGCATAGGATTGAAACACCATGGCAATCCCCCGCTTTGCCGGTGGTACTTGGTTCATCAACTTGCCGTCTATTTCCAGCTGGCCGCTGCTGATGCTCTCCAGCCCTGCAATCATCCGTAACAAAGTCGATTTCCCACAGCCTGAGGGGCCGACAAAGACAATTAATTCACCTTGCTCAATCTGTAAATTAATGTCGGTTAATACAGGAACATTCCCATAGACTTTGCTGGCATTAGTCAGTTTCAAATTTGCCATATTTCACTCTTGTTTTTATAAATATTTGCCTGCCTAACGAGAGTACTTTTAATTAAAAAGGTCCCTATAGGCAATATCCACTGCGCTGTGCGCACCACCTGCTACAAATTATTCTGCAAGTCAATGCCCGTCACTGTTACCTTGTATTGCATAAAAGGCCTGCCATGCAGGCAGTTGCAGCCGTGCCTCTGAGCTTGAATACTGATAACCTAACCCCTGCAGTGTCTGCCAGCCCTCTGCCCAAGGTACATCTGGCCCGAAGTCATCGATTGCTAGCGACTGCTCTTTATCGCTAAGATTAAAGGCGCAAAAAATTCTCTGCTGGTCGATTACTCGTTCAAAACTCAATATCGCTGCTGATACTTTAAGATTAACTAACTCTCCTTTTATCAGAGCGGGAAATGATTTTCGAAAGCCCAACATTTCCCGGTAGCTGGCTAAACTTGAAGTGCTGTCAACATCTTGTACCGATACAGCCTTTAACTGCTGCTGCGTATCGACGGGTAACCAAGGTTGCATCTCACTAAAGCCTGCATTTACGGCGGTATCAGACCAGACCATCGGTGTTCTGCAACCGTCACGACCTTTGAACTTTGGCCAAAATTCTTTACCGTAGGGATCTTGCAGCTGATCAAATCCCACTACACCTTCATTCAGACCCAACTCTTCTCCCTGGTACAAACAGACTGAGCCCTGCAGCGATAAGAGCAGCGAAGTCATCAATTTTTGCCCGCTGCAATCAAGCTGCCAACGACTTGGGTGACGTATAACATCGTGGTTTGAATAGGCCCAGCAGGACCAGCTGTCACTGGAATGCTGTTGGAATAGATTAATCACTGCGGCGATACGTTGCGCGTCCAATGTCTGCGGAGAGAGAAAATCAAAGGCATAACACATCTGTATCAAATCATCGCCAGCAGTGTACTGGGTCATGATTTGCATGCCCCTTTGCGCATCACCCACTTCACCCACCGCCGCTACATTTTCAAACTCGTCCATTGCCGCGCGAAATCTGCGCAAAAAGGCAATGTTTTCTGGCTGGTTTTTATCGTATAGATGCTCTTGGTGATTATAGGGGTTAACCTCTGGGGCTATAGTTGAGTTACGTTGCTCACTGGGCAATATAGGGTTGTCGCGTAATTTCTGATCGTGAAAGTAAAAGTTAATAGTATCTAGCCTAAAGCCATCTACCTGGCGACGCATCCAAAACCTCGCCACGTCCAACAGCGCATCTTGCACCGCCGTATTATGAAAATTCAGATCCGGTTGCGAGCTCAAAAAATTGTGCAAATAGTACTGCTGACGAGTCTCATCCCACTGCCAGGCACTGCCTCCAAAGATAGACAACCAGTTATTGGGGACTTGTTGCGGGTCATTGAGGTCTGCGCCTTCTACGCAATCCACAGCATCCGCCCAGACAAACCAATCCTGTTTGGGGTTATCGCGACTCTGACGGGATTCGACAAACCAGGGGTGCTGATCTGAGGTATGCGAGAGTACCAGATCTATCATCACTTTTAGCCCCAGGCGGTGTGCCTCCACCACCAGCCGATCAAAATCCGCCAAAGTGCCAAACATAGGATCTACATCACAGTAGTCTGAGACATCGTAGCCAAAATCTAACATCGGCGAGGTAAAAAAAGGTGACAGCCAGATTGCATCGACGCCAAGAGAGGCGACATAGGGCAAGCGACTGATAATCCCCGGCAAATCCCCTATACCATCGCCATTGCTGTCCTGAAAGGATCTTGGATATATTTGATAGATAACCGCCCCACGCCACCAGTCTTTTTCACTGTTGACTGTATTGTGACCTTTGCGAGTGAAGGTTTGTTGCTTTGAACTCATGTACATCAGCCCCCTTTGACTGAACCGGATAATAAACCGCGCACTAAATATTTTTGCAGTGTAAAAAACACCATTAATGGCACCAAGATTGATACGAACGCAGAAGCGGTAAGGATTTCCCAATTGCCACCACGAGAGCCGAGCATCTCACGCAATCGCCCGGTCATCACTAATTGCTCTTCATTGTTGCCTAAAAACACTGTGGCTATTAACAAGTCGTTCCATACCCAGAGGAACTGGAAGATTGCGAAACTGGCCAGTGCCGGAAACGACAGCGGCAATATTATTTTGACAAAAATCTGGAAATCGTTGGCACCATCCACTCGGGCACTCTCGATGATCTCACGGGGTAATCCGGCAATATAATTGCGCAGTAAATAGATTGCCAAAGGTAATCCAAAGCCAGTATGAGCAAGCCAGATTCCGATATAGCTCTTGCCAATGCCGATCGTTGTGTAGAGTTTTAACAGCGGAATCAACGACATTTGCAAGGGTACAACCAGCAGACCTACGACTACCGCCAAGAAAATGGCTCTGCCTGGGAACTCCATCCACGCCAGCGCGTAGGCGGCAAATGCTGCAATTAATATAGGAATCACCGTCGCCGGTATAGTCACTGTCATGGTATTGATAAACGATTTGCCTAAGCCCTCGGCAAAGAGTACTTCACTGTAGTTATCCAAAGTAAAAATAGGTTTCTCAAACACAGTTACAAATAAACGCGCACCTCTTTTAGAGCTAAATGCTGTCGGTGAGATCAGCAAATAACTGCCATCAGCCTCTATCTTTAAGGTTTTTCCCTTGCGCATCTGCGCCGTATTTCCCGGGACATAGGCATCAGGTTGCTGCGAGCGCCAGCCAAAGGCAGTCACAGTGCCACTCTGGTCGGCAAAGACATTGCCTTTTAATATAAATTTCCCGTCTTCTTTAAATTGCTCATTGGCGGGAGCGGAACGTTTAATTAAATTGCGCTCAACGGTGGAAAAAGAGGTCCACCAGCCCGTTGCCACCAACTGATCTTTATCCCGAACCGATGAAATCAACAGCCCCACTGTTGGGATTGTCCAAAGTAATACCAACAAGAGTACGGATATATGTACAACCCAGGTAAGGGCCGAATTTTTACCTAAAATTGAACCCATGTTAATTCTCATTTCTTAAATTGCGCACATTCCAAACCATCACCGGTAGCACCAACAGCATAATAACGAGTGCGATGGTGGCAGATCGGCCAAAGTCGTGACCGCGAAACATCCAGTCAAACATGTAGTTTGCCAACACTTGCGATCCCCACTGGCCGTTAGTCATCGCCATCACTATATCGAAAACCTTGAGCACTAAAATAGTGATAGTGGTCCAGACAACGGCGACACTACCCCAGATCTGCGGGACTTTAATCTGTAAAAAGATCTGCAGCGGGTTAGCACCGTCTAAGGTGGCTGCCTCCAGGGTTTCCTCAGGTATACCACGCAGTGCCGCTGACAAAATAACCATGGCGAAACCCGTTTGTATCCAAATTAAAATGATCATTAAAAAAACTGAATTCCACCCCGGCATGACAATCCAGGCCTGAGGTTCTGCACCGAAGTGCACTAATATGGCATTCAAAATACCGATTTGCTCTACATCTTCACCGCGAAAATCGTAGACAAACTTCCAGATAATACTGGCGCCGATAAAGGAGATCGCCATCGGCATAAAGATCAAGCTTTTTGCAATGTTACCCCAGCTGATGCGGTCGGTTAATGCGGCAGCGAGTAAACCAAAGAAGGTCGATGCTGCCGGCACTATCACCAGCCACATCATATTATTGATAAATGACTCGATAAATTTCTCATCATTTATCAGCCAAGTGTAATTGGCAAAACCGACGAATTTCTCGCCAGATGAGCCGTGCAATGATAAATAGATGCTGTTAAACACCGGATAGATTAAATAGACGCTCAGCAGTAAAATAGCCGGCCCCATAAACAGCCAGGGACGAATTGCCGCTGATTTCTGTATATTAGCGGCGCCATTTTTACCCTTGGCAGGATAGACCAAAGCCAATAACCCGTTGCTGCCCCAGAAATAGCCAATGCAGCCAAGTACTGCGACCACCATGGTAAACAGCGCCAGTAACACTTGCTCCATCACAATTCCTTAATCTTATTATTTTTAAAGTCGATGTAGCCAGCAACTGCACTCTACGCTTAGAGAGACAAATTAACTGCTGCCGGCAACACTGCTAAGAATTTCTGCCAATTGGCGCCCAGTGTCCATCACTGGGCGCTATTTCGCAGGGGGAATTATTTAATGCTATTCCAGGTTTTCTGAATCTGCGCTCCCACCTCTTCAGCGCTCTTTCCTCCCGTGTAATCCACCATTCCAGTCCAGAAAGCCCCAGCACCTATAGCACCAGGCATCAGATCGGAAGCATCAAAGCGAAATGTAGTAGCGTTTAATAATATCTCGCCCATTCCCTTTAAGCTGTCATTGGCATAGGCGTCAACATTAACCCCTTTGTGTGGCGTTAAGAACCCCTCCTGTGCCATCCACAACTCGTGTGCGATAGGTGTTTTTAAGAATTCGACAAAAGCTTGTGCTCCCTTGGATTCTTTAGTGATGGCAAACAGTGTGCCGCCACCTAAGACTGGCTTTCCTAGATCTTTAGCCGCGTAAGAGGGAAAATAGAAGAAATTAGCATCTTCACCCACTGCAGTTCCCTCTGGGAAAAATGCCGGGATAAAGGATGCCTGGCGATGCATATAGCACTTTGGCGGAGAGCTGAACAGTCCCTTAGGGCTGTCGCGGAAATCGGTAGTAGATACCGTGGCAGAACCACCGGCAACATACTTGTCATTGCGAGCGAAAGCGCCATAAGCTTCAATAGCTGCTAATACTTTAGGATCATCAAACTTCATCTGGTTGTTGACCCACTGGTCATAAACAGCAGGCGCTTGAGTGCGCAGCATCATGTCTTCGACCCAATCGGTGGCAACCCAACCTGTAGCACCACCTGATCCCAGACCGATACACCAGGGTGTTCCGCCGTCGGCGACAATTTGGTCACTGAGCTTTACAAGCTCTTCCATGCTCTGTGGGATTTCATAACCGCTGTCTTCGAAGTTTTCCGGTGAATACCAAACCAGAGATTTAACATCGGCTTTATAGAAGAAACCAAACAACTCTTCATTGCCCTGAGCGTTTTTATAAGTCCCTAAATCCACCCATGATTGACCTGCGGCGTAGTTTTCTCTGACCCAGTCAGCAGTGCCTGCGCTCAGCGGTGCTAACTTACCCTTCGCCGCTAAATCAGCCGCCAACCCCGGTTGAGGAAAAATGGCAATATTAGGTGGCGCTCCCGCTTCAGTGTCTATTACTATCTGCGCCTCGAAACTGTCCGAGCCAGAATATTCAACATTGGCGCCGGTCGCCTGTTCGAAATAGGCAATAACGTTTTCAACCAATTTTTTATCTGCACCTAACCAGGGGCCAAAAACGGTTATCGTCTCGCCTTTAAGGTCGACACTTTTTAGAGCTTCATAACTGGCCCAATTAAAGCGAGTGTCTTCCCCTGGTGTGAATTTAAGTTCTGAACCTGCAAAGGCCATATTTGCGGATAGTGCGATGGCGGCAACACCGAGATAAGCTGGTAGCTTCATGGAATCTCCCTGTTTGACCTTGAACTGTTTAAACCTCTGTAGGTATAAACGCGTTCAAATGATCATTATATTTTGTTATTTTTAATTTATCCAAAGCGCTTTGAATAATTGGACTATGTCGCTTTTTTGTTTTATTGTCAATTAAATTGATTATCCCTTTGCTTATAATGTTAAGCCTCTATAATCAGCTTTCCAGAAAAATTGAAAGCGCTTTGGTTATTTTTACTGCCGATACTTTTTACCCAGCGCTGGTAAATAACCACATTGATTAAGGTGCCAAAATGAATCTCAAACAGTTTTCAGAGATTTTAAAATTATCCCCGACGACAGTATCAAGAGCCCTTAATGGCTTTCCGGAGGTGAGCGAAAAAACGCGTACTCGCGTTCAAAATGCAGCCAAAGAGCACAACTATCGGCCCAACACTCAAGCTAAAAGCTTAGCTACCGGACGCTCTATGGCCATTGGCCATGTACTGCCCACCTTTAAAAAAGAGATCATCAACCCAATCTTTTCAGACTTTATCGCCGGCACCGGTGAGGTATTATCTAAATCAGGTTACCACATGGCCCTGACGGTGGTAGAAGATCAAGGGGAAGAGGCCGCCTATCGGGACATGGCCTCCAAAAGGTCGGTCGATGGGGTGATTATTCATGGCCCCAGGGAAAACGATAGTCGAATTGCGCTATTGCAAGAATTGGGTATGCCTTTTTTAGTGCACGGACGCGCCCAGCAGATGGAAACCCCTTACTCATGGTTTGACGTCAATAACCGTCGTGCTTTTAAACGCGCTACGCAGCTTTTAATCAGCTTGGGCCATCGGCGTATCGCCCTGCTAAATGGTCTGGAGTACATGGATTTTGCCGCCAGACGCAGACGCGGCTACGAACAGGCCCTGACTGAAGCGGGTATCTCCATTGATAGTAATATAATGCGCAGCGAAGAAATGATGGAGCCTTACGGCTTTGCTGCCACTATGCAGATTATGCAGCAACCCAACCCGCCGACCGCCTTTCTGGTCTCTTCAGTGATACCTGCGCTGGGTGTGCAAAGAGCGTTGCTTAAACTGGGTTTACAGCCCGCGACAGATGTCTCTATTGTGATCCACGATGATCAATTATCTTTTTTGCCCATAGATGCAGATCGGCCTATGTTCACCTCCACGCGCTCATCCATAAAAGATGCAGGAAAACGCTGTGCCGCGATGCTGCTCGAGCAAATCAATAACCCAGGAGGCGAGACGTTGACTGAACTTTGGGAAGCGGAACTGGTAATCGGCGAATCGACCGGGGTGGTAAAAACCAGCCTCTAAGGTTCTTAATTCCTGAGGGATAATATAAATTTGAACTAAATTCACACTTCCCACTGGTGCATACCCGTTTTAGCTTTACTGCAGCGGTTACGGCTTTTCAGTTACTTGAACAGACTAATAACCCGAGAGGCGATACTTTGATCCAATTAAAGGAAGCGCAGCGGGTTATCGACGAATCGACCGGGGTGGTAAAAGCCAGCCTCTTATATTTTTAATCTCTGAGGGATAATATGACTTTAAAGCTAGATCCAGACTCGCCTCTAATGCAGGCAAGTTTCACCTTTGGCGTGGC
>MAAB01001286.1_pt1 | contig 38269 bp, 43 predicted proteins | sample 1115991 | NCBI WGS metagenome assembly MAAB01 (sample SAMN04961124, study PRJNA320927) | seawater metagenome | isolation source: sample BD02T18 sea water enriched with oil for 18 days | place: USA:Gulf of Mexico | collected 2013-07-27 | reverse complement strand
ACCTTATTGTGAAAATTTAAGCTATGCAGGAAAATCCTCGTGGCGAATACCTACTCTTGATGAGTTTAAAACAATTGTAGATAAAAGTAATGAAAAGACATATATTAATAAAGCTTTTACACATAGGGCTAAAACATTCACCGACACAGGCAAGGCCGCCGCCAACACTCATATACTTTCATGACCAGAGAAAAACCAAGGGCAAGCCACCAAAAAAGCCAGTACCCGCCATGCATATCACCCAGCAACAAGCGGCAGGCCCTTTTCCGGTTACAAGACACCACGCCGCAAAGCCTTTAAATTCAATGACTTAGCCATCATCAAAGCGGCAGGCAAATATTTTTATATAAAAGTTTTGATTTACGTATTTACGTATATACGGTTATGTGCTGTTATATAGGGGCAAAACACATATATGAGGGGGTACCGAATGACTGCAACCGTAATAGCTATCGCTAACCAGAAGGGCGGCGTTGGCAAGACAACCGTTTCCATCAACCTAACCTGCATGCTTAACAGCATGGGCCACAGGGTTGAACTGATAAACCTGGACCCACAGGGCACAGCAATTGACTGGGCAGAAGCGAGGGCCGAACACAGGCCAGACGACTGCACCTTTCGCGTTTCTAGCATGGGCAAAAATGTACAAAGTGAACTGGGTAGTATCAAGTCATCCGCTGACTTTATAATCATCGATGGCGCGCCACAGGCCACCGACTTAACGATCGCAGCCATCAAGGCCGCCGATATCTTTGTAATGCCGCTACAGCCATCACAGGCCGATGCATGGTCCACAGATAGCACGGTGGACTTTGTACAGCAGATTCATGAGATGCGCGGCAAAGAAGAGCCTTACGCCTGCTTCCTGCCAGTGATGGTTCTCAAAAATTCAATAGAGAGCCGCACATTCTCAGACAATTTAACCAAGGGCTATGGCTTCCCAAGCCTTAAATCACGCACCACGCAGCGCCTACCGTACCAGCGCGCATTTGTGGGCGGTGGCTCTGTAATGGACCTGCCAGAAGAAGACCAGGCACGCCATGAGATAAAGATGCTGGCCAAAGAACTTATTGAAATTTCGGAGGGTATCCGTGGAAATTAATTCAAGAAGAGGTAATCGCGAGCGTGCCGACTTAAAGAAGGTCATCGCCGATGAGCTCACCATATCTGGCTCAGTTGAACGGTTTTTTGCTGAAGACAAGTCTGCCCGACTAGAAACAACTATTCCGGGCAAAATGAAGCGCGACCTAAAAGAACTTACCAGCTGCATAGATACACCTAAAGACGTACCACGCTCAGCCAACCGCCTCATAGTAGAAGCGCTGCAGGATCTATTTATTAAGTACGGCAAGGGTGAGGGCGAATTCAATTTAAACGATGAACCACTATTCCGAGGCTCATACAACAAACAGTAAATAGCGCCCACAAAAAAAGCCCGCTGCATTTCTGCAGCGGGCTTTTTACGCAAAACACGATCGGAGATGACCGGTTAAAATTTAGTTTACTACAACTTCATCCATCTACCAATCTGCATCCGCAGTAGCTTCCTTCTCGGCCTTCATACTCAGCTCAAAATCAGCCGCCAAGGCATTCATTTTTGCAATGATCGGCGTGGACAAATACGCATATTCTGGCTGGGTCTGGTACTGCACATGGCGATAATCATTAAACTGAATGCGCGCCTTATTGTCTTTAACATCAATGCGAATGGCATAGCGATAATTAAACGGCACCTGGGTCAGGCCACCGGCAATATAAATAGTCACAATACCACGGCCCATAATGCGGCCAGCCTCTTTGTTCTTGTTTTGCACAACATCCTGCGCCGATACAAAAGTCGAGGCCACCCACATCGATGCACGATCATAAAGAGCAGCCTTATCAATGCCCGGCACATCCACCACACGGGCCACATCGCTTTTCTCAGGCGACACTTTCGTATAGTCCAGACTCGAACAACCAACCACAATAAACGCGATCACAGACAATAACAGGGCCTTCATAACTCACTCCTTTGACAATAAAGGCCCCATCCTAATTAAAATATAACTGGGCGCAAGGATATCATCATATTTTAAGGCCTAATGTATAAAGCGAGTCGGCGATTATATTCAAGCGAGCCATTTTAAAGGCAGGTACCGGCACACCCACATGGGGCATAATTGAAGTTTTAATGTGGTCCTTATCAACCTGATCAAGCCACAGAGACACCAGCTGATTTAAGAAAAACAGCTGCCCGGTAAACACCGGTGGGTGATCAAAGTAATGCCACTTACCCAATCGGCTAGAAACTGTCTCCTCAAAGTCACCACCCAGCAGATAATTCCAAAGCCGATCGTAAATAATCCACTGGCCAAACCAGTAAGGACTACCCAGCACGGCCAAGGGCGCACCAATCACCACTAGGGCAATCAAGCCAAGGGCCTTAAACACTAGAATGCAAAACATGGCCACCACGGAAAACAAAATACCCACCACCAGGCACACCACCGCCCAAAGCCGCCTACTGGCTTCAGGCAATGAGAGGAACCAGGCGATAGAATTCATATTTAAACCTCTACCGGCGCCAGCGCATCATCATAAGCAAACACGCGTTCATCGTAATTAATGGCAGTTAAACGAACCTTGTCGGTGCCCTGGGGTTTAATATCTGTCACCAGCACCCGCTCACACCACTGAGAATCGGCCCCAAACATAAACAACGGGGGCTCCTGGGTACCGTTAATTACAGGGGTAAAATCAAGGTCAGCATCGATGACAACCGTGGACACATCAGCACCCTGTGTGCATGAATAGGGACCGGATAGCGTGCCATTTGATTTACGAATACCAATATAATTGGTGCCCGCCGCCCACTCTAAATCGGCATTAACCGTAATGGTGCGCCCGGCTATTGCCTCAACCCGCCCTGTTTGACTAAAGCCGGGAATGTCGATTCCCAGCGCGTCATAGCTTAAATAATTACTGTTCAGGCCGTCCATTTCAGTGGTCCAGGTATGCTGCACACGGCGGTAACGGCGCTCACTTCCTCGGCGCATGCCAGCTTGGTACGCCTTATCCTTGCTAGTAATGCCAAAAGCACGATACTGCTCAGGATTTAAACCCGCTTCACCAGGCAACAAGCACAAGATGGTTTCAGGTTTACGGGACTCAAGCGAAAAATACTCCACTTCAACACCGTCTTTTTCCGCTTCATCGATTAGAGTCGCGTTCATCTTCCATGAACCTTTAACCATGTTATCGGCTTGATACATGTAATTAAGGTATTCGCGCGGCTCATCACGCACGGGAATTATCTGCCCAAAATCCAAAGTAGGCTTGGCAAATCCCACGGCCAACACGCGCTTTAACGCCTCCCAGATCGTAATCTCATTATCAAATATGGCATTAAACTCATCACCACGGGCAGCCCATGTTTGATGAAGGCGGTACAGCTCAACCAAGTCTATCTGGTCAGCCGTATACCCTGCCGACAAGCACATATGATAAAACGCAGGGGCAATATCCGTGGTGGCCTGAAACTGGGTAAAGTCGCCATTGGCATCAAACGTCAGCAGCTTGCGAGTAGCAACCACATTAATTTTGTTTTCAGAGCTAGATGAAAGCGCGTTGCTGCCTTTAATTTTTAACGCCAATGTGGTCTTACCTGGATAACTAGTCACGGTAGCCAGCTCGGCCCGCAAACCCGTCCAGGTGATTTTTTCACTTAACCGGATATTATCTTCTTGGTGGCTCACTCGCTCCACCTGCACTTCTACCGCCATTTTACTGGGCAGGTTAATCTCTATGGTGCGGCCAAACTGGTCCCGAGTGGCTTCACTGAATGTATGGGATACTTTAGTCCACGCCGTGGTGCCGGTTTCGCGCCAAGCAATCTCAATATCCACACTATGATTGCTCACACTGCCGTTATCATTTAAACGTCCTAATCCATCAAAATTAAAATCCAGCTCTATTAAATTGGTAACTTCTCCCACAGGGGTGGCCGTAAATGCACCAATGGCCACCGGGTTAATGGTGCCATCAATTAATTCGGCGGTAATATCGTAATAACGATAGGCAGCGGGAAATCCGGTCCAATCAGGCTCACCCACCTTTGATACGGCAATGTTGTTGCCGCCTCCATAGGTGTCTTCTATTTGGTATAAACCCAGCAAAGGATCATCACGCAGCAAACGAATCAATACGCGAGTGGCAGGCACCAACCAGGTCACGTCATTGCCATCCAGGTCGGTTAATTCCATTACGGTATCGGTAACGCTTTTAACCAAGTACGTGCCATTGTTTGCAGCCACACCCACTAGCTGAATTTTGTCACCTACACTGGCCACACTTAAACCAAAATCGGCCACAACTTGGTCGGCATTAGCGCCGCCCATGTCGATTAAATCCACCACACCTTCAAAAATCTCGGTATCGGCACCCAATCCGTTTAATTGTATCTGGCTGCCAACGGGCCACCCAATGTTATAAATATTGCCGGTGCCATCATAAAATTTCAGCAGCCCAGGGGTATCAACGCCCCCCGCTTGAAGCTTGGTTTCAATGTAGCGGTACGAGCCCTCTTCGGCCACAAATCGATACGATGGGGCATCTATCAATAAGCCGCCATTATCCACCTCGGGGGCCTCGTAAAAATTGCGGTGCGCCTCATGGCCCGACACATCAACACCCGGGCCAAATACTTGATGCTCAATATCACCCGCATAGTTATCAATTGAAGTATTGCCAATAACAATATCAGCAGCGCTTATTTGGTACTCACCCTTACCCACGCACAACAAAAAATACTTCCAGCTCTCATCATTTTGATAATGCTGGCGCGGCCTATTTAATACATCAGGGTAATTCAAATGCTTGCCAAGATGCTCGGGCACGGTACCCATCAACCTAACCTTATTTCCCTGTGCATTGGCATCGTAAATGGGCGAGCCACTTGGGGTGGTAGAATTGTAGTTATCAGGAATTTTATTGGCGTAATAAATAGCGGCGGCGGCACTCACCACGGCAATCACCACCATGGCAATAGTCACCACCTCTTTTGGCTCCACAAAAAATTCCAAAAGCGCGCCATGGGTTAACACGGTTTTACCCCATAAATCGGCGGGCACATCCAAGCCATTCAGGCACACACTGTAAAGCGGCACATCCAAACGCTCATAACCCGGCACGCCACCTATTAACCATTGCTCAACGGTCAGGCCCGCTTCACAGCTAAGGGCCTCGTATTCTGTTGTAACTAATTTGTTGGGATAAACTCGAATCTCTACACTCATATTTAACCCACTTATCTAATTTAAAAAGCTAATTAACAAATTCATAAAATTTAACCACTGGGGCTAGGCGTTTAAAGGCCCGCACCGATGTGGTTTTCACACCGTGGCTACTGGCAGTTTGCAGCACATCACACGCATTCAGGCACACACCCACATGGTGAAAAATAAGCTCATCACCACATTTTATAAAACAGCAGGCCAGTGCACCCGCCTTGGGTTGGCAGGGTTTAAAACTGGCTTGTGAATCATCAAAACAGCGATGTATGTCGGCCTCGCTGTCATGGCGATCAACACAACCAAAGCGCTCCAGCAATGGCTGGTTAAATTCATGGTGAAGTACATGGCGCACTAGGCCCCAGCAATCCAAGCCCACGGCAATGTCCCTGCCGCCATCCACGTATGGCACAGAAAAATAATGATCAATATTCATAGGGCTTTAGAAGTACTTAAGGCCTGGGGCCAAGGTAGGTGTGTATTTTTCAAGAGGCCAAGCGCGGTTCACAAAATCATGAAAGTCGGCCATTACATTCACGGTGCTGTAATCGGCACTTACGCCCGTGGCGGTCATCTCAATTTTGGGCTGCGCCGGTACCAAGTGATTAGAATCCAGATAGCACCGGTAAATCACTTTGATTTTATCGCCGCTATCAATCACATCACGAATGGCCCGCAGCGCTTCACCGGTTACGTTATCCAATTGGAATTGGATATCTTGGTTACCACGCAACGACCGTTCCGGCAGCGACACACCATAAGGCCTGCCCTCAAAGACAACCGCTTGGCCATCCTCCAGGGTAAAGGTTTCGTCATTGAATCCCTGCACCCAGCGGTAAACACCACCGGGAAAGGAGGGGTTAATGAGTTCTAATAGGTGGTGCTTTAATTCAGATGAAGGGGCGCTGGCGTGAACGGTTTGAAGAACTAAGGACATTAAACTAACCCACTATTGCCAATTAATATTCAAAGCCGTCAATCGCGGCAGACATTACATTTGCAACCCTTGCTGTTCCAAGCGTATTTGGGTGCAGCCTATCCGAAGTATATGTCCCAATATTGCCGACACTAATACCGGCATCAGAATATAGATCTATCACCGGAATTGAATTCAATGCCGCCACATACTTGATCGCGTCATTGAAGTCTTGAACAGAATTCCCATTCTCATTAACCAGTCCAGCAGCTTGCCCGCCGCCCTGCCAATCCCTGTGCAGTATGGTCGTAAAAAATATTCGTGCGGTTGGATGTGCCGCCACCAACCCTGCTGCCAAAATTTTCAACGCCCCATAAAAATCGGTATCTAAGATTGAAGCCTCTGTGCCTAATGCCAGGCTTTTACCAAAATCATTTGTGCCGCCAAACACGGTAATAAGTTCGGGTGAACCGGTTATGTTTAGATACTCCGTCACCATGGGGGTTGCACCCTGATTAACAATTGTCGTTCCAGATACGGCCAAATTTTGGTAAGAGTCTATATTTAATTTCGTTTGAATAAGGGGCGGGTAAGTGTTGGCGGCGGTGATACTGTCCCCTATCAACGCCCAAGACTTATCATTCCAATTACCTTCAACCGGATTACCCCTGGTTACACTACGCGCCATCAAATCAGCTGACTTTCTGACCATGCCAATATTCTTTCCGGCAAGATATTCAACCTGGACATTGGCCGTGTAATCATAACTAACCACTACTGAATACGAGGCATCCTTGGTCGCTTTCCCCTCTATTTTAAAAACCCCTTTAATTAGCGACAGCCTCATATAGGTAACATCGACAGCTGTATCGTAACTAGGAATCAATCCTAAATCCGTAAACGCTCCAGCCTGATCAACACGATACATTCGACCAATACCGCCCCCTGTTATCGTCATGATAATTGACGAACTGGGCCCAGTGGCGATAAGACAATATTCCAATCCTACCCGGTTGAATTCAACGGTATTGGTTTCATCCTTATTGAAAACAAGCCACGGATAGGGGAAAGTATTCACCGACATTGATATGTCGCCTGAATCATTAACAGTGGCTACGCCATCATTTTGAACAACGTCTGCTTGCTTTACATACCCGCCATAAAAATCCGACACCAAGTTAGATACCGGCGACACCTCTTCTTTTAACGGATGCACCCCCACACCGGTCACCGCGTCCGTGGTGTTAGACGGATCTATAACATCGGTAGTGCGATAATAAACAGATAAAACCCAGGCCGACCCATCCCATCCATACAGGCCATTGCTACCAGGTACATCTTTCCAAACTTCAGACAGCGGAAAATCGCCATTAGAATCTGCGGTCGGTGCGCCCGATGCATCAAGCAGTGATTTAGTCTCAAAAGTTCGGTGACTTTGCACCATGGCTTGCAAGGCAGCAAACTTGTCAGCAATGGATTTTTGTAATGTTGGGCGCGTAACCAAATTGTAAGTGACCGATTCAGTATCACTGCCAAATCCAATACTCTCTAATTTTTCAACCAGGTCTTGCACTTCAATTAATAATTCGCTTAATGTTGCAGCCATTTTTACTCGCTCACATAATCAGTAATGGATTTATCCAGCGCATCACGTACAACCTGGGTGGGCTGGCTGATATCGTGAATTTTGGCGATAGTGTCTTCTTCCGAGATCACTCTCAGATTTTTAATTTTCAATTTAGCGGTGATTTTCCAAAGGCTTTGGCTAATGGTCTGGGTGCTGTAATCGCCTTTAAACTGGCACTCATGGTCAACCAAAACCTTGCCCACTTTAATCGGCATCACAAACCAATCCTGGCCACTGTGAATGATGTGGTGGTACCAGCCCTCGAATATCTCAAACTGCTCACCGGACAATAAAAGCGTCATGGGCATATCAGCCGGCGGGCTTTTAAAGCGCCGCCGCTTGCGCGTATAACCAGAATCCTGCTTGGTTTCCAGCAACATCGAATTGCGATTTAGGCGGTGGCTTTTGAGTAACGGCAACGGCAGTTTTGGGTTTGGGTAACGGGTAAAATCTATCATCGGCCTACTCGTTGCACTTGGTATGTTTGCTCAATCACATCAGCCGCTGGGCCACCCTGTCGGATATTGGCAACAAAGGCTTCGATCATGCGCTCGCCATCTGGGCCGGTGCCTTCCTGCACTTGACCGGCACGGCTGGCGTCTTCAATCACGTACACACTTACCGGCGCGGCAGATGATTTACCGGCATTAAATTCCGATGCCATTTTTTGCACTTCGGCATTTTGCTTAGGCGATAAAACACCCTCGCCTTTTTGCAATAGGTAGGTGCTTTCTTCTGGGATATAACCCATGCCGCCGTGGGCCACACCTGCGATGGTTTGGCCAGCCACAACACCAATGGAGGCGTAACCCATACCCTTTACGATCATCGACATAGTGCCGCTTGGGTCCATGGCCAATGTCTTGGTGGCCGCTTCTTCGGTACTGGCGATCATGCCGGGAATGGTGGCCGCTTTTTGTGCCAAAAACATCGTTTTATACAGCGCGCTTTTCTTTTTGCCTGCCCCTTCCAGTGCAACCAAAAACTGGTCGGTTGAAGTGGCAATGGCACTGTAAGCAGCCTTTTGAGCCTTGGCCTCGTTGGCGGCGCGCTTTTTGGATTCTTTATCCTGAATATCGGTGAGTTTTTGGTGATGAGCCTGCCAATTGTTCTGGGTCAACTCATTCCAGCGATCTTCATTTAACAGCTCAGCCTCATGCGCCATATCGAGCTGTTCTTGCCTAGTCTCGGCATTAATAGCCTCAAGCTCTTGCTTGGTGGCCATGGCGCGCATGTAGGCAGCCAGTCCAGCCTGGGCCTTAGACTCTTCGGCGGCGCTTATGGTTTTTTCACCATCACCAGCAGCCTGGTCCGGTTTCTTGGCGCGGTTGAACTCAGTCTGCAGGGCAATTAAATCGGTGAGCTGCTGCTTCTGTGCCGCCAACTCAGGATCGCCAGCGGCTTTCTTACGCCCAGCTTGACCACGGCGACGGCCTGTTTTGGGTTTACTGGCTGAATTTTCTAACGACTCAATATTGTCCCGGGTACGCTCAATCATCTGATTAAGCGCGTCCATATCACCCTCTTGGGCCTTGGCCAATAAAAGCTCTTGGCGCAATGCCGCGAGGCGACCGGCTATACCTGCTTTAACCGATTTCTTATTGCGACCAACCACTACGGTGTTTTCAAGCTCTTCAATCTTAGCGGCAAGGCTGTCCACGGTTGGCTCGATAATATCGGCCAAATCTTTAAACGAGGCGGCCAGACCATCAATCCAGCCTTTCACTGTGCCCACTGAACCGCTTGATGCTGCCCACTTGCGTTCTAGTTCATCCCAACGCTGGCCAAGCGTGTCGATGCTGCCTGTTAACCCACCGGCTTGAGCTGACCCTGAGCCACCCAATTGATCGGCTAGTTTCTCTAAGATGAAACGCTGGGCCTCGGCACGTTGGCCGGTGGCATCCATTTGCTTCACCATGGCTTTTTCAGATTCGGTAAATGTTATCCCGCTCTTACTTAGCTTTGTGAGCCCGGCAGTTGGATTCTCCAATGCCTTACCAAGCTGCAAAGCAGCCGCCTTGGCTGTTCCGCCCAATACCGCCGCCATATCTTGTGACAAGGATATTGCTTCGAGAAAGGTTTCACGCTGCACTTCTTTAAATGTAAGCAGTACGCCCTGCGCTTCCTGTATTTCACTCACCGAGGCCAGGGTGGCCAATGCCACTGCATCGGCGTTTTTAGCTAATTCTTGCGCACTTAAACCTGCCGCATATCCGGTTGCTTTTAGCAGGGCCTGAGTCTTTAACTGGTGGACCTCATAATCGGCAAATTCTTTCACGCTCGATGCCACCGCCAAACCAGAGGCGGCGAACGCAGCACCCACTAAGGCGATCTTGCCAGCGGTGCCGGTAGCCAAGCTGCTTAATGCAGTAAAACGACCGGTGACACCGTTTAACGGCCCATTAATGGCCGTTAATCCCTTGCTGACACCCAAGGCCGAATTACTAAAGTGCTTGTTGTTGGCCGCTGACTTTTTAATGGCCTGATCATAACTGCTGTTTTGACCCTTAAGGCGCATCGTAAAATCATAAACACTAGCTGCCACTGAAAACTCCTTCGATTGCGCTCATCAGTTCATCAACAGATTGAGACTCTGACTTGGCTTTAAAATACGTGACAAAAAAGTCGGCGGGGGTGAACGGTTTGGTTTTTGAATCTCGATTGATATTGGCCAGAACTGCACAAATATTACCAAAGCGAAGCTCTTCAACTTCGGCGCCAAAAGGCTCTACCTGGTAATAATATTCCCACTCCAACATTTGCAAACCGGTTAGGCTGGCCAGCATCTTGTCGATGTTGACCTTGCCAAGCTTGGTTCCCAGGCGCAGGGCAAATAATCGCGCGCTCTGGCCGGTTAGGGGTTTGGGCTGACTTTCTCGTTATCTTCGGGCCAGTCCAGGCCGTCATCTTCTTCCGTTTCGGCGGTGACCAAATTAAGCTCTGGTGGCTTTTCAGGTTTGGCATCTGTTGACGGGGTTAGATACTCCAGCCCAGACAGCCTACAGGCTGCAATAAATGCGTTTTGCAGCAGCTCTTCCGGGTAGCGCGATAATTTATCCAGGTGCTTAGGGTTGCCAGGGTCAAACAAAATATAACCCAGGGGACTTCGGGCACAGGTGGCAATGATCTGCATCTGGTTGTGCATGAATTGGAATGAGCGCTCGGGCGAGGCATCTTGTTTAAGAATCTCATTGGCCACATCGATCAAGTGGGTACGCTGCAAGGCATTCATACCGGTAATGACCCACGGGCCCACCCGCTCATGGCTGGCGTATTTCATTAAGCGATCGGTACCCATTAGAGTACCAAAGCCCAACAAGGTAGGAATGGCATGCACTGCCACCCTAACCAAAGCGCCTAAGAAGGCAGCGATCATGTAACGACACCGATATCAGGCTTGCCGGTGATTTTAAGAGTAAAAGTACGCTCTTTAATGCCGCCTTTTTCGGTGGCGTATTCCACGCTGGTCACCAACACATCCAGGATAAAACGCTTGTTGTAGGCAACAGGAAACAAGATTTTAATCTGCTCTTGCGTGCTATCCATAAGCGCGGTTTCCAGGGCATCGGCTTGTACATTGCCCGCAAAGTAACGAATGCCCAGGGTGACTTCACCGGCATCCTTCATGGCGTATTCAAATTCGCTCCAGTCAAATGCATCATCGGCATATTGGGTGGAATCCACCACCTCGGCGGTGAGTTTCAAGCCATTAAACGCTACTAGGCGCCCAATTTTCTCGAACTTGTCTGGTTCAGCACTGGCTTCATCGTATAAAGAAACGCCAATCTGGTGGCCTAACTTTGACATGGTTTAATCCTCGTCTTCATAAGTGACGGCATAAGATAATGCCAAGGTGGTTATTAGGGATTCGGGTTGTGGGTCATACGCAAAACCGGCTCGCTTGATGCCCTCAACCAAATTATTCAAGGTTTCATCGAGATCAAACTCGTCATTGATCTTTTTGGCCAGCAGGTCCAGGGCCGCTTCACGGTTGTCGGTACCGCGGTAAACCAGCTCTATGGTCAAGGCACCATCTGTGATCGCGCCCTTGTCGAAGTCTTCTTCGCTATCACCGGCCTCGATCGTTACAAAGGCGCAAGGCAAGTCTTTCACTTTTACGCCTTCCTCACGGTAGGCATAGGTCTTGGTAAAAAACGGCTTAATCAGTAACGCGACCGCATCGCGTATTTCGGTACGGGTGGCCATGTTATTTACCTAAATTCTTTAAAACTTTTTGTTTGTATTCACGCAGCAGGTTAATGCGCATGTTGTTGCGCATGGCGCGATGGGTGGCCAGCTTGGTTTGGGGTTCCAATACCCGCTCAACATTCACCCCTTGGGCTTTTAACGGGTAGGCCTCTTTACCTTCACGCAAGAATACCTGGGCATTACCCACCAGGTGTTTGCTTGGGGTTTTACGGCCCTTACGCTTTTGCTTGGGGTTGTTCGTGGCGGTGGCAATGAATGCACCTGGTAATAAATATTTACCCGCAGCCACGCCTCCAGGCACCTCTTTAGCTTTTAATTTAATTAACGATATCGGTGCCAAACCACCCCAGATACGAGCGGTCATATTTTTAACTTTTGCGCCACGTACCTTGATACGGGGGCGCAAAAGCTTTTGAGAAATTGATAATTTTGCGGCAGATTTACGCAGCGCGATGGGCTTCACTTCACGGGCGGTGGCGGTTAATGCCTTGGCCTGGGCATGGCGTACGCCTTTGCTATCAAGCTGCTTGAATACATTATCCAGCTGCTGTTCAAGCTGTTTGGCAGTGCCGGTAAAACTCATAATATCTGGCCGATATATATGCGCAAGGCACCCAATAGAGCCACCTGTACACTGATCACGATGGAAATTTCAACCGCGCCATCGGCATCCAACAAATCCACCTGGTCACCATTATTTAATTCTTGGCTGTGATGAATTGAGATATCGAATTGATCGGCTTTAATCTTGCCGCCGGCTGGTTGGTCCAGTGACGGTTTGGCGATACAGCGATCGATGCTTGATTCGCTACCGTCTTTGGGCGAAACAACACAACCCTGGCCCTGAAGGGCCAGAACTGTATTGGCTGCCAATTCGGCATGAGGGTTCACCGCTTACGCGCCAGACTGCAGGCGAACTTTAACGGTGGCCGATGGGTTGGTCACTGCTTCCACAACATGGCCAATCATTGCACCTGAAGCCGTGGCATTCACACCGCCTGAACCGTTGGAATACACCACTGCGCCCTGGGCCAATGCCAAGGCAGAGGTTTTGGGCACTTCATAAACGCCTTCGGTATCCAGCTGGTAAGTTTCGCCAGTCTCGGCAGAGTTAAGGGCAACACCCACCAACTTGCCTACTTCTTTCAACTCGCCAGAAACAACGGCACCGGCTGCGACTACGGCAATGATCTTGCCGTCTTGAATTTTATTTGTAGCCATTTTTTTCTCCAAAAAGAATAAGGCATAAATTTGGGACATAAAAAAACCTCCGTAATGGAGGTTTTCTTAATAAACCTCCGTGGTGGAGGTTTTATTTAACGGGTTAGGCTTGCGCTGTTAAGCGCCTGCGTGTTTAACCAAACCACGGTAATCAGCAACACTGGCCGCGAAGTCATGGCGAACTTTAAGATCAAGTCCATCCGACTTGAAGTCGACCTGGGAATCAATGTAGACACCCTCTTCGCCTTCCAAGTAACCGTAAATCAAACCGTCTACCAGGTTAGGATCACCGATACCGTAACTGGCCACAGACGAAGCACTATCCAGCTCGGCTTCGGCAATAATGTTTAAGCCCGTGAACGGATTCACGTTGCCGGCAGATGCTGCCACGATGCTGGCTACAATCTTCTGCGCATCGGTTTCAAGCGCTGCCGGTACCACCACAGTGCCCAGCGGGGTGTTGAGTGCATAACCGTCTTCGCCTTTGGCCGCGAAGGACTTCTGCAAACGCAACAGCTTGCGCATCTGGCTAAGCAAGGCCACATCAAACGAGGCCGCGCCGGTGATTAGGTTGTTGTGACTGGCGTGGAACAAAGCCACATCGTCTTCGCCCATTTTTGAATTGTCAGTTAACAACCCATAAACCATGCGGTTTTCGTTTAATGCACCCTGCGCACCCATCATCATGGGCAGGCGAGAGAAGGCATCCATATCATCGTTAATGATCATCTCGCGAGAGATGCGAATGATGCGACCCTTGGTCTGCAAAGTGATGGTCTCTTTGCTGTCCTTTAAGTGGCCCAGCTGGTATTCACCATTTTGGCCTTTATCAAGCAGTCCAGGGGAATCACTCATGCGAGTAATATTCTGGGTATTGAAGTTGCGCATGTTACGGCGCGATGCAATCTGGGTGAATGAACGCTGGCGAGCTTGATAGCCGCGAGCCAATTCATTGTTGGCCACATCAGCAAAGATGTTAGGCAGGTCAGACGTTGAATGTAATACCGCCGCCGCTATTTGATGCGGGGCCATGCCAGCAGTGGACACACTGTTATGCATGAGAATTTGACGCGACACATCGATCAAACTCATGTGCGCAAATTCGTTGTTGCCTTCAATGGCGTTTGCACCTGGGGCACAGCGGTGCAAGATTGCAGCCTGCACATCGGCAGACATTTGCGATCGGCCATCGTTGGTGACAACGGCGGCACGGCCTGCAGGAATATTATCTTTATCCGTCTGCTCGTTTAACTTGAGCGTGGCGGTGCGGGCCGCTTCGATGGTGATGCCATCTTTAATCCAGGCTTCCATCACGGCGCCATCAACTTTGTGCATCGTTGCCAGGGTACGCAGTTCGGTTTGGCGACCACGCTCGGCGGTGATGCCGGCTTCGTGCATGGCGGCTTCGGCGGCTGGATCGGCTACTAGGTTGTCACCTGCGGCTGGAGTAGCTGCTGGGGTGGCCGAATGCTGGCCTGCTGACATATGTGCTGTCTTCACGGGTATTTCCTCTAGGGGTTCTTCGGTTGATGCCGCAGGCGCGGCGGTTATGGGTAATTGCATTAGGGCAAAAACGCCCTGGGGTAATTCTTTTTCGCCAAATTCCATGTGGTGATTAACGGCTTCCACTGGATCTAAAATGGTATGAATGAGTCCATGCTCAAGGCACTGCTCGGCATTCAGCCAAGTGTTATTGGCCATTAGTGCCAGAGATTCTTCATTGCTTAAGTTTGAATGCTCAGAATAAATCGAGGCCGCTTGCGAACTAAACATGTCCAACGTATCAGCCGCTGATTTTAAATCCTCGGCATTTCCACGCACTTCATTCTGAGCCATATGGAAAAACTGGAATGCATTGCGCGGCATGCGGATTTCATCACCGGCCAAGGCGATCACGGTGGCAATGGATAACGCCATGCCGTCAATAGTCACCACCACCCGGCGCGAGCTCAGCTTTAATGCGTTATAGATGGCAAGGCCTTCTAATATGTTGCCGCCTTCGCTATAGATTCGCACATGCAAATCACCGCTAGGATTAGCGTGCTCTAATTGCTGTACAACGCTTAACGCATCGTTGCCTTCCCACCAGTCACCAATTACCCCATACAGCATGAGCTCGCCGTTGGAGTTGATGTAGTTAGTAGCACCTTTACCCACGTCCATGGGGGAGGTGGCCGACATAACCGCGCTGTTGGCGCTATTGCTTAGTAGCGCTGTCATCATCGCCGCTGTTAACAGACTCTTTTTCATCATCTTCGTTTTCCGGTACTGGGTTATTGTTACCAGCACCAGATACTCGGCGCGGGTCGGTGTCTAAAGTTAATTCGCATTCGTCCAACCAGTCATTCCACTGCTTGTACTGTTCAAGAATTAACTCTGGGTTATCGCCCTGCTCGATCAAGGCACGCTGCATGGGTTTCAAACCGGCGCGTACCGCTTTAATTAATGGTGGAATCTCTTTGGCTGGGTCAAACATTTCGCGGCGCGGTGGTATCCACTGGCAGCTCATGTTGCGCATGGGCACGCCTTCCAGGTCCAACGCTTCCTGCAGCCAGCCCCAAACCTTATTGAGCATCTGCGGAATAATGATGCGTGATCGATCGTTTGAATTTTTACGGTGCATGCCCAGCCAGCCCATGCGGCCCGAGGTGAAATTCACCTGACTGTAATCGCCGGTTAAGGCCTCATAAGTAATACCAAACACGGCGGCAATGGAGTGCAGTTCCTGACTAACAAAACTATCCTGCCCAGATACATTGGGCGGCTGGTTAAATTCGAGTTTTTCGTTTTGGTTTAAGCGCAGTAACATACCTGGAGTCATGCGGGCCGGTATTGGGTCGCCGTCCACCGATTTAGTGCCAAGCCCTCCCATTTGCGTAACCGAGCCCACCATGCAGGCGGCGATTTTCATCAGCGCAAGGCGCGCATCCTGAAAGTCATCCAGATTTTTAATTTTGCTAAAAGTGGATAAACCCACCGGTAGGCCACGAAACTGACCAGGGCGTTTACAATCAAACAGGTGAATAATATTTGCGGCATCATGACGCTTGGATTTAAGCGTAAACTTTTTAAAGAAGCCCGCATTACCAGGATGTTGATCAAATAACCAATAAGCCACAGGCCGATCGCTGTCATCAAACTCAACGCCGTTAATAATACTGTTGTCATTGTCTGGGTTAATGCTGGTTTTGTTGTGATCAAGATAATCCCCTTCCAACATTTTAAGCTGCAAATGAATGCCACTTTCAGGCTCAAGCGTGCGCTGGCGAACAATTAATACCTCGCCCCGCACACAAGTGGTTCTCCAAGCTAAAAACTGGGTACCAAACAAGTTATGTACGCCATACACATCGGCGTTTGCACTGTTCACCCAGGCATCAATACGGCCCTGGGCATCGGTGATGCGTTTCTTTTGGCGTTTGCTTTTGTCTTTAGTACGCAGCTGGGGGCGGATGCCTTCGCCTATGGTGTGGTGCACTTTGGCATCGATGGCCGCTTCATAAATAGGGTTATTGCGTTCCAAGTCACTGGCATTTTTTCGAGCGACTACCAAGCTGGCACTGGTCACCGCCATGGCACTGCCATCGCCGTTTACCTTAAAACCACGGCGACCGTTGCCGGTGGCGTCATAGTGATTACTGGCGTTTTGCATCTTCTTTAACGATGACAACGACTGTAGATTAAGGGCACGACTTAAACCCAGTTTTGGGCTAATGGCACTAATGAAACTTTCAAGAATATTCATTAGCGGTACCCTTTATCAAATGTCGGCGCATAGTGCTGACGCTCGACCACGGGCGCACCTAATTCGGCTTTCAACTCATCACGAATGTCGCGCATCTCGGCGAGGTTTCGATACTTACTGACCACGCCGTCATAGGCTACTTCGGTCACACCGGATGCTATTGCCGCGTTAATGGCGTCTAATTGTGCTTGGTTGGCCATTAGTTTTTATTCCAATAATCAGATTCGTCTGCCTTTTTAGCAGCAGGTGGTGGCGCTTGTGGGGGCGCTGGCAATATGCCGGCTTGTAAATCCAGACCGTTATATATCTCTGAATAGATCAACGCGCCGGTGGCATAACGGCGGCAATCCCATGCCTCGTTTCGCACATTGGGTGGGCATTCCCACAAACCAATCTCGCGGCCTTTAACCCATTTTCTAATCTTTTCTTCAGCGGTGAACATCTGGAAATAACGCAGGTCGTGACCGCTGAAATTGGTTTCTTCATCATCTGAAAACGGCCAATGACACATGGGCACCGGGTCAATTCGGTTTACATGGCGAGCCACTAAATCACCCACCGAGGTGGTACCTAGCATGAACAGATGACAACCAGCCTCTTTGGCTTTTTGCGAACCTGACAGCTTTATGTAACTGGACCCAACCTGGTAATCACCTTTACAGGCCACCCACCAGTTGGGATCTATACGGGCCGACATGGCCAGCATATCGTCATAAAATGAACCGGCTACATCGTGAAAGATTGCCCCTATGGGCAGTTGCAGTCCGTCTTCACGCTTAAAGCTTCGGCTTAGTAAGTCGATAAGCTTTTGCTGGATCACTGGGTCATCGGGGGCACCCAATAATTCACGGTACTCAACACTCCAGCTGCGCTTATTCACACCCCAAGCCACGATTTCATAAGCGAATCGATTGTCCTGGGTATCCACTCCGGCGGTTAAGTAAATGGCCTCTTTAGGCAACACCTGCAGGCCGTTTTCATCTTTAGGATAATAAGAGCGGCGATTCCACAATGCGGTGGCATCAAGCTTTTCGGTTTTTCCGGTTTTCCAGTACTGGCCCAATGTGGTGTTGGTGAAAACCTGAAGAGATTCTTTATCGGCCTTGGCTTCAAAGAACTCATAAACAATGGTGGACCAGTGACTGGTGGGCGAATAGGCGGCCCATACGATCACGCAAATATGGCGAGGGGTTTTAATTTCTAAACCGGTTTTAACCGAATAAAAATAGATGCCATCGGTGGTTTTTACATCGGCGGCTAAGTCTTGCCACACACACTGGGCGGCATTATCCAGGTAATCTTCATAATAAAATTTGTCGTTGCAGTGCTCACACTGGTAGTAAACCGACTCGGCATCGCCTTTATCCCAACGCAAGCCATACGGCTCTTTGCCGTTACCAAACTTCATGGTTTGCAGTTCGTTGCAGTGCGGGCAAGGGATGTAACATTCCAGCCGACAATCGGCCATGGCCTCGCGCTTTTCTATGTGGCTGCTGCCAGATACCGTGGGGGTGGTACCTAATATCTTTTTGGGGAAAAACGAGCCTACCAAACGTTTAAACATCAGCAGGATGGGGTTGCCTTCCTTCGATGATTTACCCTGTACATTCTGTACAAAGGCATCAATTTCGTCTGCGATCACTACGTCTTTGGATAATTCGCGGTAACCACCGGCAGCATGGCCACCCCTGATATGCAGGGTTGCACCATTGAACTGCTTAAATTCTGAGTTATTTTTTTCTGTTTTCTTGCCCAGGTCTGGAAGGATTGCTGCCCATGGCTTGCAATCGCGTATGGCGTTATCCAATTCCAGCGTGGTAAATCTGGCGGCTTTTACATCGTCTTCACGCCAGATGCCCACGTTGCGCTTTTTATGTTCTATCAGATACCCACTGGCGGCCAATAACATCTTGGTGTAACCGATGCGGGCCGACTTTCTTAAATCAACCTCTTGCACATCGTCATTGCCCATTAAATTTAATGGCACGATCTGAACTGGCTGGGTGGTCCAGGGCCCTTCCTGGTAAGACGACTCTGGCGATAAATAGAAGTATTTATCGGCCCATTCCACCGCCGTCATGGGCTTGGTGATTCTAAGAGCCTGCAACCCCATCTTGATCGATTTCTTGATCGATTGGATTGTAATCGGAGAGATCGATGTCAAAGTCTGCTAACTCATTGCAAAGTAAGGCCACTTCTTTTTTTGCGGCATCGATGCTGCGCCCTTTGAGCGCGGGATCGGCCAACTTTAATTTCATGGGTAGAGTGTTCAAGCTGGCGACAATTTGCGTGGCCAGTTGCGCAACCACATCGCCTAAAATAGCGATGGGGGCATAGTCTTTCTTTAAAACATTCAGCTTAAATTCACGGGTATCTGCGTCTAATTCTTTTTTTCGGGCTTCTTGAAACGGCACGTTAATGCCGCCAATTACGTCACCCACTTCCGCTTCGTCATCATCACCAGATTTTTTTACCTGGCCAGTTTTTACGCCACGCAAATAATTGATATAAGCCTTGCGGCATTCATCGGTGTTTAAACCGCCCTTGCCTTTAGAGCTAGGTAGTACACGGTCTTTGGTCAGATTCCGGACTTGGCGTTCGCTAATATCCAGGTGTTCAGCAACTTCCTTTTGTGTCGCCATGAATATTCAACTTTTTACAATAGATTTCCGCATATACGCAAAAGCGGAAACGGAACCGCTAAATTTTTTTTAATAAAAATGCACCAAGATGGCGCGCCCAGCTGACCCACGACGCTCAGATGGCGCAGGAGGACCCAACCCAGGGGGTGGGGGTCGCTGGGTGGCTGGGAATGACCATCATCGAATGCTCTTGAATCTCGTGTTATGTCTACGTTTCCACGGACGCTTACGCTGCCATGGCTCAAAGCCTTCCACTTGCTCGAGAGTATCTTGCCAAGTGCCAGCGAACTGGATAGCGCGGTCATCTATATAGACGGTGGCATGTGGTTTATGGTCCACAATCTCATCCACTTCTATGCCGTGGATGTCGAGCCAGTCTTGCATGGCCTCAATGCCACCAGGTGTATTTGCCCGACAGGAAAATACCACCACTTTATATTGTCGGCTCAACTGTTCGATGGCATGGGCCACACCGGGCACAGGCTCATCGTTGATAATGGTTGAGCTGATAAAGTTTTGATTAAGATGGATCACACCATCAAAATCTAATGCGATTGTTTTTTGCATAATCATCTGCAAAGAAATAGCTGGCCGCCGCACGGGGGAGGACTGCGGCCAGCTGGGGGTAGTGATGCCAGGCATCGACTTAGGTTTGGCTGAAGCAATACTTCAACCGCTGTGAGAACTAACTATTCAAATACTGATTAACTTGCTTATCGTGTATTAACTCAGGCCACTTGCTGGGCCGATTGGTAAGCATCTCGGTAATCGTGAGCACATCGGGCTGGTTCTTGGCACTGCCAAAAGTGAGCAGTTGAGCCAGCTTATTCAGCAGTATTGCGGCCTTGTTGTATGTGGGGTTTTTCGTCCAATTAGCGATAGGATTGAGCACCACCTGCAATGCCGCTAGTATCGCCAGCACAATGCCCGCCGTGGGGTTACTCCCAAAAAACGCCGTTATCTTGCCAAGTATCCAACCTGCTATAGGCGAGTCATCGATGAAGCTCTCGAATTTCTCCACCTTCTCACGCAGCTCGGCTACACCAGCAAAGCCCTTGGCCGTACTGTTTAAATCCAGCAGGGCGACCTGCTGCACGTTATCTGTGACCTTAATACCAGGATTAAAATCTGCGGCCATGGCCGGGCAGCATGCTGTCACCATGGCAAACGCCAGGACAAAAAATAGTTTTTTCAATTTACTCTCCTTTAACGAACTGGTTGTAATCGCGAATGTATTCCGCGACCTTTTGTTCACGTTCATCTTCTGGACTGCCGTTGTAATACTTAAACCAGTATTCGGCCTGCCCTTTAATATCACCCACCGCCGGCAAGGCCGATGGCGAGCGCCAATACTTCATGCGGGCGATAAAGCAGTTATATAAAGGGTTTTGACGTAATAAATTAACAGCGCCCGGGCACATCTTGATGAGCTCATACGCATAGGCGCTGAATTTAGGCTTGCGGCTTAAATAGGTATCCCAAATATCCGCCTCGGTAAATTTCTCTACCTGGAAGAAGCCCTGAGCGGCACGATCTTCATCTATGCCCTGTTGAATGCTGTAGGTACCCATATCGCTTTCATGGGCCATGGTGCCCAACATCAGCTCTTCGGCGGCTTCACTATAGGTGCCGCTGGCTTGCAGCACTGGGCGAATAACCGTCTCGCGAAACATCTGTGCATTAATCATAGGGACACCTTTTTCAAAGCAATAATTATTTTCACTAACCACTCGGCGCTGCGTACGCCACCCAAAGCCGATAGGAAAATCATCAACCAATATTCTGGACCGGCTAAGCCCTGCAATAACCCCAGGGCATGGAACACCCCCGCACCCAGGCACGACAGAATCAGCTCCCCGCCCAAGCGCTTTGGGTCAAGTGGGTCACCGCCTATCAGTTGCTTGGCAAACAAAACCAAACTGAATACCGCCATGGCGATATACAGGTCGTTGTCTTGCCAAAAGCTCAGGGTTTTTGCTGGCATCTTAGGGCTCACTGTTCAGATAAAACCTGCAGGGCCTTATCAAATGTTGGTTGCTCAAACTCAATACCAATAAAGCGGCGGCCCAACTTCAAAGCGGCGATGCCGGTGGACGCCGAGCCGGCGAAACAATCCAGCACCACATCACCCTCACGACTGCTCGAGCTAATGATGTGTTCCATCATCGATGCGGGCTTTTCACAAGGGTGTTTGCCTGGGTAGGCCTGTACTGAATCAAACGACCAAACATCCGTATAAGGCACATGCTTAGTCACGGCGAACGGACGGCGCAGGCGTTGGTATTGCTCTTTTAATTCATGGTATTGAACATTCAGCACACTAAAGTCGCGTTTTAAACCTTCTAAATCGCGATCAAGGTGCTGGTTAAATAGGGTTTGCAGCTTTTCATACTGCTCTTCGCTGGGTAGCTGCCATTGGCTGGCGCTAAACCAATGACTGGCCATCTGTACGCCGGTGGCGGCGTTAATCTGTTTGCTGGTGATGCCTGCTTGATCTTTGGCATTCACAAAATATTCAATCAAGGGTGCAAAGAGCTGCTTCTGCAAATCCTTGCAGGCCTTGGCATAACCGGCTGTGGCGGTGTGGTTCTGGCCACGCTTCTCGGCGAACATGATGCGTTCAGATGCCGGGAAATAACGCCTCAGGCTTTCTTTGCGAGCTCGCTTATGAATGCCGTTCTCTTTGCGCCAAACAATGTGGTTTAGCACTTCAAAGCGTTGCTTCATGAGCAACTCAGTCTCGGCACTTAAACCAGGACTGCAAAAAACATAAATCGAACCGTTCGGTTTTAGTACCCGCTGGCACTCGGCCAACACTAAATCTAACCAGGTTAAAAACGCTTCAACATTGGGCCACTGATTATCCCAATCGTTTGCCTTTACCCTAAAATACGGTGGGTCGGTGGCAATTAAATCAACTGATTCATCTGGCAGTTGCGCCAAGGTGGTTAAACAGTCATCACAAATTAAGCGAAAGGATTCGCCATTTAAAAACTGGTCCATAGTTCGCTCTAATAATGTCGCAAATTATCTGATACCCTACCGATGCTCTGCAGAGCGGATGGGTCTTGGTTTTTGCTCGCGACTAGATGCGTGGGTGATTACGGTTTTAACTGTTGACGCAGTTAAGGCCGCCCACTTCTGAGCTACTATTCAAAAAATGACAGGCATAAAAAAACCGACACTAGGCCGGTTCAAGTAGAATTCTTTATGGCTAACTTATGCATTCATGGTTGCCAAACCACTCCTAATCCCTGCCCCTTGGGCGTCCTCATGCGGGATGCGGTGCTATCACATGTAGCGCTAACCGATAACAAGTGCGGCTTAACACTCGGCCTGTAAATAACAGGCAATAAAAAACCGACTCTAGGTCGGCTAAAAATTAACTAAGCATCTCGAATGCCCTTACGTATAAGCGTATTTACGTTCAGTATGGGAAATATTACGGATTTTAGGGGGCATAGCAAATAACGGGCTTCATAAGAGTTTTTGCGGTTTTTGTAAGAGTTTGAAAATTCTATAAGATAAAACTATCCCCAAAATCTGGGGATAAAACTGTCTATAAAGTGCTTGGGCTCAGGCACTTTGCGGTGTGACTGGATTGAGTGCTTAATACCCTCTATTCTCCCGAGTTCATCATCTTCGTTATTATCTCGCTAACCTCACAGCAAGACTCTCTTAGGAACAGCCTAGTTTGGCCATTCAATGACTCATAATCAAATGGCCGGCACTTGGGGCCGAGGTATAAACCAGTGGTGCAATACAGGAATTTATCCCATGGGCCGCTTTCATCTGGCTTTCTAACTAATGGCATTAGCCCGCCAAGTGGAGCATCACCGAGGCGCTGGGCTAGCTTGTCGATCTGGTCTATCGCATTAATAGAAACATTAAACATACGTGCTATGTCGGCCTTGCTGAACTCGCGTGGTATTTCCTCACTCATGTTCCCGGTCCTTTTTTAATGCACCTGTAAATAAAGAATACCCAACAACAATCAGGCCAGCGCCTATCAAGACACCCGTGAAAAAGTAAACTATGTGCTCGATTGTCATTATTCCCCACCCTTAGTTAATGGTGATTTCAGTGACTGAAAACTCAGTCGGATATTGCTTATATGGTGTTGCATGCTCACTGCAATATTGAATTGACCTATGGGACAAATCATTTTTCTCAACGCTGTGTGTAGCGTTTTTATCGCATCTATTATCATTGCCATTATCAGTGCTGCAACACCTCATCAGATTAACTCCCTGCTCCAATCTATTGATCTAACACATTAACGGAATGCCATTTAACCAAATGGCACCGCTACCATTTAACACTTCAACCAGCTGAACAAGCCACATCACGATCGCTAGAATCACTGGGAACCCAACCCTCATTACAGAAATGACACACATCACCAGCATCTTCTTCATGCCCAAGGCGATCGCCACACTTGCTGCAAGTGGCCACATCAATCACTAATTCATCTTCAGCCACCGGCACATCTTCGGCGATGAATTGCAGAAGCTGCAGCGTTACCTGGCAATCCGGTGCCGCTCGGTGGGCGTCATCTGGGTATTCAATACCGGCAATTTCACAGCACTTTTTAAGGCTTAAACGCTTAAAGCAGCTTTTCTTTTTATCCCATTCTAAATACTGATGAAAATGACGGTTGGCCAACTCCATTAAATCCATTGAATTAAAACCAATAAAATCCAAATCTGTCTGGCGCTCGGTAATGCCTTCGACATAGTGATGAAACTTTTCAGTTTGCTCGATCATGCGTACATCAAAAACCGCATTATAAATAACAAACACCGCGTCCTTATACTTCTCAAGTTCTTCGCGAAGCTCGTACCAACCGGTGTTATCCTCCATCACCATTTCATTGGTAATATGGTTAATGGCTGTTACTTCTTCAGGGATCGGACGTATAGGCATACATAGGCTATCGATAAGCACCTGGCCATCCTTGCCAACCAGCCCCACCTCTATTATTTCTGAGTTTTCATCAAGGCCGGTGGATTCAGTATCTAACACCACTATGTGACGGGTTAAATAGCTGGCGGCGATTTCTTGAGTACTGTATTTCATGGCATTCCTTTACGTATTTACGTGTTTACGCAATTGCGTTTATCAGCAATCACGCTCGCGAGTGTTTCAATTAATTCTCCGGCCACCACTTCGGCGGGGCGATCGTTCTGCTGCTGAATAAACAGCACGCCCGGGAAATTCTCGCGCTTTAAATACGCTCGGCTATCCCCTTTAAAATTGGTACCCGATCGATGCAGTTGCACCACCACTACATTCTCGCTGCCCACTTCCTGTACTACCTGGGCCAGTTCATCATCGAAGCCGCTATCACTGAAACACACACCGCAGTCGCTTAGGGCTTCATGGTTTTTATGAATAACCTGTGCGGCGGCCACACCAAAATAATCCGATCCAAGACTGGGTTTAATCATGGTTTCACTCACCAGGATTAAAAACTCTCGGCACGAACGGCCCCACAACTCAGGGCGGGCCACTTCTTTGTCGGCAGCATACCAGCGCTCCCAGGTGAGACTATCCACCCCGGAAATAACCAGGGCCACCTCGATTAACTTAATTTTGAAGGCGCTATGGGTCACGCCGGTATTGGCCTGCAGGTGCATGGTTAATGTGTCTTTGCCCGAGGATGGCGGGCCGTTAAACACCACCACCATGCCGGCTAATAATCCATATAAATTCATACTGTTACCCCGTGTAATTTCTTAATGTCCTGCTGAATTGAGGCCAGTACCGCGGCAAACTCGGGTGCCATGGGCTTGGCTAAATCCTTCAGCAGATTGATTTTGGTTTGATATTCATCGGTTTTGGCGGCATCTGGGCGGCGCAATAACATGGCCGGTACCACCTTGGGCTTAATCGCCCGTTGATCTTGAGCCTGTTTGGCCGATATCTGTTTGGCCTCTTCTTCACCCGTAACGGTGAGAACATGCCCTTCCTGAGTGAGCTCTATCCAGCCCTTGGCTTTTAATGAAAATATAGTGTTATGCCTTTGGCGTTTATCACCCGAGAACAAATCACTCAAAAAAGCCCGCTGCAGCGGCTGATTATCAGCAATTAGCAGCAGCAGCTCGACTTGAAGGCCATCACGCAGCATGGGATTGTTCGCTTTTTACCGAGTCGTAAATGCTCTGCAACTGGCGCTGGATATGGCTAATCAGTTGCTCGGCGGCCTGTGGCTTAACCTCAATCGATAAACGATCGGCGGCAACATCCACGCCCTGGGTAATGTTCTGGCCATCAATCAAATAGGCCAGATGATCGTTATCTTCTTTGCCGTGCCACTGCTTGATGTATTCACCGGTTTTATAGCCATTGGCCTGGCGCAGGTGATTAAGGGCTTGTTTGCCCAAATACATCAAGCGCAGCTCGGACCACTCCAAACCAATGCAGGCACACAACTCCCAAAACTTATGCACGGGAATCTTGCCGGCAGAGCAGCCATGTACAAAGTCATCCAACCCACCCACAAAGCGGGCCGAATTTTTACCCATAATATTGCGGCTGTAGCTGCTGGCAAAGAACTCAACATGGCCAATATCATCGCTGGGCAAACCTTTGTTATGCATGGTTTGCAGACCCTCGCTTAACATGAAGCAAAGAATATCCACCAGTTCCAACTTCACCTGCCACATGTCAGCATCCTGTTTTTTCCACCACTTCCAGCCAAAATGCTCCATGGCTTCCACTGCTTCCACCATGGCGGCGCGATGCCATGGATAGTGGTTTTCTTGCCAGCGCTCAGATACAACACAATTCAGGCGGTTTTGAATTTCTAATAACTCGGGTAACTGCTGTTTAATTAATGCGTACATATCCATGCTCCTATCCTTATTAAAAACCCTGTGGGATGTGTGGTGGCTCTTGATGCAATGGCCAAGGTCCAATGCCCGCGGCTTTATAACGCTTCACATCATTAGGAATGATCGCGGCGCCATTAGGGAATTGGTAACCCAGTTTTTCGCCTGGAGTTTGATCGCTGTAATTGCTCGCGGCGGATTGGCCAGTGTCAGCTTTTTTGCCATCCAGCATGAGAAGCTTATCGGCGATGATTTTAGTGCTGTAACGCTTGATGCCATCCTTCTCATACTCATCGGTACGCAACGAACCGCAAATATAGACCTTGCTGCCCTTCTTTAAATATTCGGCCATTATTTCGGCCAATTTCCCAAAGGCTTCAACGCGATGCCACTCAGAGCGATCTACTTGCGCGCCAGAGGTCTTATCCTTGTAACCCTCATCAGTACCTATCGAGAGCGTACAAACCATTCCACCGCCGTTGAGCGTCCTCGTTTCTGGGTCACGTCCCAAATTTCCGATTAATTTGACTTCGTTTAAGGTGCCTTTTGCCATTTTCATTCTCCCCAAGTGTGCGTTTATACGGTTATGCGGTTATACGTATAACCGCATTTACTTATTTACGGTTATGCGGTTGCGAAGTCCAAAACCTCGCGAGCGCCCGTATTACCTGGGCTAGACACAATGCCCTTGGCTTCCATCATTTCCACCAGGCGAGCCGAGCGGTTGTAACCGATTCGCAAATGACGCTGCACACTTGAGATACTGACTTGGCCACTCTCCTGCACATATTCCACCGCCTTGGCATATAGATCGTCTTCAGAATGGTCTGGCATCACCACCACACCGCCCATTTTCTGCATGCCTTCTGCCCACTGCGCAGCCGATTGAGCCACCTTGGCCAGCACACCATCCAGGGTATCGCCGGTACCAAACGCACCCATCACCACATCGGATACGTACTGATAATTCAGCGCGGTACTGGCCAGCTCGGCATATACCAGCTTCCAGGCGGCGTCCTCATCTTCTTTATCAACGGTCGGCTTAAACTCATTAGGGATATCGATCTTGTTAAACGCGCCGTACTTATCCAGGGTGATACAGCCCATTTCAATGTCGCCCGACATGATCGACACCGGCACTTTAAACGCACGGTAGCCATCGTTCAGGGCTTCTTTAACGTATGGGCTGTCCATACCCAGGCCGGTGATGGCGATGTTTTTGCTCTTGTCACGCTGCAATACCACACTGTCAGACAGGCAAACATTGGTGGGCATGTCATCGTTATCGCAAGTGAGCCAGCGGGTCATGTGGTCGCGGGCATCCGCTTTGCAGAATACTGGTGGCAACAGGCGGGCCTTGATTAGGTTTTCATCCACCTCGTATTCAGGCAGCAGCTGCTCGCTTATGGCGGCCTTGATGCAAGAGGCATTGCCCTCGCTGCTGGTGCCGATCAATACGGTCATGTTGTCCAGGTCAAACACCACCAACACACGGCTGGGAGTGGGCAGGGTATGGGGGATTTTTTGAGCGATGATTTCATCTGTAAAGGTCATGCGCTCAATTTTCGAGACGCTGCGTTTCTCTTCACGCTCGATCTTGGCCACTTGGCGATTAAGCTGTTCTTTTATGGCTGAATTAGGAATCTTGCGTTCATCGGTGCGATAACACAGCAGGTGAATGTTTTTATCCTGGGCCGGTACCGAGATTAAATATTCCTGGTTCAGGTCTGGCTCGGGTACTTCCCAACCGCTGCCCTTCACCTGGTGATCGGTTAAGGATTTAAAGCTGTGATTCATGGCCTGCTGAGCGATGCCAGCGCGCCATTCTTTAGTGTTTAACACGATGCGGCGATCGGCTTCATCGCTGGGCATCTGTATGTTGTAAGCGGTTAATTGTTTAAATAACATGTTCATCTCCGGTTATGCGTTTATGCGGTTATACGTAAATCCGTATTTGCGTTTATACGGGTTTACGCTGCTTGGCCATGATGCGATCCATGGTTTCCTGGATACTGCTGGGTTGGGGTTCGCGCGAAGCTCTCAGGCTTCTGTCGCGGCTTCTCATTCTTAGAAAACGGGTTTTTCTACTCATGGGAATTCCTTATGGGCGGTTATGCGGTTAACCGCATTTGCGGTTCGCCGGTTATGCGGTTAAACGCATTTACGCATTTGCGGCCAATCTCATACGTGCGCGCTTGGTCGCCGTCATGGGCCTGCACTGCATCAAGCAGCGACAAGTGGTCCAGATTAATGAGTTCGGTTTGCAGGCAACGCCAGAAGGGTGCCCAGTCTCGTTTCCAGCAGCTCTCGGTGGCACCGGTGGTATCGGCTGACAATTCAATCAACTGGGGGATGCTGTACAGCTTGCGGTTGCCGTTCACTTGATTGCGTATCTGCTGCAGGGCAGGTAATACAAAACCCTGCAGGCGCTTTTGCTTTTCGGGGGTGGCTTCCGGGAACTGGGCCAGGCACTTGTTGAATATCTGACAGGCCACCAGGGCAAGATCGTCCCATTCGGTTAGTGCATCGCGGTGCGCGTAGCTATAACGCAGCCAAGCGGCCTCTAATGGGATCAGGGTGCGCAGCACACGCACAATGCGTGTTTGTTCGAGTGTTTGGTTGGGAACCGGCACAGCGGCACTGGATGGGGCACTGGTCTGCACGCGCAGCTCAGAGTAATCAAACGAGCGCGAGCGCTCAGGGTGGGCGAATGACCAGGCAATCAGGTCCTTCATTTCTTCCAGTGCGCCGTCCATGCTCATGCAAGCCTACCTAGGTGATGGTTAGGGTTTCTTTAACTTCTTTGGTGTAAGTGAACCGGACCGAGCGCTTTACACGCTGGCCAGTGTCGCGCTCAATGGCATCGATATGTGCCTGGGCAGCATCGCGCAGGTCATAGAGCTCGTTGAGGGCTTTTTGAATATCTTCCGGGCTGTCGTTGTGGTCGTATTTGCCATCACCAGCAATAACGGCGGTGGCTGTGATGGCTTCGCCGCTTTCTTTGGCCAGCAGGCCTATGTCGGCCATGGCGTGCGCGCCGAGTTTGCTGGGCACGGTTTCAAGGCCTAGGCTGTTCAGTTCATAAATGCAACGGTGTTGGTATTCAGCTGGCAGGCAAGATATCCAGATCCACTTCCATTTAAGGGGCAGGGCTTGAGTGCCGCCAAATATGCGAGAAATTTGATTTTTTGCATTGGAGAGTGCTTTGAAGAAGTCTTCTTCATTTTCGACCGACTTGGTTAATCGGATGCCAGCGGTATGCAGAGCAGGAAATAGTTTGTCTACGGCAAATGTAGTCTTACTTACATCTTTGTTTTTTAGATAGGCCTCAGTAGCAGCCAGAACAATTTGATCTTCTGTGATCATCGTAACGATACCCCCGTATCCTTGTGGCGTAATATCGAAACCGCCTATTATGTAACCAGCGTGATGACACAATCGTATAACCACCCTTAATAATCTAACTATAGTTAGAATATTAATCAAGTTTTAGTGTGAACAATTGCGAAAAAAGTAGGCAGAATTATGTTTATGACAGAAGACTTAGATTTCGGCCCCACAATTAAGCGGCTTCGGCTGCAAGCCAACATGACCCTGGAAGAGTTGTCGGCGGCCACTGATTACGTGCTGCAAAACGGCTATCTTTCTCAGCTGGAACGCAAGCCAATTGCCATATCTTTCAACAAGTTAAACTCAATTTGTAAGGCGTTGGGTATCTCTGTTTCAGATATGATTCGCGAGGCAGAGGGCGGTGAAAAAGTCGAATTTAGCGGCAATCACATCCCTGTTCGTGATGAAAACGGCGATCGCACAGGCCAGATGCTAGCAGTACCTCACAGCATCAGCGGCCATTGCTTCGCGTTGAAGATAAACAGCCAATCTATGGAAAGCACCACAGGTGTTAGCTATTTCAAAGGCGGCTATGCCATCGTTAAACCCAGTGACAGCCTAGTGTCTGGCTCTGATTATGTCTTTAGGGTGGATGAAAAGCTGTTCGTCTCAAGATATGAAAGTGACGGGCGCCGCCACCTGCTTACCTACTTAAACCCCAAATACCCCCTCGAACATCTCCCCAAAGAGCCCGACCTCAAGGGCCTAGTCATCGGTTTTTTCTATTTTTCTGAATAAACCGAGAATATAAATACAATATATTTAGATTTTAGACTAATATAAAGCAGTGCTTACCGGCACTGCTTGAACACGCTATTTCGTTATAAGATTGGTTGATTTTCGCACAATTAGATATATGTGGCGGGATATGTTAACTTTCTTAGGTTACAGAAACGAAAAAAGCCGCTGTTGAAGCAGCGGCTTTAAATTCGTTCCGGTTTTCGTGAACCGGGTACATCTAGCAAATGACTCTCACAGAGTTCAAATTGCAATAGAACAGGCTTTATTATAGCCACTGTCTGTCCTGTTGCAAGCGTATTAACGCAAATTCGCATATACGCATAACCGTATTTGCGTATAAACGTAAACAGGGATAGACATGAATAATAATATTGGCCTAGTCACATTCTGGAATGAACGATTTCACCCTGACAGCCTCCACGACTGGTTTAGCACCTTCTCTTATGAGATTTCCGGCACAGGGGCGTTAGTTGATATTGATTGGGACAAGTCCGACACATCTAACATTTATCCTGGTAAAACCTGGGGTAACCCGCATATAAAAACCACCGCCAGTAAGCACTGCCATTTTGTTGAAGTGAAATGGAAAGAAGCTAAAAACGGCATTAAATACCCAATAATTCAATTTACCTCGCACACCATAGGCACTCAATTCTGGAATGGTTACGAGGCATTAGCCGAGTTAAATGAGCGTGAAGGCGGGCAACGCCTTAGCGATATTGAACGCGAGCGCATTCAGCAAAAACGCCTAAAACAAGAAGCGGCGATTAAAGCCAAAAAAGATCACGCAGATAAAATGCTGCGCATCGATGAGAAGCATCGCCTACAACACCGCGCCAACTATAAAAAGCGTTGGGAAAGCGGTGTATTTAATCCTGAATTAATCGCCCAGCACGTCTACCTACAGAAAAAAGGCATTCCCGCCAGTGTGGTAGCGGCAAGTACTTCCATGCCCATGGCCATTGTTACTGGTCGCGAGTTTCATAAAAACGATGCCGGACGCTACGCCAAACAAGCCCGATCCTGGTTAGGCATTCCCATGCAAAACTTCATGGGCGGCTATATTGGCCAGCAGCGGGTTTATGAAAATGGCAAGGCCCACGCCCGTGGGTCTGATATGACCCAGGCCCATTTCATCATCGGCAACCCTCAAAACGCCAAACAAATTGAATATTTTGAAGGCTACGCCACCGCCGCATCCACTTATAAAACGGCACTGGCCGAGGACAAGGGCAATGATATCGCTGTTATCGTTTGTTTCGATAAGCGCGGATTAACCCGCATCACTAAACATTACCAGCAAAAGTGGAAAGCCAAGAAACACATAGTGCGCGCCGATAACGATCACTTTAAGTGGTTGGAAGGCAAGGGCAATGCCGGGATGTTGGCCGCTTTAGTACTGCAAAAAGAATTAGGCGTTAAGGCCACTTACCCCACTTTCGACTCTGTATGCATTAAATCCAAACCTACCGATTTTAACGATCTGGAAATGTTAGGCGGTACCAAGATTGCGGCCAAGCAATTGTGGGGCAACGAGGTAAACAACCTAAAAGCCGACAAAAACCTGTTTGAATACAGATTGCAGCTATTAAGTTATTCAGGGCAACAAAGCTGGTTAAAGAACGCCAAGGCCGCAGCCGCTGCCGGCGCACACTTTATTCCAGAGCAACTGGACCGCGAAACGGTATTAAAAGCCATCTTTGAAGCTATTCCCAGCATCAAACACCCTAAGACCAACAAGCAATTACCTGTTGTAAAAATTAAGCATGGCGATAAGAAAACCATTCGCAATCACTTAAACTGGGTGGTAAGAAAACGCTTTAAAGAAGCTGAAACTACCAAAAACTTTACCGAAGACGCTTTAAAGCAAGACAATATCAATCACATTAAGGTTCAGGCCGTTTTAAATTCAGATGGCCGTTATGAAATTCCTAGTGACGTTTTGACTATGATTCAGGCCCAGAGTGGCGCTACTATTTTAAAAGCCGCGCACGCCATGGGAAAAACCGTAAAAGTTATGGGGCCTTTAATAGAGGCCAATAGAAAGGCAAATAAAAGCGGTTCGTCCATGATTGTTCACCGGATAACACTGGCCGATCAAATGGCCAATGAATTAGGCCTTATTCATTACCAGGAAATCGGAGTGGGTGAGGTGGGCATGGCAACTGATCTAGTGTCTGTTTTAAATTCTATGCCCCTCCCTAAATTTAACGACTTTTTTGAGCAAGCCGGACTTCTGTGCATAGATGAAGCAACCCAGGTTTTGCGCCATAACATGTCAGGTGGCGATGCCATTGATACGCCGGTTAAAATTTATAACAAGCTGCTAGCCGCCACTAGGTGTGCCAAAAAGGTATTACTTGCCGACGCCGATGCCAACGACTCACTCATCGATTTTTTACAGCAAGCTCGACCTGGTGAAACCATTAATGTGATAGAAGTTGAATCCCCCGCCATTGATTTAACCATTCAATATTGCAACAGCGTGGCGTTTGTTTTTCATAAGGTGATGGAGCTGGCCAAGGCCAACGGTGAGTTAGCCGCTAAAAACAAGGCGCTTATTTTAAACAAGATTGCGCCAGAAACCCTACCAAAGCGAATTTTGGTGGCCACCGACCATAAGAATAAGGCCAAGGCAGTGGCTGAAGGCATTAAATTGCAATGGCCTTCAGCGCGCATTCTTTGCGTGACCGCCGATACCAAGGGTGAAGCCGAGGTAATGGCTTTTACTAAAGACCCAGACAACCAGGCCAAAAACATCGATGTGCTGATTTACAGCCCCATGATTAGCTCGGGCGTATCCATTAAGAAGAAGCTTTCGTGCTTTGATCGCCACTTCGGTATGTTTCATGGTGTAGTGGTACCCAGTGATATTTTGCAGATGATTCGCCGCGATCGTAACGCCTCTAATTTTTTAGTCGCTCTTGAGCCCAACCACAATAACCAACAGACTGACCGTGATGCCATGGTGCGCGGTTTGATGAATGCCCACGCATTAAGCGCCAGCACCCTAAACTGGGGTGAAGATGAAACCAGTATCATCATTAAAAAGACGCCTTTTGATGAAATGTACCTGGATATAAAGATTGCTGAAGCTCGCGCCCGTAACAATTACAGCGCCAATACACTGATGTTAATGGCCGCCGAAGGTTGGAAACTTGAACGGGTTGAGGTAACGGATACCGAAGCCGCCGTTGGCAAATCTGAATTAGACGCCAGCAAGGATATGGTTACCCTACAGCGCCATTTGTTAATCAATGCCGAGCAAACCCCTGAAGAAAATCAGTACCACCACCTTAAACGCAGTGAATTGATCACCCAAAAGCAGGCCGCGCAAATTGTTCGGTATGAAATTGAAAATAAGCTGGGGGTAAAGGTTAACGATGAAACTATTGAGTTTTTCGATAGCAGGGGCCTGAGCCGGATTCGCGGTTTAGAGTTATTACAAGGCACCCAGCAAACCGTTGAACAGGTTGAGGAATGGGAACAGCAGCGCCAGGTATTGTTAACCCAGCGCCGTTTAACTCTGCCACGTTGGATGATGCAAACGCGGGTATATAAGACTTTGGGCGTGTGCCCACTAACAGGGGCCGGACAATTTAATGTGGAAGGTGCACGCGCAGTTATGACAATGTTAACCGGCACTGCCGAGGCCATTGATAACTACAACGCTTTAAACATTGGCCCACAGATTAATGGCCAGCCCACATGCCCCACTCGGTTCGTTAAGGGGATTCTTGAGCGTATTGCGCCCGTTGTGAACGGCAAGAAGGTGCAAGGTGTGCAGTTTTACAGAATGCACAGCGAAAAATTTGCTGAGCTACTAGGCTACATCGAATCCCGTGCTGCCATCGGCCAAAACAGCCTGATTGTGGATACCACCGCCGAATTACACGATGACAACCATACCGACTCAATGACCATCAAAACCCCGCAGGCCCCTGTTTCTCTGGCTTGCAGCCAGGGGGGAGAAATTACTTCTAATACTATATATAGAGAGAGTGAATTCTCCCCCCAACAAGAGGCCATGCTTGTATCCGTAGTCGAATGGTTAAAACCTTCGACACACACCAACCAGAAATTATATACAACCGGCGCGCTGGGCTGGATGGGGATGGATGGACCGCGCACTATGGCTGATCTAATGAGCCGCGCCAGGGGCTGGGTTGATTCGAAGTGTAAGGACGCTCGCTGGGGTGATGTAGTGCCCATGATGGCCGAGGAGGTTTAGGGGCATGGGTGAGCAAATACCACGCAAGTTTAGCAATGCCGACATATCCCGTATGTTTGGTGTGCCCCGCAGTATTATGGCGCCCAGCATCAAGTTGGCCATTAGTCTTAATACCATTTCATGGGGTTCTGAATCGGTAGATAGAAGAGACAGAAGTGGCTCATGGGATAAATTCATGTACTGCACTACTGGTTTATACCTTGGCACCAAGTGCCTCCCATTTGATTATGAATCTTTAAATGGACAGACCAAGCTATTTCACAGAGAGTCTTGTGCTGATGTTCGCGACATAATAATGAATATGATGAACTCATCAACATAAGGAGCGCAGGAAATATGAATGGAAATACTTTAGAGCCTTGCCCATTTCTCGTAACAGGTGTTGATGTGTCAGCAGATCGTTTTTCTTATGATATTGAGTGGTTTCCTAGGCTCATAAAACCCACCTTAACGAGACAGCAGCACCAGGCCATTACTATGGGTAAATTTAAACAAGAACGCCCAACAGGAGTTAAGGGCTAATGGGGCTTAAGAAGACATAAAAAAGCCCGGGAACAAGGCCCAGGCTTTCTAGCTGTTACATATAAAATCTATGGCAGGGAGCCACCCTTAAAACCAACAGTACAGAATCAACAGATCTAAAGCAATAGCGCCTTAGATTGCTCTTAATCAGCATATTGCTACGCTTGATTTAAGCCGTGCTTTTCACCCTTTACCGCCGTTCAAGAGTAGCCAAGATTAAATGAGCCCAACCAGTCACCCAGAAGCATTGCCTAAAATGCCACCCATCCAGGCCGATACAGTCACCCTGTATTTGGCCAAGGGCTGGGCCCTCTGGGCAAATACGGGTGATGTTGTGGGCTTGTACCGTGAAACACAAAGCGGCTGCGAGCGGTTAGATGTGTGGCCAAATGGCCGGCTAGTCTCGTTATAAATTGATTTAAATCAATAATATAGTTAGTTATCTTCCTGCTCCCGCAACAACTCAATCAACTCCATTTTAGCCTCTGGCGTCATCGTATTCATATGAATATGCAGGCTGTCGATGGCACGGCTGAATTCATCCGTGGGGCGCCTGCCTTCGAGTAGCCATTCATACGTTAAGCCTGGGAAGTAGTGTACAAGGGCGGTGAGCTCATAATCGTACATGGGTGCGCCGCCCAAAATCCGAGAAAATCGAGAGGCATTGATGTTAATGCGGGCTGCAATAATTCCCTGTTTGCGGTGGTACCCGAACTGCTTGAGCGTTAAAAGTAATCGCTCGGCGGGTGTTGTCATCTAAATACAGCTAAATTCTTAGGCCATGTATTTTAAATATAGTGCATAAATTTTCATATATGAAAAAAAGTAGAGGCAATCTCCTACATGCGCTAGTTCACATTTCAGGCAGTATTCATGTCGTTAGATTACGTTCACTTACGGTAAAGGAGGATACTGATTGTGGAATTACGTCAGGACGTTAATACCCAACTAGATAGCATCAAAAAGGAAATGAACCAGGCAAGTAGCTTGCTGGACATTTATATCCGTAGCACATCGATCGAGGATGCGAGCGAGCTAGCGGTGCTGCAAATAATTGAAGATAAAATATATGGCGCTCAGGCCGCCATTAAGGAGGTACAACAACGAAAAGTAGGGACCCAAAACGGCGCCCCCATCTTTTTATTGCACGGTAAACTCTAAGCGGGGGATGTATTCTCCTCGATATATTGGTCCCATCCCTGTTGTAAAGCATCGTTTCGTGATGTGCTGGGAATAATATATTGATGTGTGGCGTTGCCAATAATCACATCGACCTCAAACATGCCTGGGCGAAGTTCAGCCACTTTTAATCGTGGTTTAACAGTAGCTGCAGGTACCTTGTTTTTTTCCGGTGCCTTTTCTGGCGATTTTTCCGGTTGTTTTTCAGGTGTTTTTTTCACTTCACTATTTTGAATTGCGTCTGCTGCCAAAGCAGGGTCTGCGATCGCCTTCCAAGCCCTTATGACCGGACGGCCCGAGCCCACTTCCTGGATGATACGGTGCTGGCTTATCTTTGCGCTAGGGTCTTTTTCTAGTATGCCTATGGCCCACCTGGTGATTTTTAGCAGCGACCCTCGGCGCTGTATATCGGGGTGATTCATTAGAGCTTTGATCATTTCCAAGCGGCCCGTGGGTTGATCGGTTACCGCCTCTTCGCCCATGTGCAATATTTTAAACTGCTTGTACGCCTTCTGAGTTTCAATGTCTTCGTGGCAAAGCTGCTCATGCCAGAACACATCCTCATCTACTTTGGCCCAGCGTTTATCCTGGGTAAAGTGCTGTTCAAACACGATGCGGGCCCACACGGGGCGGCAGTCTTTGAATTTTCTATCCTTATCACCGTTCCATATTCGTCTGGCGGCTGTATTTAGGGTTTTAGCCATCTTTTGATTAATAGCGGTGTTGCGTTTTGTCTCTGGCATTTCATCCAGTACCGACAGGGCCATAATTTCGGGCTGCGCCTTTAGTAGATTGAAGGCGTTCATTACATCGGCCGCGGGCACGAGGGTGTAGATGTTGTATGTTTTTGAATAGTCGGCCCCGCCGCGTTTTTTGGCTGCACCAGAGAATTCGAGTTCGTATTCACCTATCTGTTTAAATTTCCCCTGGTAAACCACCTCAACTTGGCGGCGGCCAGTGGCAAAAGCGATACCAACGACTAAACGGCTAAAGCTGATGCTTTTGTTGGTGTCGGGTGACAGCAGGCTTTTTATGGTGGCCATTAGCCATGGGTAGTCCACGTTTATGGTGGCGGTTTTCTTATCCATCAATTTTTCATCGCGCTCATCCTTTTCTATGGCGCTCTTAGCGGACGGCAATGTGAGGCAAAGCATTATCTCGTGATCCAGTTTTAATGCCTTCACATCCTCATAGGCTTTGGTGTGACTACGAATATCGAGCAGTACAGCCTTATGCTGCAAACGTGTCTCGGTAATATTGGATTGTCGGATGCTTTTGATCTTATCGGCCAGCTTAGGGTAGCGGTTAGCCAACAGCTGAATTTTGGTATCCAGGCTGTGATGGTGCCAGTTTTCGGCGGTAATGGCCTGCCTTATAAATGTAAGGTACCGGCGATATGTCGATATCTTTATTTTTTTCTCTTCTTTTTTTCGACCGTCATCATGCAGCTTATTTTTAACTGACGTCCCTAATGCACGGTGCCTGCGGGTTCTTTCAGATTGGTCCCACTCGCTATTGGAATCGGTTTTCTTAATCCGCTTAATAGTATCAATGGCTATTTGTTTGTAATTAACCGTGCCTGAAGCTGCCCTTGTTTTAACTTTTTCCATCGTATTTTCCCTAATCTCAAATGACAATGTATAAATATACATGGGTATGCCCTATTGTCAACTAGTGTATGTTTTAACCCTATATCTATATGAACATAGGGCCAAAACATACATGCACATTTCGCTCATACTA